>Ga0272443_10001553_pt1 | contig 32840 bp, 26 predicted proteins | sample SSMAcet12_FD_193581 | JGI IMG/M metagenome (GOLD analysis project Ga0272443, IMG submission 193581) | Marine sediment archaeal communities from Little Sippewissett salt marsh, Falmouth, MA, United States - SSM-Acet-12 | ecosystem: Environmental > Aquatic > Marine > Wetlands > Sediment ... | reverse complement strand
ACTCTTACTGCTGACCATTTTAGCCAGATCGATCAAGGTGATCCCCGAATATGAGCGCGGTGTAATCTTCACCCTCGGTAAATTCACCGGTGTTCGCGGCCCAGGGCTCAATTTCCTGATCCCGATAATCCAGATTATGCGGCGAGTTGATATGCGCCTGGCAACGGCCGAAGTGCCCCGCCAGGAAGTGATGACCAAGGATAACATCCCCATGCTGGTGAACGCAGTGGTCTATTTCAAGGTCATTGACCCGGAAGCTGTGATCATCAAGATCGAGGACTATATCTTCGCCATCCGCCAATATACACAGGCCGCCCTCCGGGACGTGATCGGCAACAACGAGATGGACAGCGTCCTGATGGAACGCCTTCAGATCGCCGAAGCGATCCGCGAGATCGTTGATGCCGAGACCTCCGACTGGGGCGTGGACATCGAATCAATCAAGATCCAGGAGCTTGAACTCCCGGCCGAGATGAAACGAGCCATGGCCCGCCAGGCTGAAGCTGAACGTGAACGCCGGGCAACCGTGATCGCCTCCCAGGGTGAATTGGAAGCCTCCAAGAACCTGCGCACGGCTGCCGCTGAGTTGGCTGGTTCCCCCGGCGCACTGCACCTGCGGACCCTGCAGACCATTCGCGACATCGCTTCCGACCCCTCCGAGAAATTGGTCTTGTTCCTCCCCTCCAACATTGCCAATGTGGTTTCCGAATTCACAGATCAGAAGAAAGATAACTTGATGTGATTGAAGCACTGAACAACAACGTCCGTTATTTGCAGATCGCATTCAACTACGATCTGCGGATGGCGATGAGGACTATTCCAGCCATTCCCCAGAGTGACCGGATCCTGATCGAAGCGGGGACGCCGTTCATCAAGCTGGAAGGCATGGATGGCATCCGAGCCATTCGCCGGATGTGGCCGGGTCACCTGGTCGCAGATATGAAAATCGCAGACGGTGCCATCGGAGAAGTTGAGATGGCCCGTCGGGCCGGCGCCACGGCCGTGACCATCCTGGGTAACGCGCCAACCGAAAGCCACAACTTGTTCATCAAGCGCTGTGCAGAGCTGAACATGCTCTCAATGATCGACCTGATCGGCGTTCAGGACCCGCTGGACGTTCTGCGGCCTCTGCGTAAGGCACCCGATGTCGTGGTGATCCATCGCGGCCGGGATGAAGAAGGCACCCAGGGCAAGATGATCGAATATCGCCAGGTCAAACGCATTCGGAGCAAGTTCGATGCGCTTATCTCAGCGGCCGGCGGCGTGGACCTGCGGGAAGCCCGCAGCGCAATCTTCAACGGCGCCAATATCGTAGTCGCCAACATTGTCAACCCCGCTGACGGCTGGACTGGCATCAAGACCACCGATGACATCACAGCCATCGCACGGCAGTTCCTCACAACCATCTCGTAAATATTCCCTCTAAACAAAAACGATCCCGATAGTGTTTATCGGGATCGTATTATTTAACTAATATTTTCGGATTAGAATCCTTCGAGGAAGCTCAGGTCCGCGATGCCATTCGAAAGTGCGGCCACCCGCTGGAGCAAGCCCAAACGGGTCTGGCGGACTTTTTCGTCCTCAGCCATCACCAACACAGCATCAAAGAAGGTGTTGATCGCCGGCACCATCGGGACAAAAGCAGCCATAAAGGCTTCCACCGTGACCGCACCGGCCAGATCAGCTTCCGCCTTTTCCAAAGCCTTCAGCAGGTCTTTCTCAGCGCTTTCTTCCAGGCAGGCCTCATCCACTGCGTAAACCTCTTCCAGATCGCGAGTGATCCGCACACAGCGGCTGAAAGCCGGCAAAATCTCGCCCCAATCCTCGCGGGCCACAATATCCGCCAGTTGCCGGATGCCAATCAGTGCACTAAAGGGGTCGTTCCCCTTCTCGGCCAAAACAGCGTCCACCACGTCGTAATTAAAGCCCATATCCAGCAGCATCACCCGCAGCCGGCCCTGGATGAACTCAAGGCAGGCAGCCTCATTCTCATCCGATACTTCCACCGTCATCACCTTACGGGCCTCATCCAGCCCCTGCTGCAGGTCAAAGGGCATCTCCCAGGCAATCAAATTCTGGCAAATCCCCAGAGCAGCCCGACGCTGGGCATAGGGGTCCTTGGTGCCGGTGGGTGCCAGCCCGACGGCAAACAGGCCCATCAGCGAATCCAGCCGGTCGGCAACACCAATCAGCAGGCCAGGTTTAGCCTCGGGCAGCTTATCCTCCGCTGAACGGGGCAGGTAATGGTCAAAGATCGTATCGGCCACTGCCTGCGTTTCACCGCTGCGCAGGGCGTAGTACCGCCCCATGATCCCCTGCAGGGAGGTCATCTCCACCACCATATTGGTCGCCAGGTCTGCCTTGCAGAGTTTGGCTGCCCGTTGGGCGGTGGCCTCTTCCTCATCCGTCAGGTCAAAAGCGGGCATCAGGGCTTCCACCAAGGCGGAAATCCGCTCCGTCTTGTCATAGAACGACCCTAGCTGGCGCTGGAAGGTCAGTGTTTTCAGTTCGGGGATAAATTCCGCCAAGGGTTTCCTGAGGTCCTTTTCAACAAAGAAACGGGCATCAGCAAAACGGGCCAAAATCACCTGTTCGTTGCCGTCCGCCACGATATCCAAATGATCGGCGTTCCCATTGCGCACACCGATGAAATAGGGCATCAATTTGCCCTCGGAATCCTCCACCACGAAATATCGCTGGTGTTTGCGCATCACAGAGATCAAGACCTCCGGCGGCAGCACCTCCAGATAAGACGCATCGAATTTACCCAGGAAAGCTGTTGGCGCTTCGACCAGGCCGGTCACTTCCTCCAGCAAGGCGGCATCTTCCGGCACCTTACCGCCCACTTTATCGGCAATGGCATTGGCCTGTTCGAGAATCGTTGCTTTCCGCACTTCGGCGTCCAGGATGATCCCCTGCGCAGCCATTTTCTCGAAGTATTCCTTCGGAGAAGCCACATCGAAATGCTCCGGTTCCACGAAACGCAGCCCGCGGGTCTCGCGGCCACTCCGGTAACCGGCATAGTCGAAGGGAACCACTTCCCCATCCAGCAGGGCCATCAGCCAACGGATCGGGCGGGAAAAAGCCACACCGCTCTCGTTCCAGCGCATGGACTTGCTGAATTTGAGGCCGGCCACCAGGTCCGCCAACGCAGCGCGCAGGACATCCATAGCGGGCTGCCCAAGCTGCTCCACCCGGGCAACGACATACTCGCCGCCGTCCACCGTTTCCACAACCAGATTCGAAACGTCAATCCCCTTGCTGCGGGCAAAACCCTCAGCAGCCTTGGTGGGGTTGCCATCAGCGTCAAAAGCACGGTCTGCGGGCGGTCCCTTCACTTCCAGGTTCTGGTCAGGCTGGCGGGTCGCCAGATCACTGACCGAAACGACCAGCCGTCGCGGCGTGCCGAGGATCTCAATCGCGCCATGTTCAAGGCGCAGGCTGTCCAGCAGGGCCGGGACAGCTTTTTCAAGCTGTGCCAGGGCATTTGCCAATTCGCCAGTCGGCAATTCTTCGGTACCAATTTCAAGCAGGAAGGGCGCTTTCGCGGCCGTGATCTCTTTGGGTTCAGCAACCGCTTCAACCACACTGGCTTCTTTTTCATCCGTCAGCCAGGGATATTCGGCCTGTTCCCGCTGGGTAACATAGGCCTCCGCCACCCGGCGGGCCAGCTCACGCGTGCGGCCAAAGATTTCCTGCCGTTCGGTCACACCGACTGCGCCGCGGGTATCGAGGATATTGAAAGTGTGGGAAGTCTTGAGCACATAATCATGAGCCGGCAGCACCAGCCCCTTCTCAATCGCCCGCTCCGCTTCCTTCTCGTAAATATCATAAAGGGTGCGCATCCCCTCCACATCGGCCACGTCAAAGTAATAGGTACTATGTTCGCGCTCGCCCATCAGGTTCACATCGCCATAGGTCCGCTCCGGGCTCCACTGGATGTCCTTGAAATGCCGGACACCCTGCAGCGCCATAGCGATCCGCTCCAGACCGTAGGTGATCTCAACCGACACCGGTTCCAGATCCAACCCACCGCACTGCTGGAAGTAAGTGAACTGAGTGATCTCCTGACCATCCAGCCAGACTTCCCAGCCCAGCCCCCAGGCACCGATCGCGGGCTGCTGCCAGTTATCCTCAACAAAGCGGATATCATGTTCAGCCGGGTCAATGCCCAGTTCCTTGAGGGAGTTCAGATAAATCTCCTGCGGGTTCCCCGGGTCCGGTTTCAGGATCACCTGGAACTGATAAAACATTTGCATCCGGTTGGGGTTATCCCCATAGCGGCCGTCATCGGGGCGGATGGAAGGCTCAACATAAGCCACCTTCCAGGGTTCCGGCCCCAGCACGCGTAAAAAGGTGGCCGGGTTCATTGTCCCCGCGCCAACCTGGGAATAATAGGGCTGCCAGATCAGGCAGTCCCTTTTGGCCCAAAAATCCTGCAGGGTCATCATGATCGATTGAAAATCAAGCGCTTTCTTCATCAATTTCTACTCCAATAAATTTTCAATAATGACACCCAAATGGCTCATTTACCATTTGAGATATAACCGCTTCATTATACCATTCGCCTCAGCCTCTCACGCCAAAGCGCTGCCTATTAAATAGAGTAGTATTCCCTATCATTTGCTTATCAGCAACAACTTTTTACCGAGAGGAATAATCCCTCAGGCGACACTATCCATAGAAGCGCGACGTTGCTTAATCCCATAAATTAAGATAAGCACACCCAGGACAGCTATTGGAAATCCCAAAATCACCGTCATGCCGCCATCCACCCAAACCCATAATACGAGACACCATTGGATTCCATACCAGACGATCAGAATTATTCCGGCAATAAGTTCATTCATCCAAAGGACAACGAACCCGAGGGCAAATACCAGAAACAACAGATAGACCGATGTCTCTGCAAATGTCGCCTGAAAGCCCAATGGCACTCTTTCACCAAACAGAAACAGGATATATAGGATTAACGCCACGATACTCAAAACTCTCAACGTGGTCCGAAAAACCTTGGCAGATTTCTTCACGACAAACTCCTTTATCATGCAATTTGGAAAACCAAATTGGCTCATCGTCCAATATGGACGATCTTCAGAGTTCTAAATCTCCCCGTTATTGTTATTCCTTTGGATTTCCCTGATGAAATTAGGTGTATTAAGCTTCCTTTCCAAAATATAGGAAACATAGCGCTGGATCAGGTCTGCCAGCACAGGCTCAATCGCTTCCGGGATGACGATCCCTTCCACCTGCTCCCAATTGGAACGCTGCAGGTGGCGGAAATAGCGCAGAGTGTCTACCCCGATTGGCCAGGCTTCAGGGCGGGCTTTACCGCAATGCGGGCAGGCCACCCCACCCGCCAGGGGGGAGAAAAACTGATCCTCCGCCTGGATCGGTTTGCCGCAATCCACACATTCAAAAAGCTGGGGGCGAAAGCCGACCAGGTCCAGCAATCGCAGTTCATAATAATGGATCACAGTAACCGGGTTGGGATGCGTTTCGAGCCGTTTGAGCGTATTAGCCAGCAGCCGGAAAATGGCGATGTTCTGCCCTTCCTCATAGGTGAACCGGTCCAGCACCTCCACCACATAGGAGGCATAGCCAATCCGCTGCAGGTCTTCCCGCAGCCCCGGGTAATTATCCACCGTCTCCGCCTGGGTCACGATATCCATATTGCGCCCCTTCGCCAGCAGGAGTGTGGCCCGCGTGAAAGGCTCCAGGTGACCGGCCTTTCGGGAACGAATCCGCCGGACGCCTTTGGCAATGGCCGTGATCTTCCCCTTCTTGAAGGTGAAAACCTTCAAAATGCGGTCAGCCTCACCATATTCAATATGGCCCAGGATGATAGCCTGGGTGCGGTATGAACGGATTTCTCGGGGAGACATCCTCCACCTGCTCTCCAAACGGGTCAAAAAAAGCGCATGAGCAAAATGCCTGCATGCGCTTTAATCATAACAAATTTTTTAGCTATTCGCGTGCTTCTTCAAGGTCGTCATCGCCAAAAGCGGATGGCAACAACTCATGCACCCGATATTCTCCGACCAACTCGCCCTTCAGGTTAGCAATCAACACCAGCGCATGCGGGTTGAACTCCGCCATCACCTGCCGGCAGGAGCCGCAGGGCGTGCCGCCGTTTTTGGTCACCACGGCCAGGGTCGAGAAAGATCGCTCACCTTCGGAAACAGCTTTGAAGATCGCAACCCGTTCAGCGCAGACCGTCACCGGGTAAACAGCATTCTCAATATTCGCGCCGTCATAAACCTTCCCCGATTCCCCAATCAGCGCTGCACCAACCGAATAGTTGGAATAAGGCGCATAGGCCTTATGATAAGCTTCAACAGCCTTATCGATCAGAGCCTGCTTTTCTTCATTTGTCAGCATGGTTTTTATCCTTTTCGATGAGATGTTCAGCCTGTTTAATCGCCCGGACCTTATTGATTCGGCGGCCAACCACCTCATCCACAATCAGTTTCACGTTATCCGCTTCAAGGCTCTCGCCTCCACTCGGGACATCACCAATCTGCCCATAGATATAGCCGCCAATGGTATCCGCGTTGTCCGTGGCAATCTCGGTGCCCATGATCTCATTGAAAATATCCAGGTCAATCTTGCCCTGGAAGACATATTCATCTGCATTGATCTGTTCAAAGGGCAGTTCTTCGCTCTCATCATATTCATCGCGAATCTCACCGACGATCTCCTCGACAATATCCTCCAAGGTCACCACGCCGGCCACGCCGCCATATTCATCCACCACAATCGCCAAGTGCATGCTGCGGGCCTGCATTTCCGCCAGCAATTCATCCACCTTCTTCGCCTCCGGCACAAAATAGGCCAGTCGCAGCAGGTCACGGTGATTGGCAATCAGCGCTTCATCATCCCGCACACTCAACAGGTCTTTGGCATAGAGCAAGCCGACCACATTATCCACAGTGTCCTCATAAACCGGCACCCGGGAGTGCCCGGCATGGACAAAGAGTGATCGAGCCTCGCCAAGGGTCGTGTTGATATCCAGTGCCATGACATCGATCCGGGGCACCATGATATCCTTGGCCAGCGTATCGCCAAATTGAAAAATGGAGTAGATCATCTCGCGTTCGCCCTTTTCGAGCGACCCTTCCGGTTGACCCACTTCCACCCAATTCTTGAGGTCCTCTTCCGTCATGGAGGCCAGGGTGACTTTATTGGCATTCTCGCCCAAGAAACCCATCAACAGGCCCGCCAGAGGAGCAAACAATAAATGGATCACCGAACCGAGGCCACTCAGGCGGATGGCGTTTTCTTCAGTATCCTTCAGGATCCAGCCTTCAATTAAAAATTCAAGGCCATTAACCAGGATCATTTCCAGAACGAGATAGAGCAAAACCAGCCAGATATTCAGGGCCACACCGTAAACCTGCAAGAAAACGGGTACAAGCCCGGCCAGCAGGAAATGGAAGAAAGCCATTGCCAGGCGTAAACTGCTCCTGAGCCTGGGTTTTTCGATGATGCCTATCGTCCGGTCAACCTGCGCTATTCGGCCTTCACGAAGGCTCATCAGATAAGGCAGCCGGGCATAGCTCAAGCTGCCTTTGACCGCCCCGGCCAAAAGGTCCAATCCAAGCAGCACTGCTGCAACGATCCAAACAAGCAATGAATCAGTCATTTACTCCAACTTACGTTTCTCTTTGGCTGGCACCCCTATAACAAGGGTATCAGCAGGGACATCCCTTGTGACCACCGCCCCCGCCCCGGTAACGCTTCGGTCTCCGATTTTGACCGGCGCCACCAGCATGGTGTCACTTCCGATAAAGACATCATTGCCTATCTCGGTGGGATTCTTCTTTTCTCCATCATAATTACAGGTGATCGTCCCAGCGCCAATATTGACGTTGGAACCGATCCTGGCATTCCCAATATACGAAAAATGGCCCATCTTGGTTTCCGGTCCCAGATAAGAATCCTTGACCTCGGCAAAATTACCCAGATGAACGCCCTTGGCCAGGTGTGCGCCTTTGCGTAAATGGCAGAACGGCCCCATGGTGACATCATCTTCCACCACAGCGCTTTCCAACACAGACTGGCAAAGATGGGCGCCATTGCCCACCCGCGTATCCACAATTGTTGTATCCGGGCCAATCACACAATCCTCCCCAATCACCGTCCTGCCGCGCAGGAAGGTATTGGGTTGAAGAATGGTGTCCTGGCCGATGGTCACTTCCGGTTCAATAGTGGTGATCTCGGGGTTCACAATGGTCACCCCGGCCCGCATCCATGCTTCATTGATCCGTCGCCGCATCACCTTATCCGCGGCCGCCAGATCCACCCGGTCATTCGGTCCAATCGCCTCATCCGGGTCTGAAAGGACCAGCGATTCCACCTGGTAACCTTCCCCAATCGCCAACCCAACCACATCGGTTAGGTAATATTCGCCCTTCGGGGAAAGCGGAATACGGCCCAGCGCTTCCCAGAGCCAATCCGCCTCAAAACAATAGGCGCTGACATTATATTCACATATCTCGAGCTGCTCGGGGGTGGCAACTGCTTTTTCAACGATCGCGGCCACCCTCCCATCGGGGTTGCGTACCACCCGCCCAAAGGCACTGCCCGGTTCACCGATAAAGCTGGTCATTGTCACAGGGCTGCCTGACTTTTGATGAAGTGCGATCAGCGCTGCCAGCGATTCCTTGCGGAGCAGCGGCATATCGGCAAAAGTGACCAGGATCGTGTCCGCTTTACCTTCCAGTTGGGGCCTGGCGGAGGCAACCGCGTGCCCTGTGCCCAATTGTTGTTCCTGAAGGGCAAATTCGGCCAGTCCTGGCACAGCAGCTTGAACATCTTCAGCCTTATACCCCACCACAACCACCGGGAGCAGATCGCTAAAGCCTTCAACAATCCGCAATGCGTGCCAGATCATTGGTTTGCCCACCAGTGAATGCAGCACTTTCGGCAGTTTCGAACGCATACGGGTGCCCTGGCCAGCGGCCAGAATAATGGATGCTATCGTCATTTCAGCTTTTTTTCCTTCCACCCATCAAAGTCCCACCTGTGAGTTTGCGTATCATTCCGTTAAATAGAAAACCTCGAGCATCGCAGTGGAATACTCCATATGCTGGTCTCGAGCTATATCTATCAGGGATACTATCTTCTTGCGTACTCAATTTATTTTTTATATGGCCGGGGCACCAGGATTCGAACCTGGATCAACGGATTCAAAGTCCGCTGTGCTGCCGTTGCACCATGCCCCAGAGTGACAGGCTCTATTCTAACACATTTTAATAATACGTCCAACCGCTGAAAACGACGGGGCACTCCCGAAGAAACTGTTCATAGGGGATGAATATTTGTTTCTGAACATAAGTGGGAGGGGTCGTTTAGGCAATTGGGATAAATAAACGGGGCCAAAGTGGCCTCTAGCCCCGTGTTTTCATTATCTCAGCCAAATCTGGGTGGCGAAAAGCGTAAAAAGGATCCAGACCACAGCGTAAACCGCCGCGATGGTCAATCCGGCAAGCAGCGCCGACCAGGTGATCTGCCGAAGTTCTTTCCTGGTCGGTTCGACCTTCGGATAGATAGATTGCTTCACGCTGGCTTCAGATGCATCCGCATGCTGTTTTGCTGGATCGTTTTCCTGATACCAACTTGTACCAGGCACATCCATGCTGACAATCGTGCGACCGTCATCATCCGTGTAGCGCTTATTCTTCTTCTTTGACATACTCTTTCTCATCATTATACAAATGGCACGCAACCGTATGCCCGGGTTCCAGTTCTCGGATTTCCGGGATAACTTTGCTGCAAATATCCATCCGTGCAGGGCAGCGGGTATGGAATTTACAACCGGAAGGTGGATTTGCGGGTGAAGGGATGCTGCCTTCCAGGATGATCCGCTTCTTATTGGCCGTTGGGTCAGGAACCGGCGCCGCGCTCAGGAGTGCCTGAGTGTAGGGATGGAGCGGGTTCTGGAAGATCTGTTTCTTCTCACCCACCTCTGCCAGATTACCCAAATACATCACGCCAACCGTATCGGAGATATGTTCCACAACGGAGAGATCATGCGAAATGAAAAGGTAGGTCAGGTCAAAGTTTTCCTGCAAGTCCTTCAGCAGGTTGATGATCTGCGCCTGAATGGAAACATCCAGTGCCGAAACAGGCTCATCGCAAACAATGAACTCAGGAAGCAATGCCAGGGCTCGGGCAATCCCAATCCTCTGCCGCTGACCACCTGAGAACTCATGGGGGTAGCGGTCCTTATGATAGGGCTGCAAGCCACAGATCTTCATGATGTTCTCAATATACCCATCAAATTGATCTTTCATGGTCAGATTATGCTGACGCACCGCCTCACCAATGATCTCACTCACAGGCAAGCGGGGTGAAAGGCTGGAATAAGGGTCCTGGAAAATGATCTGCATCTTCGGCCGCAATGCCGTAAGTTCCTTGTGATTCAGTTCGAAGATGTCAATATCATTGAACAGCACCTCACCACTGGTGCGCTCGTTCAACCGAAGGATTGTTTTACCAACGGTTGTCTTACCGCACCCGGATTCACCAACCAGGCCCATGGTGGTCCCTCGTTTAATCTTGAAGGTAATACCATCCACGGCCTTGACATAGCCAACAACGTGTTGAATCAGGCCAGACTTGATCGGGAAATATTGTTTAAGGTCCTTAACCTTCAATAAATATTCACTTTTTGGTGCGCCATCGGTAATTTCTTTTCGAACCAGATTGATTTCTTCCATGTTATTCCTTTACTGCTTCATCAGTGTAGTGATAACAAACCACCATGTGCGTGGGGGTTACGTACACTTCATGAGGATATTCCCCATTGCAGATTTCCATTCTGCGATTGCAGCGGTCTCTGAAATAGCAATAATTGGGCATGTTGATTGGGTTCGGCACGCTGCCAGGGATCGTATAAAGCCGATCCACTGACTTGTTGACCACAGGTTTTGATTTCATCAAGCCAACGGTATAAGGATGCAGCGGATTCTTGAAGACCTCAACCGCAGTTCCTTTTTCGACAATCCGACCAGCATACATAACCACAACATAATCGGCCATTTCAGCGATCACACCCAGATCATGGGTAATCAACATAATGCTGGAATTGATCCGGTCTTTCAGGTTCCGCAAAAGGTCAAGAATCTGTGCCTGAATGGTCACATCCAGAGCGGTGGTTGGCTCATCGGCAATAATCAAACGCGGGTTACAGGCCAAAGCCATAGCGATCATGATACGCTGGCGCATACCGCCGGAAAGCTCATGGGGATACATCTCGTAAACCCCTTCGCCATTGGCGATACCCACCATATCAATCATTTTCAGGGTGACTTGCTTGACTTCCTCATCAGTCATCTCAGTATTATGCAGTTTAACAACTTCATCCACCTGTTCGCCCGCCCGGAAAACCGGGTTGAGGCTGGTCATGGGCTCCTGGAAGATCATTGAGATTTTGGCACCCCGAATGGTTTCCATCACCTGAGTGGGTGTTTTGGCGATGTTATAGACTTTTTCGCCGCTGTTAAACCGGATCTCACCTTCGACAATCTGTCCCTGGGGTCGTTGCACCAATTGCATCAGGGAGAGAGAAGTCACGGATTTACCGCAGCCCGACTCACCAACGACGCCCACGGTGCTGCCCTGGGGTACCTCAAACGAGACACCATCCACGGCTTTCACCGTGCCAATATCTGTAAAGAAATAGGTATGAAGGTCGTCAAATTCGACAACATTTTTGGGGTCCTTCATCACCGTCAGATATTCGCTTTCAGGAACATTCTTCCTTTCGCGTTCCCTTTCAAACTGATCCGTTATCCGCCGGTTCTCACGAGATATCTTTGCTGAATCACGTGCGGAAATATGCGTCGTATCTCGTCGTTTGAAAATGGATTTCACTTTGTTCTCCAAAGAAGATTGTTGTTTATCACTCATACGACTCATCTACCTTTTCATCTTCGGGTCAAAAGCATCCCGAAGACCATCGCCAATAAAGTTGAAACCAAGAACGGCCAAGAGGATCAGGGAACCAGCCGGGACCCACATAAACCAGAAATTGGTCATAACATACGCATCTGATGCAGTATTGATAATACTGCCCCATGAAGCCAGCGGGTATTTGACACCCAGGCCCAGGAAACCCAGAGTGGCTTCGGTGATAATAATACCGCCAAGGCCAGCCGTGGCCTGAACAATCAGGAGGGGCATAACATTCGGCACGAGATGGGTGAAAATCCGCCGTCGTGTGCTGATGCCGGTGGCTTCTGTCGCCACCATGAAATCCTGCTCACGCAGTGAGAGGATCTGGCCGCGAACCACCCGAGCAACACCCGTCCAACCGAGGAAGCCCAGTACCATCATCAAAATGAAAATCCGGCCTTGCGGATCCACCTTCAGAGTATCCATAACCGAACCGAGGATCAGGACGATTGGATAGAACGGAATAGCATTGAAGAGATCTACAAAACGCATCAATGTTGTATCCACCCAGCCGCCAAAATAGCCGGAAATACCGCCGATGACCACACCAAGGAAAATTTCAATGATAACGACCACAAAACCAACCATCAGGGATACTCGACCGCCGTACATCAAACGGGTCATAACGTCCATCCCATTATTATCCAATCCCAAGAGATGTTCCCCTGAAGGAAGCTCATATTGGCGGATCAGCGTGGTTGTTGTTTCTTTCTTAATATAATAGTTTGTGTTGACCCGGTCGATCGCATAAGCGACTTCCTCGCCGCTATCTTCCACAAATGTAAAGTCCGTTTTCAAATCCACGATAGCTTCCCGAACGGCTGTTTTGAAAGCTACTGAAATGAACTGTGTCTGGTCGAGCGGGTTGACAATGATGTTTGAGACTTCGGCAAAATTCTCATCATTGCTATCCGTGATGGTGGTCTGACCTTCCAGATAATGAATGGTATATTGCTCACCATCATAAGTGAAATTTCTTCGCTCCTGCCCAATCGTTACTTCACTCAGCAGCTCGAAGCCAAACGAATCAACAACACCTAAATCTTCCTGATTGTAGGCATCGTAGACATTTAATGAAGCCATAGCGACATCATTTTCAATTGCGACATTCGTCATCTTGCGCCCGGATATGATCCGGTAGGGAACATCCTCGAATGTAAATTCATTCTCGCCCGCCTCATTGGCAGCCTCAAACGCTGAGACAAAGCCTTCATCCAATGGACTGCCATCAAGTGAATTTAATTGGCCGAGCAAGACCACACCAACGGATTCAAGCCGGGTCACCAGGTAGGAATTATCATTGACTGGAAAATAGAAATAATCTATATCATCAACGGAAAACACTTGTTCATTCTTACCCAAAGCCAACAAAAATTGTGCTCGAGTCGCAGAGTTGAATTCTTCGCCATCAGCAATCGTGTAACGAAGTTCCTGATTATAAATTGCCCCAGCGAAGTCTTTCGACAATGAACCCAGACCTGTGAAAACCTGGGCCTGCTCGTAGGGAGAAAAAACCGGCCCAATAAAAGCGAAAAGGAACATCAGGACAATAATCACAAAACCGATGACTGCCAGTTTGTTGCGAATGAAGCGCTTGAAAACGAGCATTCCAGGCGAGAGGACCTTAATCCGCCTGGCATCATCAAGGGCCATTTCTTCGCCATCGATCATTTCAATGGCTTCATCTTCTTGTTCAAATTCGGATGCTAAATCTTGATTATCACTCATTTATCACCGCCGTTAATTAGCCCTGACCCGAGGGTCAACAACTGCATACATGATATCCGCAATTATGAGGCTTAGTTGTGTCAACACCGTGAGCAAAGTCGCATAGAACATGGCAAACGGAATATCACCCCGAACGATCGCTGTATAGGAAACGTATCCAATACCCGGAATCTGGTAGAGCGTTTCTGTGATCAACGATCCACCAAACATACTTGGTATTAAATAACTCATATAAGAAACCAGTGGGATTAAGGTATTCCGAAAGGCGTGTTTATTAATAACGACCTTCTCAGAAAGCCCCTTGGCACGGGCGGTGCGGATATAATCTGAATTCAGTACTTCCAACATATTGGTCCGTGTATAGCGCATCAGCCCACCGATGGAAAGCATCGTGAGTGTGACCACTGGCAAGACCATGTGGTAACCAATATCCACGTACTGTTGGAAGGATGTCATGGATGTGTGGAAACGACCTGTTAAGCCATAAAGGTCGAACCAACCCAATTTAATTGAGAATACATACTTCAAAATAGTTGCCAGGAAAAATGTCGGCAGCGATATCCCCATGAGCGCAAAAACAGTAATAGCATAATCCGTCCGGCTATATTGCTTTCTCGCCGCCGTAATTCCCAAAGGAATAGATATGAGGATCTGAACAAAAAAGGTGATGACATTGACAATGATGGAATACCAAATGACTTGAGCAAATCTTTCAGTTACAGGGACACCATAATGCCACGAATTCCCAAAATCACCCCTTACCGCACTACCCAGCCATCCGATGAAACCCGGAATAATACCAACATCAAGGTGGTAAACCGAGTTAAGCTGGTCCAGCCATTCCTGATAGGTCATCGTGCTCACTGGATTGGTTGCGCGTTGTCTTGCAATAGCCTCAACATAAGAGGTGGGGAGGAACCTGATGACGGTATAGACCACCAGGGTACCAAATATTACGATGAATATCCCCAGTATCAATCTCCTAATGATGAAATTCTTCATATCATTCCCTTGTGCGTTTTTTCTGGACTATAAAATAAGAGCATGAAAGTGAGCCCACCCCAGGGTGGGCTCACTATTACTCTAATATCGATAAACCGCTAGTTCATTTCAAGCAGTTCGATATCGTTCATCCAACCCCAGAAGGTTGTGATATCGGGGGTAATGGAGCCGATGTTGATCCGCTCAGTGCTGAAGATAATAACATTCAAGCGCTGATAGGTTGGGATCTCAACAGCCCATTCAATAATCTTATCGAGAGCCTGCTTGTAAATGGCTTTCCGATAGGCCTGATCATCACTCAGGCGGGCATCGACGATCAACTGATCCAGATCGGCGTCATCAACGTGGTAGTGATTGGAATCTGAACCACCACGGCCGATGATTCCGGAACTGTGGTAGACCTGGTACATGTCAGGATCAATGGTTGTCTGCCATGCAGCAGTCCACATTTCCTGTTCACCGGAATCCAGGGCCTGCCAGAGGAGGTTGGCGTCGGTAACGTCGTTGATAACCAGTTCCATACCAATTTTTTCAAGGGAAGCTTTTGCGCTGGTCAGAATTGCGAACGCAGGATGGTCGCCAGTACCGTCACCGGGGACGATGACTTCGTAACTCAGTTTAGCGCCCTCAGCAGGTTCAGTGAGCACACCGTCTTCAGCAACGAAACCCGCGGCTTCGAAGAAGCCCAATGCAGCAGCTTCAGCAGCAGCATATTTCTCATCCATGGTCATGTCGGCGGTGTAAATCGGATCGCCGTTGACGTCCACGGAGAACGCGACTTGGTAACCTTCATCGGTGGGTTGCGGGGCAGCCCAGGAGGTGTTGGTGATCGGGTAGTTGATCACGGATGCGCCCTCGCCATAGTAGCTGTCGATGGCAACATCACGATGGACGGCGAAAATGGTAGCAAACGCCCGACGCAGGTTCTTGGAAGCATCGGAAGCGGGATCGTCACCAACCGCCAGGGTAGCAGCGTTGATGCCGATGTAGCCATAACCGGGGTTATCGACCATGCTGGAGGTGATGACATCACCCGTCATCTCGCCATTGGAGTTGTAGGATTGAACTTCTGCGTAGCGTGCGCTGTTGTAGGACATTTCGCCAGCATCAGCGGTGCCGGTCTGAACAGCAGAAGGAACCTCAGCGGAGGCTGTTTCCTTGAACTGAACTTCGGCAATCTTCGGGCAGCCACGATAGTAGTATTCATTGGCTTCGAAGTAAACAACACGGTTGTCGTATTCAACGAACTTGTAAGGGCCGGCACCCATCGGGGTAGCGGTCAGGCTTTCCTGTTTGGACAGGTCGCCGAAGTCGAAACCGAACATGTCGTTTTCGTAATCATATTTCTCAACGTCACCATAGTAGTGCAGGGGGGTGACTTCGATGCCGAGCACGGAGTAGACAGCGGGAGCTTCAAACCCGTTCAGAGTAACCTGTACGGTGTAGTCGTCAACTTTGACGATACCAGCGATGTTCGGAACACCCTGGCCGCCCATGGCCTCATCCATAGGACCCCAGTAGCCAATCCATTGTGATTGGACATTACCAAGGATATCAACCTCGTTCGGGGACTCTGTGCCTGCATACTCAACGGGATCGCCGCCGTAAGCAAGATAGGTCTCTTCATAGTAGTCGTCAAGAGTGGGGAAGGATTCGACGAGATCGAATGTCTTCTCAGACACAGCGGTTGTGAACTCGCCGGTCGCCTCATCAACGGAACCGAAGCCCCACATGACCATACCGAACATGGTTTCCATACCTTCGTTGTCCTTGATCTCATCAGGGGTATAGCCGGTATAGGTCTCAGCATAAGCATCGAGGTAGCTGGCCATCACGTATGAGACAATGCTCGCAACGTCAGTCTTCCAGGCTTCTTCAAGACGGGCCCAGAAGTCAAGCTGTTGTTCCTCGGTCCACTCATCAGCATCTGACCACTCATGATCTACGCCAGCGGCATAAATGCCCTCGACCAATGCGGCGTATTTATCAAAAACGTCGCTTGTCGTCTGGGTCTGATAGTCATTCAGGCCAACGATGTCATAGGATCCCAATGTGGTGGAACCAGCATAGGAAGGATCAAGGAAGGTGTAATAGGTGAAGATGATGTCATCGGCGGTCACAGGAGTGCCATCGGAGAACATCATGCCAACGCGCAGTCTTGCGGTGTAAACCGTTGTGTCGGTTAATTCATCATAGACAACGCTTGTGTCAGCAGCACCCTTGTACAGATAATCTGTACCATTGTAGCTGCGGGTCTCACCTTCAATAGCATTGTTGACAATGCCGCCCACGCGGTCAGTCGTCAGCAGACCAATTTGGGTCAATGCTTCGACGTCGACGTCGTAACCAGTGTCAGCAAAGAAGGGGCTGAACTTCTGGGAGAAGTCCTGGTATGCGACGACCAATGGGGTGTCAATTGACGGGGCAGTGGGAAGATCTTCGCCGAATGGTTCTTCTTCATAAACCACTTCGGTCGGTGCAGCTTCTGTTGGCTCTTCAGTGACCACAACTTCAGTTGGTTCATCAGTTGGGGCCTCAGTGACGGTTTGACAGGCTGTCAAAATAAAGCTAACCGCGACGAGAAGGCTCAGAAACACGTAAATAGAACGTTTCATTGTTTTCTCCTCCATAACATTTTTTGTTATGAAACTAGTGAATTGAACTAATTCTTACTCGAGTGTGTTGATCCTAATAGGTGTTGGAAACCACCTCCTTTAATTGCAAATTTATAAAATCTTCTAAATAATAATATTGCCAAAAACTACTTTCCTAAAAATAGGACAGGTAATGGCACTATTATACCCAGAGATTACATTTCTTGCATTCAAGTTCACCCGATATTCACCCTAAAGATCATAACCGAATTTCGCATAGAGTCAATGGGATGAATCTCATAAATAGTAAAAAAAAGTAAATAAACTTCCTTACACTCTATTTTAACACAACGTAGTTATCTCTTGTTTTCGGCGTTTAAATGTCATTCCAGACCCTGTTCAATGGGTCGGTTCTTCATTAATTATTGGCCCATCCTCTTCAATGCTGACCTGTTCTGAGAAAACCTGAGTCACCTCGATGGGCCGCTGTGCCCATAACAGGGCAAAGGCTGCGACTGTAATAATTATTTCCACAGCCAGGAACAGGATCTCCAGCCAGATGGCGCCAGCTGAAAACCAGATCAGATAAACCGCTTCTCCAATAATGCCCACGCACAAAATGGGGAACAGGAAATAGCTGGCAACCCTGATCCGTGTAAAAATCAATTCTGTCTCATCACGGCGGAGATGCCGCTTTTCTTTGGGCAGCCGTAGGCTGCCATCCACCAAAAAATATAGAGGTAGAAAAGCGAAGACATAAGGCAGTGAAACAAAGAAGGAATACATACCTTGATTGCCAATAAAACCAGCACCAATCAGGCCAATCACAACCAGCGCTAATAATATCAGGCTGTTTCGCCTGTATTTCTTCAAAGCAGATTCATCAATATTGACTTCATACCACGCCCCCTTATAGACGGCCACTTTCTTTTCGCGGCCCTTACTGTCCTCTTGAATGACGACTTCATAATCGTCAATGTACTTCTTCATAAACCTCCACCTCGAATGAAATGGAACCCATTAATACCACACTTTTTGATTTTCGCCCAATCCTAAATTTGAAAGAAGGTATCAAAACCCGGAAAAAGCTTACTACCTTCTAGGGGCACATGGATTGAGCGGCATCGCCACCGGGGCCAAAATCCCAAAGGGATTCGACGGCTGAGCAGGCTTCGTTTTTTACAGTCATCACTTCAGGTACCGAAAAAAGCGGCACAGCCGGAAAACTGCTGAGATATTGCGCTTCCGCCAGGCTGAGCGCGGTGTCCCATTCATCCGGCAGGGCCAGGCTGGCCGCGGCACAGGCCTTATCAAATGATACCGCAGACAAACCAGCAATATTGGTGCCAAGCCATTGGTTTCCCTGAGAAGGGATTCGGTCGCTTTCATATAAAGCACAATCCACCTCGGGCAGGGGCGCCCACCCGATCAGAGCCAGATCGAACTGGCGGCCAAAGAGAACGCCTGCTGGTCCTGCTGCATAAAGCTGGCTGGCCGGTAAGGTCACCGGAGTGACCTCAATCCCGCATTCACCCAGCGAACTTTGCACAATCCCGGCGATCTGCTGGCTAAAGGTGGAAGGATCCACATAGAGTGTCACGCTGAAGGTTGTATTTGCTGGGACAGTATTGACATACCAGGCCTGCAGCGGTGTTACCGGGTTCAGGTCATGGTCTCGCCAGCCCACAGCCTCCAAAAGCTGGAGCGCTTCTTCCGGGTTACGGACCATTTGCTGCTCCACAGGCAGGGTCGTCTCAGCGGGAGAAACAAAACTGGGCCAGAGATCAGCGAGCCCCGCATACACTATCTCTCGCATCGCCTCTCGATCCAGGCAGGTCGCAATCGCCTGACGCGTGCGGGAATCGCCAAAGAAATCCGGGCGATCACCAACGGCCGGGTTGTAGTAATCATCATAGGATACGGGCTGGATGCCAAACACCAGCTGAGACCAACTGGCGGTCTGCCCAACCAGGGCTGTCGTTTCAGGGTCGGCCAGGAGAGTTGCCATAGCTGCATCATCCTGTTCCAGATGATAGGATTGATCCAATACATCACAGGTGCCTTCTGATAAACCAGCCAGGGCATTCTCACGATCGGGAATCAGCTTGAAATTGATTTCGCCAAATTCAAGATCCGTCCCGGTATAAAAGTCATTTTGCACCAGTTGAATATTTTCCATCGTCCACTCCCCCATCTGATAGGCGCCAAAACTTTTGAAAAGGACCGACCAAAACGGATCCCCCGAGATCACATCCCAGGTTGCTTCTTCTGCAAAGGGATAGGAGGGCAAAGGCTGCCAGAAAAGGGCCTCTATCTCAGCCGTCGTAAAGCCGGGCACGCCCACCCAAAGGACCTCCTGATCGCTCTCAGCGGTGTAACTGCTCGTTCGACTTTCTGCCCACTGCAATCCCGGTGCCTCGGGATCACTCGCATAGTTAAAACTCACCACCGAGTTCGAAGCTGTCAGTGGTGATCCATCCGACCAGGTCAGCCCCTCGGCCAGATGAAACCTGACCAGCATCTGGTCCATGGATAAGGCCGCAGTTCCATCCCAGGTGATCGTGCAATCCGCAGAGCGGCACCCGCTGGGGCGCACAGTCACGCCTGCCTTAAGCACGGCCAGCTCCCCGTTGGCATCCACAATATTCTGTCCCGTTTCCATATTAACTGCCTGAAGCGTGATCCCGCCATTCTCCTGCGTCGGAATCTCAGTCAAAACCGCTCCATTACCCGTATCTGCCGCAGAAGGAAAGACCTCCCGCCCCATGAGCGCCAGCAAACTCTGCTTGGCAACCGAATTCATCCCGTCATAAGGGAATAAGGTATAGGGCAGGCTGCTTGTGCAGACATTCAACACCTTCACCGGTTCTGCCGTTGGTATAGGCGCCTCAGTCGCAATTTCCGTGTTCTGCGCTGCGCTTGTTGCAGTTGTTTGCGGGTCCGTCACCGATGTACAGGCCGTCAGGAAAAGGCAAACCAGCAGGAGCAAGTTCAGTGATCGTTTCATAAAGACCTTTTGCGGCATTTCATTTCTTGGCAAGTTGTTCAATAAAGGGGTCAGCATCCTCTCCGAAACGCATACGGAGATAGGATTTGTAGCGCTCGGTTGCAACCTGCCCTTCAGCAACAGCCTTCCGCACAGCACAACCCGGTTCATGGGTGTGAGTGCAATCGCTGAACTGGCAGTCCTGCACCAGGCCTTTTAATTCGACGAAATAGGCATCCAGCTCTTCCGGCTCCGTATCCCATAGCGCTAAAGACCGGATACCGGGTGTATCGGCAACATAGCCGCCAAAATCAAGAGGGAACAATTCCCGAACCTGCGTGGTATGGCGGCCCTTGGTGGTCGCTTCGCTGACCTCACGAACGTGCAACCCCAGTTCGGGCTGGACGATATTTAATAGACTGGATTTACCTACACCGGAAGGGCCTGTGAGCGCCGAGATTTTCCCTACCAGATGCACCCGCAGGTCACTCACGCCTTGGTCTTCTTTGGCGGAGGTATAGAGAACGGTATAGCCCAAATCCTCATACAAACCAAAGATCGCTTCTGCCTCTTTGCGGGTCACCAGGTCTGATTTGTTGGCAACGATCAGGGTACGGAGCTGTTGCTTTTCGGCAATCACCAGGAAACGGTCCAGCATCCTTGGATGAGGTTCCGGCTCCGCGCAGGCAAAGACAATCACGATCTGGTCCGGATTCGCCAACAGGATCTGGCGAAAATTGCGCTTGATTCCGGTCCGGATTCGTGAGATCATGCCGGTTCTTTCCGCAATGGACTCGATCATCCCCGTCCCATCGCCCAGGTCGGTCAGGGTCACCCGGTCACCTACCGCACAGACATCCCCTTCCAAAGGTTCTTTCTTAAGCCGCCCAGGCAGCCGGCAGGTCACCAGACCGGTCTCCGTATGCACGGTGAAGAAACCCGACTGGGAGCGAACAACCAGACCTTCCTTCAGGAGCGTCAAGCCACCCTCATTCTAGGGCTCATCCGTTGGCTCTTCATAACCATAGGGCGTGCTGGTCGGCACAGGCGTGGGTGATTTCATCACGTAGGGTTGGGATTCCCAGGGTAGGATATGACCGAAATCTGCATAGTAGGAGAAATAGAGCGAAACAGCTCGCCGGAAAACGGGGGCAGCCATTTCAGAACCCTCGCCGGCGTTCTCCAGGATCACTGCAACGGCGATATCCGGCCGGTCAGGGTTGCCAACCTGGGTATATCCGGCAAACCAGGCATGTGATTCGCCCGTGGTGTTGGTGGCCGTACCCGTCTTGCCGTAAGCTCGGTAAGGCATCGATCCCAGTGGGATATTGGCCGTGCCGCGGGGATTGGTAATAACGCTCCGCATGGCCTCGGTGATGATATTCATGTTGTAATCCGAGACAGGCAAAGTGCCCTGTGCTTCCGGCTCAAAGGTGTAGGTTGCCTGACCACCTTCATAGGCGATTGAATCAACCAGCGACGGGCGATAAAGCGTGCCGCCATTGCCAATCGCAGCGATGAAACGGGCCACCTGCAAAGGCGTAACCGTCATCTCGCCCTGCCCAATGGCAATCTGAGTATTTACTTCACAGGAATTGGTATCCACAGGGATATTACCAGGCTGTTCCAAAATATCAACACCGGTCAGGCTTCCCAGGCCAAACGCCCGATCCATGTCCGCAATGGCAGAGGAAAATCCCTGCTGGTAAAGTGTCTCGCCAATTGTATAGAACCAGGGATTACAGGAGCGCATCAGGCCTTCCGGCAGGGTCAGGTCCCCGCTGGGTGATTTTTCGTGATCATATGTCCAGTCAAACAGCTCCGTCCCGCCGCAGACCTCCACCGAATGGCCGCAGTACATCTCCGAGGCCTCGGTGAAGACACCGGTCTCCAGCGCGGCAGCCATGGTAATAATCTTGGAAACAGAACCCAGGGGGTACTGTCCGTTGGCCGCCCGGTTGAAGACCGGATTTCCAACGGCGTCATTTAAATTGTTAGCGCCATAAAGCTCTTCAAGATACCAGCTATTCTCATTGCCGGTATCAAACAGATTGGGGTCAAATTGCGGATTGGAAACCATCGCCAGGATCCGGCCGGTATCGATTTCGATAACGACAATCGCACCTCTGTAATCGCCCAGAGATTGCTGCAGGTAATATTGCAGGGTTGAATCGATTGAGGTGGTAATGGATTGGGCTGGTGTTGCACTACGCTCCGCCAGTTTGGTCACGATCTGCCCGTTGATATCTTTGAGGTACAGAGATCCGCCGATAACGCCCGCAAGGACGTCTTCATAAGAGGATTCCAGACCCGCACTGCCAAACCGGGAATTTAGCGCATATCCATCCCGCAAATAAGCATTCAGTTCTCCGGAGGGCACATAACTCAGATGGCCCACTGCCTGCGGCGCAATCCCGCCATCATAATAGAACCGAGAAGTGTAATAATTCAGGTAAACCCCGCTCATTGCACTGAGCGCACCCATCTGACGGTCTGCTTCCGCTTCCGGCACCTCTCCCAAAGGGATATAGGCAGTAGCATTCGCGTTTTCCACAATTTCAATCAGCTCAGGAATCTGATAAACGGTCAAATCGCTCAACGTGCTGTAGAACAGGCTCATCAAATCGGGGTCAAGCGAATCTTTGATAAATCCCAGTGCCACGACATCCTCCTGAGAGGCAAGGGGATAGTCATCATAAGCATAGATGCTCCCCCGGGAGGGGATATCCTTGACAACCTCCAGCGTGTTGCCATTCTGCAGGTCCGGCATGATCTTGGTCGTATCCCAATTCAAATGCCAGCCGCCGCCCTCACGGACGAGATTGAATTCAAGCTCGCGGGTCAGGGTGCCAAAAAGGTTGGTATTGTAATTGACCTGAATGGCGGCAGTGGCGGTGTCCGGATTGGTCACCACATTGCTGACGGTATAGTCAATCCCGGTCTCATATTGCAGGGTCAGGGCATTAGCCGTCTCATCATGTTTGAGCGCGAAATCTTCCTCGGTAAAAGCACTCTGGCTGGCGTTCGAAAGATACGCATACATGGCTGCATAATTCTCCGCTGCCCAGGCGCTGAAATAGGATGCCAGCATGCTATCCACATCCGGCGCGGGGGTAACATAAACCTGCGGCGTGGGTAAAGAGTCCGTCGCAGCCGCCTCAGAGGGGTCCGTCGGGGAGGTTGGGTTGGAACAAGCCGCCAGGGTCAGGATAATCGTCAGGATCAAGATCAGTCGTTTTGTTTTTTTCATTTTAAATTCTCCAAAATGCGACCTAACCGTGATGAAAGGGTGGTAAACAGCGCATTTTCCAGGATTTGATTATACTGTGTCATTCTCCAGATGTGGAATCAGGCTCAACCGTCGGGTTTGGCTCGGGTTCCGAGGGCACATATGGTTCATCTTCCCATGGCATCAGATCGCCCGGGTCCTCTCCATCGGAGAAATAAAGTGAAACCGCTCGCATGAACACCGGCGCCGCCATTTCAGAGCCTTCGCCACCATTTTCGATGATCACGACCACGGCAATATTCGGGTGGTCCGGATCATCTTCGCGGGTGAAGCCCGCAAACCAGGCATGAGAATTGCCGGTCGGGGTTTCCGCCGTGCCGGTCTTGCCGGATACTGCATAATCCAGATTGCGGAGCGCCCAGTTAGCCGTCCCCCGGGAATCTTCCACCACCAATCGCATAGCGTCCAAAACCGTCTGGCGGGTTTCTTCGGAAATCGGCAGTTCCCCTATGCCTTCCGGCTCAAAGACCTGAACCGGATCGCTGCTCAAGGGTTTGACCATCTCCACCAGAGAGGGCCGGTAAAGCGTCCCACCATTGGCAAGGGCGGAAATAAACCTCGCAATTTGGAGGGGCGTCACCAGGATCTCGCCCTGGCCAATCGCCATATGGCTGCTGGTCACGCAGTTGGGGGCGGTGTCGGGGATATTACCGCCCGCTTCCGAGATCTCAATCCCGGTCTCCCGGCCCAGGCCAAAGCCCTTCGCCATATCCGAAAGGCCGCTTTCATAACCCTCCGTATAGAGCGTTTCACCAATCCGGTAAAACCAGGGATTGCAGGACCGCATCAGGCCCTCCGGCAAGGTCAGGATACCGCTCGAACTAACCCCATGATAATAGGTCCAGTCATATTGGTAGACACTGTCACAGGTCCAATAGGAGAGCTGGCAATTAAAGGTTGAATAGGCGGAATAGATGTCCGCCTCCAATGCGGCAGACATCGAAATAATCTTAAATATGGAACCAGGGGGATATTGGCCCTGCGTGGCCCGATTGAAGAGCGGCTGATTCTGATCGGTGAAATAGGAGGTCAGCAGCTCGGAATCCAGAGTGTCCTCATCAAAGGCATTCGGATCAAATCCCGGGTTGGAGGCCATCGCCAGCACCCTGCCGCTGTCCACTTCCATCACCGCCACCGCCGCGTTCAGGTCCCCCAGAGATTGCTGCAGCTTAAGTTGAAGCGTTCGGTTCAGCGTGGTATAGAGCGAATCGCCCGCTGTCGAATCTCCTGAGGCAAGCAGGTTCGCGATCTCACCATCCGGCCCCACCAAATAAAGCGAGCCGCCCCTTTCGCCGGCCAACTGCCGTTCATAGATCGCTTCCAGCCCCGCCGCGCCGATCTGTTCATCCTGGCGGTAGCCCAAACGGGCATATGCCTCAATTTCATCCTCCGGGATATAAAGCATATATCCCACGGCATGAGGGGCAATCCCGCCCTCCAGATAAGTTCGGGTGCGGAATTCTTCAATCCGCACGCCGTTGAGATTCCGCAAAACGTCCAGATAGGGCGCGATCTCATCCCGTGAAAGGGTCACCACCGGTAAATACCAATCATCCGGGGTATTGCTCACCATCTCCGCCAGCTCATCAGCCGTGAAGGCGCTGATTTCGGCCAGCGTGTCATAGATTAGGCCCGTCTGATCCACCTGAATCTCTCCGGGGACCAGTCCCAGAGCAATAGCTTCTTCATAACCTGCCAGCGGTGCGCCATTCCGGTCAAAGATGCTGCCCCGGTCGGGGATATCAAACGCCATCTCAAGATGGCTGCCGTCCGCCAGCTCCGGCAGGATCAGCCCAATTTCCCATTGAATCCGCCAATCGCGCCCTTCCCACACCAGGCTCATCATCGGCTCCCGGGTAAGATCGCCGACCAGCAGGGTGTGATAGGTCACACGATAGGCAACCTGAGCATAATCGCCATCTGCAATGGTTGAGAGCACCTGCGCTTCAAGGGATTGCAGCGTGAGCGTATTGGCCAGTTCGGTATATTGAGCTTCAAAATCGGCTTGTGAGAGGGCATCCTGGCTGAGGGAAGATAAGAGCGCATACATGCCCGCGTAATCCTCCGCTTGCCAGTCCGTGAGGAACGCGGCCGCCACATCCTGCGCAGCCGCCACCTGTCCAATTTCCACAGCAGCACGCGTCGGGTTGATCGCGGTGACCGGCTCAGTTTGGCAGGCCGCCAGGCTGGGTATTAGGATGAGCAGAAGGGTGAGAATCGAGAAGATCCGTCGTTTGGAATTCGTCAAAGAACGCTCCTTCAGGCTGGCCGCAGGATTTCCTCAAACACGGGGCATTGATAATGAAGGGTTTGCTGGCAGCGTGCGGGCAGGTTTCCGGGCGCTTCCCAGCCGAACCGCCGCAGGCTCACCAAAAGGTGGCAAAGCGGCAGCCCCATCACGGAGGCATAACAGCCTTGCAAATTCTCCACCGGGTGAAAGCCGCTGTGCTGGATTGCATAAGCGCCGGCCTTGTCGAGTGGGTCACCGGTCTGAATATAGGCCGCCATTTCCGCATCAGTATAGTGGCGCATCGGCACATCCGTCCGGCAGACTTTATCCACACTTTCCCCGCTGGACGTATCAATCAGTGCGATCCCGGTGTAGACCTGATGGGTCCGCCCCCGTAACCGGGTCAGCATCCGCCGGGCATCCGCCTCGTCCACCGGCTTGCCAAGCAGCTCTTCGCCATCCACCACAATCGTATCCGCTGCGAGGATCAGGCCCTCATGTGCTGTCGCAATCGCCTGAGCCTTCTCGCAGGCCAGACGCCGGACGTAATCCACAGGAGGTTCGCCTGCCCTGCGACTCTCATCAATATCCGCCGGGATGACCTTAAAAGGCCATCCAAAGAGTGTCAACAGTTCTTTACGGCGGGGGGAATTAGAAGCCAGGATGAAATTCGTCATTGGTGCGATTCTAACACATCCTTCTCATTTCGCCACCCGGCAGCAGATACACTAAAAAAATATAGAAAGACGAACTTCGGAGCTATAGCTATAGAGTTTATGATAAAACACTTAAGAAAAGCCCTTTCTTTGAAATAAATACCCCTTCCTGCCTGCAAACACAGTTCAGCAGGAAGAAAGGGGTCAGGCATGCCTAATGTTTACTACTACATTCGTGTGTGCTCTTGATTCTACAGGTTATTATGCGCCACCCGGGGCCTGTTTAAATCAGAAGCCATCCATAAAATGGATGGCGGATATGTGTTTTTAAATGAATGAACAGGTGATCAGTGAAGGAAATCAGCCTCTCACAGCCCCGGCGGTCTCCGCCAGATGCTCCGGGCTGGTCCCACAGCAGCCCCCTACCAACTGCGCCCCGGCATCCAGCCAGGCCGGCACCAAAGCGCCCATTTCAGCAGGGCTGACAGAATAGGTGGGCTTGCCATCCTCATCCATCTCAGGCATCCCAGCGTTCGGCTTGAACCAGATCGGTTTATCCGTGGCCTGGCGGAGCTGCCCGAGTGCTGCGAGGTTCTCCTCCAGGCTGCGGCCGCAGTTAATGCCCAAAACATCTACAGCCAGCTCACCGATTGCCGCGGCCATATCCTCGGGTTTCACACCCATCATCGTCCGCGTGCCCCGGTCATAGCTGAAGGAACAGACCAGCGGAATCTCGGCATCCACTGCCCGCACGCCTCGGACGGCCGCCGCAGCTTCGTTTAGGTCAAACTGGGTCTCGATCACCAGCAGGTCCACGCCCGCTTCGACCAATAATTGCGCCTGAGCCCGGAAATCGGCTTCAGCATCCTCCCCCTGCAAAGTGCCCAACGGCGCCAGCATGTGCCCGGTCGGGCCAATCGAGCCAGCCACCAGCACATCCATCCCCTTTGTCGCAGCCTGCGCAATTTCGACCGCCTTGCGGTTGACCTCTTCAAAGCGATCTGCCAGGCCGGAAGCCTCCAGCCGCAGACGGGTTCCACCAAAGGTGCAGGTCAGGATAATGTCAGATCCGGCGTCCACAAAGGACCGCGCCAGGCTGGCAATCGCCTCAGGATTTTCCAATACCCAAATCTCGGCCGATGCGCCCACTGGCAGTCCCATCCGCTGCAGGTTGGTACCGGTTGCGCCGTCCGTGACGAATAATTCACCTGCCGCCAATCGTTTTCTGAAATCAGTCATCCTGTCCACACTCCATATGCTTTCGGGAGATCATTCTTCTTCGTGTCTCACCTGGAACTTGTCAAAGTCCCGGGCCACAATCGCGGTTGGCAGCACGGACTGGGCCTCTTCCAACACATCCCGCTCACGATAGCGGCGGGAAAGGTGGGTGAGAAACAAATTCTTCACATTAGCCTCTTTAGCCAGCCCAGCGGCCTGAGCGGCCGTAATATGGCCAAAATTCTTGGCCAACTCGGTCTCAGTTTTGATATATGTTGCTTCGATCACCAGGCCATCCGCATCCTGGACATGGGGCTTCAAGTTATCCACCCGGCCGGTATCCCCCACAACCACCAGACAGGTACCCTTGCGAGCCTCACCCAGCACCTGTTCGGGGTCAATCAGGCGGCCATCGGGCAGGGAAATAGGCTTACCCTCCACCAGGTCACGCCGCCAGGGACCGGGCGGAATATTCAAGGCTTCCGCCTTTTCCGGCAGGAAGGGCCGCCGGCTTCGCTCCTCAAAGCGATAGCCCAGCGAATCGGAGCCGCGGTGATCCACGGAAAAAGCGGATACCGAAAAGCGATCCGTCTCAAAGAACAAGCCCGGCTTGACCACATTCAGGACCACCGGTGGTTTGCCGCGATAGCCGCGTAAAACCACACCAAAAATCAGGTCATGGACCCGGTCCAGGGTATGTTGGGTGCCATAGATTTCGACCTTGTCCATCACCTCCCAGCGCATGAAGGTGGATACCATCCCGGCCAGCCCGAGGATATGATCCAGGTGACCGTGCGTCAGGAAGATCTGGTTCAGCCGTTTAAATCCCGCACCAGCCCGCAGGATCTGGCGTTGGGTGCCTTCGCCGCAATCGATCAGGAAACGATAATCCTCATGCTGCACAATCAGGGCGGAAAGGCCCCGGTGCACCGATGGCGCGGAGGCTGAAGTGCCTAAAAATGTAATATCAAACAATGGATATACCTATGCGAAGATCAAGGCTTAGTCCGACCCATGGCCGGAGATAAGACGCAGCAGTCCCAAAACACTCAAACCCATCTGCACGCCCTCACCGGCTGTGAGTTTCGGTTGGGTCTGTTCCGCTTCCGCCCGTTTGATCAGGACAAAAGCTGAAAGCGCGCCGACGGCTGCGCCAATAAGGGTTCCAATAACCAGGGTTGAAGCCTTCCAATTCTTTTCTTTCATGTTCCTATCCTTGTATTCAGCATGTCGGATACCCTGAGATCAGAAAATGACTTCACTCAATCCCGAAATCATAGGCTATCCTTCTAAAAATTTAGCGATGTATAAAACCAAAAAGCGACTTCAGGAGGTGCCCCGCACCTGCCTGATAGCCCCTTACTTTCACCACGGGATGGGTCACTTTATCGGCCAGAGCCTTAACCCAATTTTCAGCCACCTTGAAATAGTGCTGGACTATTGTAGTATAGGCCGGCAGGATCTTCAGCAGCCGAGCCAATAGATAGATCACAGCGCCCAGAATCAGGATAACCATCAGCCCCAATCCCAGCATGGGCAACAGCACCCAGATCAGTGAGGTATCTGCCCAGACAGAGAGCTTCCCGGCCGGGTCGCCGCCATTAGCCAGCAGGACCAGCAAAACCAGACCAGCGAGCACAAGCAGCACGCTCAATAGTACAGGGAGCAATATCTGCCAAAAGGTCTGGCGGCGGTGCCTCCGGTAACTGGGGCGGTTATTCATTTCAATTTGATCATTATTGGCATTCATAAGATATATTTTAACATGAGAATAGCGTTATACAAAACTACCTGACCCCAGTTTACCCCGACTCCTCCACTTATTCAATTAAACCCCCCAACCTGGCAAATATCGATTCCGAAGTCCACCGCGACACCCGTCGGGAGTATTGAGTTATCTTTTTCACCCCCTCAAGATTTTCTACTTTGCCGAGATTACGTGGTTCTTCCCATGACAAATTGGGGAATTGTGATTAAAATTCAATAGAATTAAATAAATTTCATCCATGACTCACAGAAGAGGAAGGTAATCGTGACGTTCAAAAAGTTCGTAATCATCCTTCTTGTCATTATCCTCCTGATCGTTGCGGCAGTGATCGTTGAAAAGCGAACGCTTATCCTGCGGCGCCTAATTGACGCCCGCTTGTACGGCTCCTACTTTCATTACCTTCCCTGCGATGCCTTGCCCACCGACGCGGAAGTACGCCAGGCTCTGCGAGACCATGCTGATGTCGCCCAGGCGATCCGCGACGTGAACCCGGGGAATGTCGGCATCATGATCGGTGCGCCCTGCTGGGATAAAGCCGATCTGACCATCTGGTACAACGATCGGGATGACCGCCAGGAGATCGAAACTTTCCTCTCCGAAGACCTGTTGTTCTTCGGCATTCCGGTCGATCTAGACGGACAGTATGACCGGTAGCGGCCCGGGCGCTTTTTCCTTGCTCGGATAGCATACAAAACTGCCACAAGGGATTAATATAACTACACGCAACTCCTTTGTTTATCCGTTTAACCCTTCTTTAACTGAGCATTTAATGTATAATAACAATGGGAATAAGTCAGACAACTTATTCTCATATTAACTAGAAAGTTCATCTGCCGCCCAAACTTATGGGCTTCGGCTATGTAATCAAATAGAATCGTACGAAATTTTTCAGCCGGCCGAAAGGCTTGGCATAGCAAATCGGATGACATCAGTTTTGAAGGCAATCAGCGGTTTCTGAAACGTTCTGGAACCAGCGGATTCAAGATTAGAGTCAAACAAATGAGTACAGGATAGAACCAGGTCACCCTTTCACCGAGACGAACATCACTGACCGGTTGGGTTTATCGTAAGGCATTGTAAATCCAATTTCCCTATCCTTTATTGAATCAACAATAATAAAGATTCTTATTGATACGACAGTCGTAGCCTTTTGGGGTGGCTCACGGCTGTATGTTGTTTAAAGGTAGAAAGTTGGGATGGAACGGGAGATCACAGCGATTAAGGCTCAGAAGCGCAACCGCCAGAGGGTAAGTATTTATCTGGATGGCGAGTTTGCTTTTGGGCTTTCTCGTTTCGTTGCCGGCTGGTTGGAACCGGGCCGAAAATTGACCCAGGCCGAAATCGAGAAATTGCAGAAGGAAGACACTTACGAAATCGCCTTCCAAAAAGCCCTGCAATTTATCAACCATCGCCCCCGGTCAATTGAAGAGACCCGCAGACGCCTGGCAGAAAAAGGCTTCGAAGAGACAGTGATTGAATCCACCCTGAAACGCCTGGTGGAGAAAAGCCTGCTCAACGACCTGGAATTCTCCCGGCTCTGGATCGAAAACCGGAACACCTTTCGCCCCCGCAGCAACAGACTGTTAGCCTACGAACTCCGCCTTAAGGGCGTGTCAGATGACGTGATCACACAGGCGCTTGAAAGCTTTGGAGGCGACCAGACTGAACTGGCATACCAGGCCGGAATCAAAAAGGCCAAACAATGTCAGACTGAAAACAGACTGAACTTTCAAAAAAAGGTGGGCGGTTTTCTGAGCCGCAGAGGTTTCCATTATGGCATTGTGAAACCCACCGTTGAAAAACTTTGGGAAGAATACGCTCTCCCGCAACAGCGCCTAAATAATACTGGAAAAATGGAGCGAATTGATGAATAACCCTAACCCTTATTTGATTTATCTTGTTGCCTTTGGCGCGCTGATGCTCGGGGCCCTCATCGGGTTCATGATCAAACAATTACTCGTTGAAAACAAACGCAAAGCCCAAAACCTCAAGGCAGATCACATCATCACCGAAGCAAAGGAGCGCGGACGTGAGATTGAACTGGAGGCCAAAGATAATGCTCTCCAGATCACCCAAAAGGCGGAAGATGAACTGACCCGCCGCAGAATTGATCTGACCAAAGAGGACGACCGGCTGCAAAAACGCCGTGAAGAACTCGACCGCCGGCTGGAGAAATACGAAGACCGCGAAGCTCGCCTGAACAAACGCCAATCCAGCATTGACAAACGGGCCAACGAGATCAATTCACTATATGAGCAGCAGATGGCCGAACTCCAGCGGGTCTCCGAGATGACCACGGATGAAGCTCGCGAAATCCTGCTCACGGAAACCGAAAAGGAATCCCGGGCAGATATGGCCCGCATCATCCGCCAGATCGAAAGTGAAGCCCGCGAAGAAGGTAATCGCCGGGCCCGGGAGTTGATCGCGGATGCTATCCAGCGGGTCGCCTCCGAGAAGGTGGCCGAAGTCACCACCTCGCTGGTAGAGCTGCCCAATGAAGAAATGAAAGGCCGAATTGTTGGCCGGAACGGTCGCAACATCCGGGCTTTCGAACAGGCCTCCGGTGTGGACGTGATCGTGGATGATACCCCCGAGGCCGTCACGGTCTCCTGTTTCGACTCGGTCCGCCGTGAGATTGCCCGCCGGTCGCTTTCCCGCCTGGTGATTGATGGCCGGATCCACCCCGCCAACATTGAAAAGATCCTCAAAGAAGAAAATGAACAGATGGATGAGGATATCTTCCAGGCAGGTGAGCAAGCCGCTTATGACGCCGGCGTGGCCGGGCTGCATAACGAGATCCTCAAAAAGATCGGCCGTCTCAAGTTCCGCACCTCCTATGGGCAGAACCAATTGGCCCATGCGGTTGAAACCGCCAAGATCGCCAGCGTAATCGCTGCAGAATTGGGTGCGGATGTTGACATCGCCAAGGCCGGCGCGTTCCTGCATGACCTCGGCAAGGCTATGGATCACAACACCGAAGGAACCCATGCTCAACTCGGTGCCGAATTTGCCCAACGCTATGGCGTAGGCCATAAAATCGTCAATATTATCGCTTCCCATCACCACGAAGTGGATCAGGAATCGGTAGAGGCCGTGATTGCAGAGGCCGCCGACGCCATCTCCGGCGCCCGCCCCGGCGCTCGCCGTGAAGATCTGGAACAATACATCAAGCGTCTGCGTGCGCTGGAAAACATCGCCAACGCCCACAAAGGCGTCGAGAACAGCTATGCAATCCAGGCCGGCCGTGAAGTGCGGATCATCGTCAAACCCGAAGAGGTGGATGACGTGGAAGCCAATCGGATGGCCAAGGACATCGCTCAGCAGATCGAAGAGACGATGCAATATCCCGGTCAGATCCGGATCACGGTCATCCGTGAATCCCGGGCGACGGAATATGCAAAGTAATTG
>Ga0272443_10001552_pt1 | contig 32845 bp, 29 predicted proteins | sample SSMAcet12_FD_193581 | JGI IMG/M metagenome (GOLD analysis project Ga0272443, IMG submission 193581) | Marine sediment archaeal communities from Little Sippewissett salt marsh, Falmouth, MA, United States - SSM-Acet-12 | ecosystem: Environmental > Aquatic > Marine > Wetlands > Sediment ... | reverse complement strand
TCCAGCTCAAGGCGGTGTTCGGATCGGGCGAGGTCGATACAGGTGAATCGCCCGCCCGTACAAGCGACGACGTCATGGTATGGGCCGAAGTACGGCGCGATGCAAAGAACCTCGTCCCCCTCCTCGACGATCGCTTGGAGAGCAACGTACAGGGCTAGCTTCGCACCGTTGGTAACCACCACTTCGTCGTTTCTCATTCCGCTGATCCCATTCTCAGCGGCCAGCTTGCGGCAAATGGCATCCTTGAGCTCCGGAAGTCCCTCTGCCGGAACGTACTTGGTACGGCCGGCTCGCAGGGCCCATGCGGCCGCCTCGACGATCTCCGGCGGAGTAGGGAAATCGGGCTCTCCTTGGTGGAGAAAGATCACGTCAGCTCCCTGCTTCGCCAGCAAGGTGCCCGCGCGCTTCATCTCACGGATGGGCGACTCGCGGAACACGGTCGTTCTGCTAGCCAGTGGCTTCATCACACGCTCTCCTCATGTTGGGCAATGACACGACGGATCAGGACCCGCTTCGGCTTGAGCTTCGCTCGAACGAACTCAGCCGTTCGGTTCTACATCTCCTCGACAGTCAGTACGCGCCGATCGACCCGATACACCCGTGGGTTCTCCGCCTTCACGTACGTCTCCCGGCTGAGCCACAGGATCGGGTTGAGCTTCTTCATCTGGAGCGTCTCATCGAACACGTCCTCGTCGAAGTGCACGGCAACGATGTGACCGGCAAACCACGTGGAGTCCCCGACCCGGTGCTCGCTATCGACTTGGCACTCATACGCAGCGTACACGCCCTCGAGCACGGGCGCGCCAACGACGAGTGGATCGAACGTCTCGATGCCGAACTCGGTGAATTTGTCACCATCGCGTCCGCTCTTGCTGCCGCATGCCGCAATCGTTGTTACCCGATCAAACGGGAGCCAATTGATTACGAATTCCCCGGAGCGCTCGATCAGCCCGCACGTGTGTTTCTTCGATCCAACCCCGACACCGTACATCGGCGGCTTGAACGCGAACCAAGCATGGCGGCTCACAGCGATGCAGTTCCTGTCATCGCCGTCCCGCGATGTCACCACGGCAGCGTTCGATGGGTAGTGAAACGGAAATCCGCGTGCTTCGTCTACGGTGATGCTCTTCATCTCCGACCCTCCTAGGAAACCCCTCTCCTGAGTCGCCTGCGATTCGGCTCCTCCACCTCGCGCCCAGCGGGGCCAATCCGCGCTGGTTCCGTCCGCCATCAACCTTTCTTGCTCAGCTGCCACCGCTCCGTCGTGTTGGCCGCGTCGGAGACGTCCAGGTGCTCAAGCTCGGCCCTGAGCCCCATCGCATCGAGGGCCGCAAACATGGTGTTCGTCAAGAGATGCGACGGCGAATGCCCTTCGGCGATCAATCGCTGCGAGGAGTCATGCGCGGGCCCGCCGTACATCTCGATGAGGTACACGAGATCCTCGGCCTCCCGGATCTCGATCTTCTCCATGTATCCCGAGGTCACCAGGTAGTCCGCGATGCCACGAAGCGTCGCCAGCGGGTCCGCCATGTCCAGGCGCCTATCCTTTAGGATCTCCTCGAGGAGTAGTTCACCGAACCGATTGAGGATGCGCGCAGCTTCATCCTTGCCGTGGCGCTCGGACATTGCGCGACACACCGAGTAGACAAACGAGTTGAAGAACGTGCCTTGCACGACCTGGGTCTTCTCATTCATGGCTCTCCATCCCCCGGAGGCGGCCCATCGTGGGCCGCCTCCTGCACTGCGTTCGAGGCTACACCGGGATCGCAAGATCGCTGTCGCCGCGCTGGGTCTGCTTCGCCTCTGGGAAGTACCGTTTGACCATCTCTACCGTGATGGTGGCGACCGCGGCCATTCGCACGCCGTCGTTCTCCGAGGTGAGACTGCCGTGCGCCCCCACGGCCGAGTTACCGGTCTTCAGGTGAACGGGGGCGGCGATCCGAACCATCTCCGGAGCTTCATACACTCGGATGAAACCGCCCGAGGCCGGTGGATTGTCGGTGTGCACGTCGAGTGGAACATCGACAGCCTGCCGCAAAGCCGCGATCATCGGAAGCTGGAGATCCCGAACGGGGTTGATCGAATCGGCGCCCTGCGCAGCGAGCAACCTGAAGGAAGCCGGATTCGCATGACCGCAGTGTGCCGAGACTTTCAGATGAAGGTTCTCGGGAAGCTCGCCGGCCTGCCGCATCTCGTTGAGCACCCAGAGCAGACCCTCGTCGTACACGAGGATGCCCCGAATGCCGAGATCGACCACACGCTTCACATCTTCGATGGCTCGAACGACCTGCTCCATGCCCCTGAGGCGATAACCGATCCGGACTCCCTGGGAGGTCTGCACCGTCGCTCCCGTGTCATATGGCGCTCTCGGTCCGACGGAAAGGTTGACCTCCAGGCCCCAATCCCGCGCGATACTCCGGTATTCCTGGATCTCCTGAGTGGTGTGGCGAAAGGCGCCGTACGTCTCATCGACCCGGTTGATGACCACTTGGTTCTTGTCCGCCGCTTCGACCAGCGCCCGCATCGCGCTGGCGGTGTTGATGGTCGGAACCTCAATCCGATAGTGGGCCCCGTCGCCGAACCGCTTCGCGGATGACGGAAGGTCGTAGGCATCTCCGGCTGGCAAGCCCAGCTTCTTCAGAAAGCTCCGTGTCTCCTCGAACATGCTCATTCTCCATTCCCTCGCGTTGTCACTGGGATCGGCCCAAACCGCACTCCAATCCCATTCTCACCTCAAGCCTTGCGGCGTCGAGACGGTCCTCCCTACAGCAAGGGGAGAACGTCGTCCATTCCGAGTGCTTCCAGTTTTTCCCGCGTTGGTCCCGTATCGTTCCACCCCCTCAGCGTGTAGTACTCGTCAATCTGCTCCTGCAGAACCTCATCCGGGATCGATTGGCCATCGCAGAAACCGTTCCGGAGCGGCACCTTCAAGCGCTCGGGAAGGTCGTCATCGGCCCGCGTCCTTCCGGCTCGTGCCGAGTGCACCCGCAGGAGGTTCCAGTTGCGCTCCCCGATGTCGACCAACTCCTGCTGGTCGATTGCGATGCCGGTCACCGCCTCGATGGCCTCTCTGAGGATCGGAAGCGAGATCTCGTAGCCGGCGTCGCGAATCGGAAACACACAGGCAACCGTCGAATTGAGGAACGAACGGATATTCTCATAGAGGATCGTGACAGCGGGCTTACCGTCCCAGGAGAGGCGATCCATCGGCTGCGTGACTCCGTACGATGGCAGAGAGTTCTCGCCCTCAAGCTCTGTGTCGTGCATTGCTTCCATGTGCTCGGCGCCTCGAGGTGTAACGGCGTACTGCAGCCCGATCGCCTTCTTGCCGCGCGGTTCATGCAGCGGGACTTCTTGTCCCTTGACGTGGACAGCGAAGTCCAAGCCATACTTCTCAGCCGCGTAGTCGATGCCGCGGGCGAGATCCTCGCCGATGCCCTCCCGGTTGTTGATCTTGTCGACCATCCGGACGAGGCCGACAGCATCTCCCCACTCCAGCCCCTCATCGATCAGTCCCTTCTCGCAGGCCTCCATCACCATGGCAATCATGTTCCCCACGCTGATGGTGTCGAGGCCGTAGTCGTTGCACTTCTGATTCGCCAAGGCGATTGCATCAAGATCATCCACCAGGCAGAGCGATCCAAACGCAGCCAAGGTTTCGTATTCCGGGCCGCCGAACTCCTTCAGAACCTCGACTCCGTCGAACGATGTCTCTACGACACGCTTACAGCGGATCGGACAGCCCGTGCATGTATCGGGCTCTGCAAGGATGGTGTCGCGCATCCGTTCGGCGCTGATCTGCTCGGCGCGATCGAAGCAACCCTCCTGGAAGTTGCGGGTCGGAAGGATTCCCCGCTCGTTGTTGCCCATGATGCCGGTGCAGGTCCCAAGCTCGTGCATTCGTTGAATGCCGGGGTTCTGGAGGAGCGATTGCGTCAACCGCTTTGCAGCCGCTCGCAGTCCGTCCGGATCCTTGATCGGCTTGGGCACGGTCCCGCCGACGACGATGGCCTTGAGGCCCTTGGCTCCCATCACGGCTCCGAAGCCGGGTCGACCGGCGGCGCGGTTGCGGTCGCTGATAATGGCGGAGCACTTTACCTGCCTCTCCCCTGCGGGCCCGATGCAGGTGACGTACGCCGTCTCTCCGTGTTCCGCCCGCAAGCGGTCCACTGTTGCCCCCACGCCGCACCCCCAGAGGGCGCCCGCGTCTCGGATTTCGGCCCTGCCCTCGAGAAGCGTGAGGTAAACCGGCGTGTCTGAGGCACCTCGGACGAGGATACCGTCGTAGCCGGAGTTCCCGAGAGCGTGGGGAAAGAACCCCCCGACGTAGGAACCGCTGACGCTGCCTGTCTTGGGAGATACTGCCATCACGACGTTCCGGGAGGCTCCTGGAAAGCCGGTTCCAGTCAGAGGGCCGGTCCCGAAGACCAGGATATTGTGTGGGCCAAGCGGGTCGACATCGGGCGGCAACTCCTCAAGCAAGATCCGGGCTCCAAGCCCTCTACCTCCCATGTACCTCTCTGCCCAGACCTTCGGGATCTTGTACTCCCCAATCGTCCGCCGGCCCAGATCCACATCAAGATATCGATTGAAACTCATCCTGCTTCCTCCTCCCGTTGCGTCGTCTTCGCACCTGACCTTCACTCGAAGAGCAAGCGGCCGAACAGCTCGGCAAAGGACTCCAGTGCATGACTCCCTCCGAGGGAATGTCTCCGCTGGCCGTGCAATTCGCAGAGTTCGACCCGGACGGCGGTCGATTCATTCTCAACAGCGATCTCTCCTTCGAGTTCGATGGAGTGCGATCGAGGATGAGGATCAGACAGCTGCTTGCGCGCCCAGAAGGTTGAGCCGCACAATTCCCGAGTCACCCCACCGGCTCCTCCTTGCGCGAGGAGATACGATCGGTCGTTCTCCGCGAAGATGAATCCAGCCTGCGCCAAGCCCGTCTGCAGCTTCTTCACTGTGGCTTCGATGTCTTCAGGCACGACAGCTCTCAGCTCCATTTCGTTCTCCTCCTCCTCTTCGACCCAAGCCGTGCACCCCGTGCGGCGATGATCATTGCCTTCGCCGTAAGCGTGGATTCGCCCAATCCTGTGCGGCGTCCCCCAAGAGGTTCACCGACAGCACGATAACGGCAATCGCTACGCCGGGAAACACCGTCAACCAGGGAGCGATCTCCATGTATGCACGCCCTGCACTGAGCATCGCGCCCCACGAGGGGGTGGGCGGCTGAACACCGAGTCCGAGGAAGCTCAGTGTCGCCTCGACAAGGATGGCGATGGGAAGCAACAGGCTGGCTTGGACCACAAGAGGACCGATGATGTTGGGTAGGATGTAGCGTAGCAGGAGCCTAGCATTCGGAACGCCGATGGCACGAGCCGATTCCACATACGCTTCGGTCTTCACGGACAGTGTGCCGGCTCGGGCCAGTCGAGCCATTCGGGGCGAGTAGATGATCCCCATGGTAATCACGAGGCTGATCACAGAGGGCCCAAGCAGCGTGATGAGGACCAAGGCAAACAGGATGGATGGGAAAGACAGCATCACGTCCACCATCCGCATGAGAACGGTGTCAACAAGGCCTCCGTAGAAGCCTGACACAACGCCCATCGAGACGCCCACGGTCGAGGCGATCACCACCGCCACCAAACCGATGTACACGGACACGCGCGCACCGTAGATCAGTCGGCTGAGGACATCTCGGCCGAAGTTGTCCGTTCCGAGAAGATGGTGCAGATTCGGCGGCTGGAGACGCTCTCTTAGGCTCATGTCCTCGTAGCCATGTGGTGCAATGGCTCCCGGGAAAGTCGCGGCGACTACGATCAATACGACGACAAGCGCCGCAACGACCGAAAGGGGATCGAAGAAGCGCTTCACTTCGCGGAGCCAGACGCGAAACCTCGGTGCTTCACGATCGGGGATCCTAGGACTGCGGGGTTTCCTACTACTCATATCGAATCCTTGGGTCGATGACCACGTATAGAAGATCAATCGTGAGATTCGCGATCATGTAGCCCAGACTGATGATCAGGACGGTAGCCATGACCACCGGGTAATCGCGATTGGTCACGCCGTCGATGAGAAACCGACTCACTCCCGGGATGGAGAACACGGTCTCCACCGCCACGGACCCCGCAAGCATCAAGCCGAACTGCACCCCAACGACCGTCAAGATGGGGATCAAGGCGTTCTTGAAAGCGTGAGCGGTGAGCACGGTGAACTCGCGGAGACCTTTGGATCGTGCTGTCCGAATGTAGTCCTGAGTCAGCGCTTCCAGCGTCGACGCCCGCGTGATTCGCATGGTACTGGCGGCCATTGCCGTACCGAGAGTGATCGCGGGCGCCGCCATGGTCCGAAGGTAGGGCCCTAGCCCTTCGGCGATGCTGACATAGCCTCCCGAAGGGATCCATCGGAGGGAGAGGGCAAACGCCAGAATCAGCATCAAGCCGACCCAGAAATTCGGGAGGGAGATACCGATGAGCGCGATGACCCGAGCGGCCCGATCGAACCAGGTGTTGCGTTTGATGGCTGAAACGAGCCCAGCGGGCAACGCGATGAGAAGGGACGTGAAGAAGGCCAGTAGCGCGAGCTGAAAGGTGACGGGAAGCCTTCGGGCGAGCTCGTAGGTGATCGATTCGTTGCTGCGCCAGGATTTCCCAAGATCGCCACGAAGAGCGTTGCCGATCCAGCGGAAGTACTGGACGTACACTGGGTCGTCCAGTCCCATCCGCTCACGCAGAACCGTGACCTCCTCGAACCCGTAATACTCGCCGAGCAGGATGACTGCGGCGTCTCCGGGAATCGCCCGTAGCGCTCCAAACACAATGAGGCTCATGAGGAAGAGGGTGACTCCCGTCTGCATGATCCGCCTGGCTAGGTACGAGAGTGTCATGCGAGCAACCTCCCTCGGCTCCGTCTATCCGCGATCGGCCGAATGAGATTCCGCCCGTTGGCGTCCTGGCGGACACGGGCGAAATCCCATTCGGTTCCTTCCCGACAGGCTACCTCAGCTAGTCTTCAAGCCAGACGCCGCCGAAGTACTGCACGTAGCCCGGATTGAACTCCCAGCCCTTGAGCTTGTCGCTCACGCCCCAGTGCGTGTACCCGTTGAACAACGGGAACACGGGCATGGTGCCGCACAGATACTCTTGGGCCTCCATGAGGATCGAGTTGCGTTCCTCTTGTGTCGCAGCCGCCTTGCTCTGGAGCAGGTAGTCTTCCAGGATCGGGTCATTGTAGCCGTTGAAGTTGCGCGACGAGGCAGCTCCGTATGTGTTGGCCACGAAGGAATGGGAGTTCGTCAGACCTCCGATTCCCGCTCCGACCAGATCGAAGTCCTGTGCCGCTCGACGGGCTTGCACGATTCCAAGCTCGAGGAGCTCGAGTTCGACGGTAACGCCGAACCGCTTCGCCTGCTCTCGGACGATTTGCGCGTAGTCGACGTAGATCTGGATATCGCCGAACGTAAGTAGCTTTGTGGTGAAGCCGTCCGGGTAGCCAGCCTCGGCGAGGAGCGCCTTGGCGCCATCCACGTCCCCATCCGGGAAGCAAGGATCGGGGTTGTGTCCCGCGAGCGTTGACGGAATGACTCCGCCAAGCAGGGCTTCCCCGTAGCCGGCCAAGACGACGTCGACGATCTCCTGCTTGTTGAGTCCGATGTAGAACGCCTGACGCACGCGTGGATCGTCCCAAGGCTCTCGGTTGATGTTCGGGCTCATGATCCGGAGGTTGATGCCGGAGCCGCCGATGGCCCTTACACCTTGGGCACTCTCGAGTGCTTCGATCATCTGCCACGGCACACGGTCGATGAAGTGCACCTCACCCATTCGGAGCGCGACGAGCCGCGCTGTGTCGTCCTGGATGATCCGGTATTCGATGCGGTCGAGGTAGGGAAGCCCTTCTTCGAAGTACTCGGGGTTCCTGGCCAGGACCGTCTTCACATCCACGCGCCGCTCGGCGAGGTAGAACGGGCCCGTTCCGACAACGACTTCGTTCAGATTCCCGTTTGCCTCCACGACCGATTTCGGGACCATGACGATGCTCGAAGCCGCCAAGTTGTCCAGCAGATCGGCATCGGGCATGGACAACGTGACCGCGACCGTGTAGTCGTCGATGATCGTGACCTGCAGATTCGGATCGAACGCGCCGGAGTGTGTCGAACCGGTTGCGGGATCGATCAGTCTCTCCAAAGAAAACTTGACATCCGCGGCGGTGAACGGGTCGCCGTTGTGGAACCGCACCCCTTCGCGAAGGTGGAAGGTCCACGTCAGTCCGTCATCGCTGACCTCCCAGCTCTCGGCAAGATCGGGCTGGACCTCCCAGGCAGCATTTGTTTTGAGTAGGCCGTTGTAGATGTTCCGTGCGATCATCTCGGCGTGGGCCTGCTGGCTGGTGAAGTGCGGATCGAGCTGTGTGACCTCGTCGGACAGAGCGACGATCAGCGTTCCTCCGTACTCCTGGCCAGCCCCGATCGTTCCAACCGCCGCCAACATCGCAGCGGCGAGGAATACACTGATGAGCAGCCTTTGAGCATTGCGCTTCATTGCAACCTCCCTGATGTGCATTCTCGAATCAGATCGTCGCCTTCGTTTGACCTTTGCTCTTCGATCACCTTCCTCCCTTGATCTGCTTGATCTAGTGGTGGGTCGCGGCACGTGGCTATGCGTCAGCATCGATCGCGATGCTGAACAGCCCGTTGTCCTTGTTGGTCGCCATAGTCTTCTTGATGAACCCGATGAGTCCGGTCTCGGGCGCCGTGACGACGTCTTGTTCCAGACCGAAGTAGTCCGTCACTACGCCGAGGACTTGTCCCTTCTCGATCGGCTGCCCTACGTGGACCTGTGGATAGAAGAATCCAGATCGAGGGGACTGCACGCGCGCGTAACGCACTCTTCGGCGTACGGGTTGGTCGATGAGTGGAAGTCCTTCGAGGATTCCCATCCGGCGCAGGATGTTGGTGATCCCGCGGTAGTGGATCCGGATGGCGTGTTCGTCAAGATCACCAGAGCCAGCTTCCGCGAGGATCGAGGGAATCCCCGCCGCCGCGCTCACGTTGACGGGAGAGCCGGGATCTCTGTGCGGCGTGGGCGCGACGACCTCGATGCAGTACATGTCGGCCAGATCCCATTCGGTCCAAGGCCGTTCGATGGAAGGATCGGGACGGTGTTCTGGGACGTAGACGTGAGGGATGATGACCTCAAGAGCATCGGCGCCGTGCAGTTCGAGCACCGCATCTCCGTGGAGGATCAGCTTGCTGGTCAGAACGTAGGCAACTCGTTCGAGGACCTTGCCACCTGGGTCGCCCGGGAATAACCGGGCAAGATTCTGGCCGTCCGGCGGCGAGCCATTGTGCGATCGTGCGTGGAACGCAGAGCGATTCGCCACCGGCACGATGGCCACCGCTCCTCTGACGTCTTTCGGATCGAGGTCAAACGCGACCCTCCGCGGCCCTTCGATGCTGTTGTGCTCGCCTCCATGGATCCCGCCAATGACCACGGCGATCGGGCCAGGCTCGCGGCCCCGGATCAGGACACAGGGAACGTCGAACTCGGGTGTGAATCCCTCTACCGGCAGGAATCCGCTCTTCTTCGTCCCAGGCGGGACATCGAAGGGGATGCCATCGAATAGCGCTTCAATGCGATCGCTTTTCATCTTGTCTCCAATCTCCTATGGATCTGCCCTCAGAGATCCCACGGGCCCGCGCTCGGGCGTGAGAAGCCTTCATCGAAGGCTGCGTCCTCTAGGGCTCCTCCGGTCTCGCCGGGTCAGTCGGCTGCTGCGAACGCACAGAAGCCACCGCGTTCTCCCAGGACTCGTCCGGCCGGATGCTCTTCCCCGCCTTCTTGACTGCATCGATCGTCCGCATCTCCGCGCTGGCAAGATGGCTGGTGACGGTCTCGACGATTTCTTCTCCGCGGCCAGCCAGGATGGCGTCGATCATCTCAATGTGTTGGTTGAGAATGGCACGGAGTGTCGTGAGATCCTGTGCGTGGAGACCCAGAATGGCCAGCGATCTCATTCGCAGCGAGTAGTTGCCCACCAAGGAGAGCGCTCGGCCGAAAAGACTGTCCCCGAGTGCGTCAAGCATGAGTTCGTGGAGCTGCAAGTCGATGTCCTGACACGACTCGTATGCAGAGGGATCCAGCGAAACCACGCCAGGACTCAGAACGGCCTGGAGCTCAGTCGCCGCACGCTTGAGCTGCGTCAGATCGGATCTCAGCTCCGGTTGGGCCTCCAGATCCTCCGCGACCATCTTGGCGGCGTACGGCTCGAGAAGCTTGCGCACTTGGTACGCCTGATGGATGTCTTGAAGCTCAAGCGTTGAGACCACCGCGGTCCGGTTGGGCTCGCGTTCCACCAAACCCTCCGCACTGAGCCGCGTGAGCGCCTCTCGGATCGGCGTCTGGCTAACGCCAAGCTGCTGCGCCAGATCCTCGATGGAAAGGGATTCACCGGGCAGCAGCTCATTGCGAACAATCGACTCTTTGATGGCACGGTATGCCTTGTCCTGGAACGTTTCCGAGACCAGCCGTTTGATCATATCGAAGATATCCTATAGGAAATAGGAACGTGCGTCAAGCCTCGCCTCCGCCCGTTTGATCAGACGGAAGGATCGAGCGCGAACGAGTAGTCGGCCAATGACATTCGAACCGTCAGCTATGCAGGCGCTGAGTCAGCTCGGGGCTGACGTCGGCGAACTCGCTGCCCCCAGCAGAGCACGAGGAAACCCACGCTCCCGATCCCGCTCATGGCGACGAACATCCACGCGAAGCCAGCAAGCGGCACGACGGCCCCAGCAAGCATGGGCCCGAACACGCCCCCCAGGCCTCGAGACGACTCCAACAACCCGAGAAGCTGTCCTTGACGATGGTGGGGAGCCTGATCCCCGATGTATGCGGTCGAGCCCACGTGAAGCGCGCTGAACGACAAGCCCTGGGCCACGTAGCCGATCGCCATCCCGTACGCGTTCGCCAACACGACAAACAGGCACGGCGTGATCGCCGAGAGCGCGAACCCGAGCATGAAAATCCGGCGGCGTCCAACGCGATCCGCTAGCCATCCGAACCCCACGAGCGCCAGGACCTGGATGAACGTGTTGATCGATCCGAGGACGCCCATGAGGCCAGGCGCGATTCCGATGCTTCTCATGTAGACGAACAAGAGGGAGAACGTCCCGAAGATGGCCATCTGACGGAGTCCGGCAGCGACGTACAGGTCCAGTAGACCGGTTGAGCGGATCTGCCGCCAGCGTGGAGGATCCACGGCAGGACGCATCGGGTTGTCCGATGGAAGAAGGGCGACGGCTCCAAGCGCCACCAGGGGGAGCACCGCAACGACTGCAAACGAGAACTGGAATCCCACCATCTCGATGCAGAAACCCATCGCGATGAGACCAAGCGCGCGACCCGCTGCGCTGGCAGATGCGATGTACGAGACGTTCTTCCCTCTGCGGGAGATCGTGCTGGACGAGGAGACGATAGCCACCGCGACGGTGGCGAAGCCCGCGAGCAGGAAGCGCCGTACGAGTGCCGTCCCGAGGATCCATTCGGTCGGGGGCAGCAAGACCAGAAGGCCGATCGCCACGGCCAGGGAAACGGACAGACCAATGAGCAGTGGTCTGCGCCGGATGCGATCGGAGATCGTGCCCCACGTGAGGCCGCCGGTAAGCATCCCCGCGGCGCTGAGCGTTCCCAGCATGCCGATCCAGAAGGTCGAGACACCGCGGTCTGCGAGATAGAGTTGGAGAACCAGCCCGAGCCCGCCCATGGACATGGCCACGGCCAGAGACGATGTCGCAAGGGGGATCACGCGATACCCGCCGCTGGGTGTGCGTCGTTTGGTTGGTCTCAAGGTGGCGGACAGGGTACCTGCGATTCGCGCGAAGGCCAAGAGATCGCTGCAGTCGCCCCCACGCAACGGTTGCCGTAGCCCATTGCTCGGTCGAACGGTTACGATGGCGATGGAGGTGGTCCGTGAACGTCAACATCATCGTCATGCTTTCCCTGGTCGTGATCCTGGCGATCACTGCGTGGGCAACCCACGGGATGCAAGGTCTCGCGGATGGAGCCAAGGGGACGGCTCGTACGTTTCTCGATGTCTGGCCGTTGCTCCTTCTCGCGTTTGCGATCGCAGGCTTCATGCGAGTTGTGATTCCGGGCGAGCTGATTTCGTCAGCGTTGGGTCCGACGAGTGGCCTCAAGGGGATCCTCATCGGCTGGGGAGCGGGCGCTTTCATGCCGGGAGCTCCGTATTCCATGCTGCCTGTGGCGGCCTCTCTTCTCGCCTCGGGTGCAAGCATCGGTCCCGTGATGACCATGGTGCTCTCGGCCGGAATCGGCGTGGCGATCACGCGAATCCCTCACGAGATCGCGTTTGTCGGTTGGCGATTCTCGGCTCTTCGGATCGTGGTCTGTATCCTGGTTCCCCCGATTGCCGGGGTGGCGGCTCAATGGATTGCCAAGTGGACAGGGCTCTTCCCAGCGTCTGGAATCCGCTAGTCCGAAGTCGCGGGCTTCTCAAAACCGACTCTCGCAGAAGCAGCTTCGATGCCGACTTCGTGATCGAACGGACCGCCGTACCGCGACCGACAAGGACGTCCGGCGGTGTCCGGCCATCCAGGATGCCCAGGTCATCGCGTACTTCCTCCACGTGCGGGTCGGGAAGCCGGTCTCGACCCGGGGGCCAGAGTCGCGCTTTCGGACAGACGAGCTCGGGGCGCCCTACCGTGCCAGTGTGGGTTCCAGTTCTTGCGTTTGAGATCTCGACGGGCTGAATGCAGACACGTATCGGCGTGGGGCAGGATACATGAACCGCTTTTCGGTCTTCGAATGGCGGCCGTGATGGATCGAGCGGCCGAAGAGACTGATCGGATGCAGAATGAGGAACGCCGATCTCGGCTCAGGGAAAGAGCCCACCCGATGAGGAGCCCCCCTTGACGAACGGATGTCCCCTTGGCGCTTACTCACTCGCCCGATGGCCACCGGATGCAGAACGCATCTGCCAATTACCTCGCCTAGGTGCCGAATGTCATCCGACGCTCCGAGGTCTGTGCGAAGCGTCTCCTCGGATTGCGAGATCCCCGACTTCGAGAACCCCGAGCACAGCGGTGGCGTAGAGGCTGGCATCTCTCAGCGCTCGGCCAGTGCCAGAGGGACTATGATTGAACGCGTGTTCGCTCCGAAGGAATCGTCAATCGTATGGTTTGCGTCCGACAAGTGCGCTCAGTATAGTGGACCCGATGGTCAAGATAACCGAAGGCAATTGACCCTGAGGGGATCCGATGAGGGGGGTACGATGACCGAGGCGGTTCCGGGAGGCGAGATCCACTCAGCGAGCGAAGACGTCGGGGGGCGCAACGCAGCACTCGACTACTTGAGATCGTTCGGAATTCTTCTGGTGCTTCTTCACCACGCGGTGCTTGCCTACGTAACGTTCGGGTTCCTGAATCCGATGGATCCAATGCAGACGTTCAGCCCGATCGTCGACGGAGCGAAATGGGTTGGATTCGATCGGATTGCTCTCCTGAACGACACGTTCTTCATGGCGCTCCTCTTCTTCGTCTCGGGGCTGTTCGTGTGGAGAAGCCTTCAGCGGAAGGGCGTCCTCCGTTTCCTGTGCTCGCGAATCGTCCGCCTTGGGATCCCATTCGTGATCGGACTGCTGGCGATCATCCCCGTCGCTTTCTACCCGACGATGCTCGAGAACAGCCTCGTCTACGGCGTCAGCAAGAGCTTTGGCACGTTCTGGCTCGACTACGTGCGTGAGGGCTTCAATCCGCCGGGTCCGTTCTGGTTCATCTTGCTGCTGTTGGCATTCGACATCCTCGCGGCCCTTTGGTACGGGACTCTTCGGGTAATCGGGCTCCAGTCGATGCGCAGATCCAACCCGATTCTCGACAATGCGCCGGTGTTCGCGATCGTGCTGATCGGCCTGTCGTTCGCCGCATACCTGCCGATGCGCGTGGCCTTCGCTCCGTCGCAATGGGCAGGGATCGGGCCATTTCGGATGGAGATCGTTCGCGTCTTCGTCTATCTCCTGTACTTCGCGGCAGGCGTCGCAATCGGAGCTCGCGGACTGGAGCGAAGCGCGTTCCGAGCTGACGGCCGCTTTGCCAGGTACTGGTGGGCGTGGCTTCTCGGAGGCGCTGCCTCGTATGGGGCGCTGGCATGGATCTACTCCTCGGGGCCCACATCCCCCTGGGTCAAGTACGTCTTCCTCCTTGAGATGGGTCTCGTGGTGCTTGGACTCACGGCCTTCTTCTTGAAGGTCTTCCGACGACCGAACCGAGCCCTCGACAGCCTGAGCCGAAGCAGCTACGGGATGTACCTCATCCACTATCTGGTGATCGTCTGGCTGCAATACGCCGTGCTGCGAAGCAGCATGCATCTGGGCTGGAAGTTCGCCATCGTCTTTTTCGGCGGACTGGCCATCTGCTGGGGAGGGGTCGCAACTCTTCGGCGGATCCGAGCCGTGCGCAGCGTGATCTAGCTCGGAGGTCGGGGAGAAGCGAGAGAGAAGGACCTGCAAGCCGAACCAAGGAGGTTTGAGGCAATGAAGAGGCGAGCACGAATCGCCGTGGCTCTCGCAGTTGGAGTGCTTTCCCTATGCGGCTGCCTCCCGTCGCGAAGTGACCTGGAAGCAGTTGTCTTCGCGCCGTCCTACCTTGATGAGGGATGGGAGGTCTCATCCCCGGAAGCAGAGGGCTTGGATCCGATGCTCGTTGCCGCGATGTACTACAGCGCGGCCAGACTGGATACGATCCACAGCCTGCTGGTGGTCAAGGACGGGTTCCTGGTAGCCGAGGACTACTTCGGCAATGGCAGTGTTGATCGCAAAGATCGAATCCAGTCGGTCACTAAGAGCGTTACGTCGGCGCTCGTTGGGATGGCCATCGATCAGGGCCTCATAGCGGGCGAAACCCAGAAGATGCTTGACTTCTTCCCGGAGATCGCTGACCAGATCTCGGATTCAAGGAAAACTGGGATCACGATTCGCCATCTCTTGGAGATGCGTTCAGGCTACCCGTGGGAAGAGACGGATGAGGATCTCTGGGCCGGTCTCCTGTCGGGATACTACGTGCCGCTCATCGAGGCGTTCCCGCTATCCGCTGATCCGGGTGCACGATTCCAGTACAGCAATCTCTCTTCGAATTGGCTGGGCATCATCGTCTCGCGCGTGAGTGGCATGAGCTTGAGAGGCTACGCGCAGGAGTACCTATTCGGCCCGCTCGGCATTCAACCCGGCGAGTGGGGGACAGATGCAGAGGGACACAGCAACGGCTGCGGGGACCTCCATCTGACGGCTCGGGACATGGCCAGGTTCGGGCTTCTGTATCTGCATGACGGCGAGCACCAAGGAAGTCAGGTTGTCCCCGCCTGGTGGGTCGATCAATCGCTACGGACGATCTCCGTCAATGCATGGGACGACGTCGGACGCTTCCGAAGAATGGGGTACGGGCTCCACTGGTGGTCGGCGGAAGCGGGCGAGCATCACGTCAACCTCGCCTGGGGGCACGGGGGGCAGTTGATTGCCCTCGTAGATGAACTTGACTTGGTCGTCGTCACGACGGCTGATCCCTTCTGGCTGGAACACAGCGACACATCGTGGAAGCACGAAAGGGCGCAGCTTCGGCTTGTCAGTGAGTTCATCGCGTCCTTGCCGTAGGCGTGACGCGCGCCGTTCGAGCGGCGCTTCCGCTTGCGCCCGCGGGGTAGTGGGGATAGGAACCTGGATGCGCACTTCCTTTCGGGCCCTGAGTGTTGTGCAGAATGCGCTGCTTGTCCGATTCGCGAGGATGAACGTTCATCCGACAGCCCGAGCGGCCGTAGAGGGACCTACTCGAGCCCTGCCGCGGACTCGAAGGCGTTCGCTGTCATGCCAAGCAAGCCGATGCCATGGTGCGCAGCGTCCGTTTCCGGCATCGTGTTGACACGTGGGCTCTCCTCGTGGCGCGGTCGGCGAGTGGCCCCCAGAAGATCTCGAAGCGCGTTCGCCTGTTGGTCTGGCACTCGAGGGGGGCGATGTCGTCCGTATCGATACGGACGAGTTCGCCGGCCTTCTTCGCTTGGATACAACAGGTCCTTCGCCGTGACAGGTCCCGCCGTTTGCAGTCCGTGGCAAGTCCCGAAGCCTCCGCACTGCGCGCTTCAAGGACAGAATGGAAGTCGGTGCGCGTTCCCAATCCCGCTTGATGCAGTGCGCCAGACAGGGGTCGCCGAGACAGTCACGGCCTCCACCCCGGCTGGCCGCTCAAGCGTTGCGGTCCCCACGTCGGCCGCATCAGCGCCGCAGCAGCAACCCTGTGTTCCTTGGTCGTGTCCAGCGACACCGGCCGTCCAGGGCGCATCGCCGTTCTGCGTCGCTGTGGTCCATCGATCCCACAGCGGGCGAATCGCTTCCTTCACCGGTGGTGAAGCGTTCGCGAGATTCCGGCTTCGCGGCGGGCCGCCCTGCTGTCGCGATGCTCTTCAGTTCGTCTGGGGTCACGAAGACGGAAGACGTGCACCTCGTCTTTGAGGATCACCGGCAGTCCTGCGAGGCCATGTGGGACTTCCTGGTGAGTTTGCCTCGGTGGCCCTCTTCCTGCCCTCTCCTCCAACCCGCTCCCTTGGAAGCAGCACCGCGAAACCCGACAGACTCGCACGCGAGTTGCCCGGACTCTTGGTGTCAGGTGAAGGACAGGCTCCACATCAGGTGAGATCACGCAGCCACTTGCGAAGAAGCCGATGGATGAGTCCGAGGGAAACGATGGCAGCTGCTATGAACAGAAGGTGATCCACACCGCGAGCGGAGACGGCAAAGGCGAGGGCGTTCCCCGCAGCAGGAGGATGCTCGGTATCAGTGACGGTCATCGCAAGGATTGCCAGGCCGACCGCGGCGGCCGCGAGCAAGCCAACCGAAGCGGCAGTCCTAGGCAACAGGGCGAACCGGAAAGGGATCGAGCAGAGAGACCCGAGGGCAATGCAGATGCCGTGCCCGCCGATCAACCGTCGCGGGTGGGCCGTGTCATGCTCCGGAGTGGCAAACACGATGAATGCGCTGGCCCCAAGGGCGGCGACTACGGCGCCGTTCGTGATGGCTCCGAGGTAGACGGCAATGACCGCCACCGCCGCGAAAGCAAGGAAGCTCTGCGCCAGGAAGCGACCTGGAGATCTTCTGAACTTCTCATCGAGGAGCCTCATCGACCGATCCTACATGCGGCGGCTTGTCGGTGGCAACTGACGCTGAGAAGCCCTGTCGAGACGGTTTGGAGTTCACCGGATTGCGTTTCAAGCGCATTCACAAGCGGTGTCGTGACGACCGACGGCACCACGACCAGGGCCCTTGTCCACCAGGTGCTGGCAGCCGTTACGCTTGCCACGGCACTTGCCTGTATCATCGGAGCGCTCGTGCAGCTTCGCGAGCGCGAACGAAGAAGGTGATTCATGGGGACAACGGCTGCGTTCATCGTCATTGCGATACTCCTTGTTGGCCTGTTCGTCGCCCTTTTGGCGCTCTTCCGAACCCGAAGAACTCGGCGCGACATCACGATCCATTCGACGATTCAGCACATGAAGTCGATCGGCCATCTCTCCGTGTTCAAGGTCTTCACCAAAGAGATCGTGACTCAGATGGACCACAGCTGGGGCGAGTTCGGGGCGAGGTATCTGAGCTGGGCCATCTCGGGTAGGAAGATGGCGATGATCTTCGAGTTCGAGGTTGACTTCCGGTATGACCTTCGGCGACCGGAGTTCCAGATCGAGGAACTACCGGCGGGAGGATACGCGATCTCGATGCCGCCGTGCCTTCACGAGGTGCACATCCGCGACATCCGCTTCTACGACGAGCAGCGGTCCCGGTTCCTTCCGTGGCTGTTGCCGGATCTCGTGTCTGGATTCCTTGGCGGGCGGTTCACGGAGGCGGACAAGAACCGCCTTGTCGCCGCAGCTCGGGACCACGCAGAGCAGCAGGCCGCAGAGCTGATTGGGAATCTTCAGTCGGAGGTTCAGAACTCGGCCAAGGCCACGTTGCAGTCGATCAGCAAGGCCTTCGGCGCCGAGGACGTTTCCTTCGAATTCCTGCCCCAGGGGCGCCTTGACCTGGACGTCAACGTGGCGGAGAAGGTTCTTGCCGGCGAGCGGGGGTCCGTCAGCTGAATCGGGCGTCGCGCCGCTTGGGAGGCCGGGGAACTGAGTGCAGAACGCCTTTTCCCGCTGCCCGTCTTGAGGCAATGAATGTCGGCAGCCAGGGACCGCCATGTCTCAAGACCCTTCTGAGTCCCAGGAATGAGCGCGCGCCAGCCTCTCCGAAGGAGCCTTGGACTTGGCAGACAGAACTTGCGCTCGCATGGGACGGAATCCAGGTTGCGTCAAGAACGGGGCGTTGCGAATACCCTGCTTGCTCTGATCGCACGACACCGAGCAGTGCGACTCAGCTGCGATCCGTCGCTTCTGGGGCATCCTCCGCGCTCTTCTCAGTTGCCTGCGTGATCAGCGGACCCTTCGTCACTTGGGCGGTTTGCCTCAACGGCGCAGCACGGCTGCTGCTTCGCCCGTCTCCGGCGAGACCAGCTGGGTCTCCGGTATGGATGGCGCCGTGAAGGCTGTCGAACTCGATCGCAAGAGCCCGTGATGACGAAGCGACGTCGCCTCACTCGACTGGGAGCTTCGGCAGGTCGGTCGACGATACGTACAGCTCGTTGGTCCGGGCAAAGGCCGCAAGGAACCCACGCGACGTCAACCACTGGGAGTAGTGCGCGCGAATCGACGCCAGTTTGGCTTGGACCGCCCACTCCGACAACACAGCCGAATGCCATGGTTCAGCCGCAATGGAAGCAGGAAGGATGCTCAGGGGGAGACTGACATGCACGCCGCCCGGAACAGGCCACCGTTCCTCGAACAAGTGAACCAGGTAGCAGCGGATGGCGGGAGGCACGAACTCAGCCGCTGGGATTCCCGCGGTCTCCAACGCCAGCATTCCAACCTGATAACCAGCACGATGGTCAGGGTGAGCATCTTCGGGATGTGGAAGATAAAGGATCGTTGGCCGATAGAGGCCCAGGATGAAGGCGAGATCTGCCACTACATTCGTGCCACAGTACTGTGCAACCGGGTTGAAAGCGCGAGCAGAATACTTGGCATCTCGGTTCGTAAAACGGCTCGTGTATGGGTCGTCAGGCGACCAGTGATCCTCCAGTAGCTCAGCCAAGCCCCGGTCCGGGTAGTTCAGGAAGACTGCGCTTCCCCGTGGTAGCCCGAGCCTTTGGAGGGCCAGCACCGCTTCTTTCTCGCGTCTCGTGCCCAAGGCACGGTATTGGGCGGGGATATGGAATGGGTTCATCGTGATGACACGTCTCGCTGCTCGGTTTGCATCGCCGTTGGTGAGATAGACAACTAGCACGGAAGCTCCCGCGGCGGCGGCTTCAGCCATTGTGCCGCCGGCTCCGAGAATGTCGTCGTCCGGATGAGGGGCGACGATCATGATCCGATTCGGACCTGCCTCTTCATAGCCGGGCACAACGCCAGGCTCGACGCAAACGAACCACAGGACGGGCGTTTGCAGATAGGTGTAGATCCCTGAAACGAGCAGAATGCAGGCTGCGCACAGGGCGAGGAGCCAGTGTCTGCGACCCCAGCTCCACAACCGAGAAGGCAGGCGACCTACCGCTTGGTGAGGAGACGTCATTCACCAGCCCCCTTTGCTCGCGACGAGCCGCGGCCTCTTCGAAGGCCGCCCTGGACAGACACTTGCTGCCCCAATAGAAGCATTTGGACGGGCGATTGCGGCGAACCGGGGAGGATGACCTCGTACTTCTCGAGCACATCGAATCCCACGTCCCGGAAGAACATCCGCGCGGGGAGATTGGCTCTCACAACGGACACGTGGATTCCTGCAATCCCCTCATCGCGTACCTGCTCAACGAAGCGAAGGACGAGTTCCCTCCCCAGTCCGCTGCGACGGTAATCCTCGCGCATCCCGACATGAAGATGTGCCGGGTAGGCACGCGTCGCTCGCGTCTTGACCGTGTGTCTGCTCGTCCACGTACGCAGGCCCGCCCAGGCCAGTCGCCCTAGTGGACAGGAGAACACCACGCCGCTGAGGAACGCTCGGAGAATGACTGGCGGAACGATTCGGCTCGCCATCACTCGACACCTTCTCGCGGTGGAAAGACACCCAAACAGATACCCGACAACACCGGTGACCGGATCGTCGGCTACCCAACAGGCTTCAGGCTCGAAGTCGAGGTAGTACCGGGTAAGGACATCCGCCACCAGTCCGTAGTGGCTGCTCAAGCAAGCCGGCGCAATCCGTGGATCTGCACAGGCGACCGCAAGCCGCCTGACTGCTCCGCGATCACACGCCATGTAGCGGCGAATGAGAGGATGATGCAAGTTCCCTGCCGGGACTCGGTCTTCTGCCATGGGAGCGTATCCTTTCGCCCGCAACCCCGTTCGGCGTGGCCGGACTGATCTCCCAGGCCACGCTACATCGAAGATCCGCAGTCCACCGCGGTCCACCGAAGATCGCCTCCCATCTTACCTCCTTCTGCCGCTTCGCCCTCCGCCCGCTGCCTCGAGAACCGGGCTGCGAGCAGGATGAAGACGGCCCCAAGTTCAGCTTCTCCCCTTCAGTCTGTCCAACTGCAGTACTGTGATGCGGATCCATGGAATGCAGAGAGTGTGATGCGCATCACACGGCCCTAGGAAATTCGAACTCGGATACGCCATCTCCAGCAAAGAAGACCGAAAGCTGCCGCCGCGTGAACGCCAAGGGGGATCCGAGGAGACAGCATCGAGAGCGATCGATCACGAATCGTGGTGGAGCCTGAGGCACTGAATGCGGGCGCCTATCGGCGCAACCGAGGATCCGTTGACCGCTACTCGCCATGTGAACCGCGGTTGTGATTGACAGGGAAGCCGAAGAAACGGGGCGCATGCACGTTGATGAGCGCTGGCTCCCGCGCTGCGCAGAAGGCCTGTCGCATGCGAACTCGGCCCCTTGAGAAGACGATCCCCCGCTGGGCTTTCCTTATCTTAGCCCGACAAGCGTCGAGTGTAGAGCGCGTTGGTGCACTGCGGCCTGGTAGCCGGTGCCCATGTTGTAGGTGTGTGCCGTGCGGACCGAGACCTAGCGGCACCGGAAGGGGCACCGCTCGCACGTCTCACCAAGAGGCCACGGGGTTGTGTGGTGTTTGGCTTCCCAGGACGTGACGATGCCTTCCAACACATGTCGGGGCAGATGGATAGTCTCGACGCCCACCACACAACCAAGCCCAAGCACCTTACCCAGGCACTGGAACGATCCGCCATCGACATGGATGTACACATAGGCGAGGTCTATGCCCATGGCGAACGAACTCGCATTCCCGGCCTTGTGAAAGACCTGCTGCTCTTCTGCGAGAGGCAACTCCCCTGAGGAGTAGGCACGATCCGACCTGTAGAGAAGCTCCGCCGAAACAAGAACCTCGTGCAGATCCGGGACGGGCGTGGCTGCAACTTCCAGATCTCTCACCAGCCACAGCCCGATGTGATCCTCATCCGCTTGTGAGCAAAACGATACAAGAAGCGGGTGTTTGGCAATCACATTCGCAGCATCCCTGCAGACAGAGAGCGGATTCCATTGAAGCTGATCTCCGAGACTGGGCCCTGCGAAACCCAGAACGAAGACGACAGCGAGAAGAGCTATGCGGCGGACTCGTGGTCCATCCAGGGGGGCACTTGAAAGCGTCATGCATCAAGCGTAGCTCGGGAGGATGAAGCGAGGAATCCCGACGGCGACCGGGCGATGCGATGAGTGTCCCTCTTGCGGACGAGGCGCTTGGCACTGCGCCGCCGGACATGGCGGGTTGGGAGTCGCCGAACAACGAGGGAGGATTGGGAGGAGGGTAGACCACTGCTCTATGTCAACGCCGGAGGTGAGTTCCTCTTGAGTGGATCATCGAAGATGCTAGTCACGCTCTTCACGATCATCGGCATGTCTTGCGCGGGCTCCTGTGCCGGTTTCGGCATCGACGTTGACCGTACTCGGCCGGGTCTGTCTTGCTCTGTGGGGGACACGATTGCGGACTGGAGCGTCTATAGAAACGATGAGTACCGATTCCAGATCAAGTACCCGTCCACCTTCAATCGGGCAGACGTTGCCAACACACTCGTAGCGCAGGGTGCGGTTGTCACGTTCGTCCCGGCGTATGCCCCCTCGGTCAACGAGGCCGGAGACAGAACGAATCTGATCTCGCTATCCGTGACCATCGGTGTGTCGGACCCCGCAGGTGCGCTCGAACAGGAGATCGAATCAGGCGCACCGGACGATCGGGCAAACACGGGGTGCGGGTTCTACCCGCGCTTCGTCCGGAGCCATCGGTCTGAAGGTGCAGTCGGAAATCGTTACGAGACGGTCGTATTCGCCACGAGGGTCGCCGGGGAACGCTACGAGATCATTCTCTTCGTGCACTCTGCCAATCCGGGCTGCTATCCAGTAGGGACGATCACGATCTTCGATGCCGCGGAGGTTGTGCAGCTGTTCGAGACGATGGTGAGGTCGTTCTCGCCCAGCGCAGACGGCGCATTCCGCTTGGTTGAGTAGGAACCCATGGACTGAGAGCAGGTCCATGTGCGTGCGTGATTCGATACACAAGCGCATGGAATCCTTGACAGCCCTTCCAACCTACGGTCGAGAAGCCTTGCTGGGTCTTGATCGAGTTGGAGCCTGGGGGACTGAATGCAGGCGCATATCGGGGTGACTCAGCAAGGCAGAGTGCACTTCAGCGGTACAAGGGGGATCCGCGATCCAGGCCCGTTCGGAATCTTGTGTGATAAAGAGGATCGCTGGCTGGTCCGTCTAGAGGGATCCAGTCTTGTACATACGGCGAGGGCCGGGATCTTCGTTCAGAACGTGATTACCCGGCTCTCGCGATGACTCAAGCCGACAAGCGCCGAATACAGAACGCGTCCGTGCTCTGCGTCCTGGTGACTGACGTCCGCTACAGCCAGTAGGAGGCCCTTGAGAAGTGTATCCGGGTCAAGAGGTACGACTCATCATCGCCATTTGGGACGGGGGTCAGCCTACCAGGTTTGCCATGACGCTTGGGCGGATCTCGGGTTGAAGGTCAGGTCTGGACTGCACTTCGCGTGGGAGGTCAGGGTTTGCGACGACGTGTGTGCAGGGAATTGCCAAATCATGCCCAATCGTGTCATGATGATAGCGACGGGCGAACGAGGTCTTGGCATCACGACAGCCAGCGAGTGAAACCGCTGCGGGTGCCTCCAAATCTCGCGAGGAGAAGAGAGAGCATCCATGAACAAGTGGTCGGTTGGCGTGTTGGCCATCAGTCTGGTGGCGGTTTCGATCTGCGTCGCCCTTGTCGTTCAGCATCCTCGCACTGGAGACCCCATCGCAAATGAGTCAAGCGGATTGGATCTACGTCCGGGCATGGGGAGGGCTGCCGGCATTGTCGTGGATGCGGCGGACTTCCTCCCAGAAGGAGCAACGCCTCAGACATATGCAGGGGCCTCGATCGTGATTCGCAAAGCGATTGAGGCGGGGACCTACACGGTGGGTGGGGAAGAACCTGAGCACACGAACTATGAGGCAGGCGAGATTGCCGCTGAAACTCAATCGGGAGAGGGTGGCTACTGGCAGGCGGATCTGAGTCCGGGCAAGTACTTCATTCAGGCCTTCTATGGGGAATCTAGTTACTCGGAGGAGATGCTGATCGACATCGAAGAGGATGCCGTCGTAAGCATTGGGCTGGAACTGCTACACGGAGTGTAGAAGAGAGTCACCGAACGCTTGCATGTGCTCAGAGAGGAGTGCTGTCTCCTTGAGAGGAGGCCAGAAGATGGTCGTGATGTCCAGTACAGGCGTGCAGCTGCAGGAGGGGGAGGTCCTCCTTAGGAAATCGAGGGCCAACCTTCAGACCACCTTCATTGTGCCACTCGGAGGCAGGCTTCATCTGACCAACAAGCGACTCATCTTCCTTCCCGATAGGTTCTCTATTCCCATTCCAGCGCGGAGAGCGAAGGACACGATTCTTGGCCTTGCCTCCGTGACGGTCGTAGAAGCCATGAAGGGAGACATGACCAATCTCCTTGCTGGTAGCTTCAGACGCCGGCTGCACGTCCAATGCAATGAGGCGTCCTACCTGTTTCAGGTATGGAGGCTGGAGGAGTGGGTCAAGAGTCTCAGCGAAGCAGTTGCATGCGCAACGTGACTGCGCATAGGATGAGGGTACGCACAGTCTAGTGGCGGCCTTCGCGAAAGGCTGTTGTTGGTTCCCTTTGGAGGTGCCCGGTATGCGAAGGCCCAGAATGCCAGCGCGCTCAACCCTTTCAGCGGTTCTGATTTGCGTCCTACTCCTGATGCCGGCCCTGATCGTGGGCCGCTCCGCTACGTGGCAGGAGTTCCCCCCTCTTGCCTGTGAGGACTGCTCGGGACCTTACTCAGCATGGATCGCGGCTGAGGATGCCTTCTGGGACAGTACAGATGACGACGATTCCGACGCGCTCATCAACGCCAAAATACTAGCGAAGTTCAGGTATGAGGAGTGTGTTCGCCAGATCTGTAAACCAACCAGCGCCCCCAAAGCACACTTCACCTACGAGGTCGTGGATGGGCTGACGATCAGGTTTGACGCCTCGAGCTCGACAGGCGACATCAAGAGCTACACCTGGTCATTTGGCGATCGCGCGACCGATAGAGGCTCCACTGTCCGACACACGTATTGGGAAGCTGGCTCCTACGAGGTCGTCTTGACCGTGAACGCGGGTGAAAGCACAGAGAGTCAGTACCGGCTTCAAATCACCGTGGGTCAGGATCGTCTGCAGATTGAGTCCATCACGCCTCCAAAGCCACTCGGATTCGACAAAGAGCTTCAGTGGCAATTCAAGTTTGCGGGCACAAGTGTTGACGGGACTGCCACAATGCATTTCGAAGTGTACGATCAGGATGACACTCATCTTGGCAGCTACGGCATGTATGACCTCTTCTGGCAAGGTACGATGGAAGGCTATGAGTTCGACAAGTCCATCACTGCCGGCATCAGAATGCCGAGCGGAACCACCGGATTGACATTCAAAGCCTATCTCCATGGCCCAAATGATGGGAACCTCACTGCTGTTGCCGAGAAGGAGTACCCTTTCGAGACCCTAGAGATTGTTGGGTTCTCCTGTGATGCTCCTGTTCCTGGTGCGTTGGGTGCGTACTACGAGGTGACCGCAACGATCGTGGATAAGGAGGACAACGGGCCGTGGAGGTACATGTTCAAGACCGGTTCAGGCAAGTTCCTGGACACGGGTGAGTGGTCATACGGCAGTCATGAGAACAGAGCGTTCATTGAGCGCGATGACGTCATGAGTGCCACGGTTAGATGGCAATCCCCAACAAAGGAAAGCGCGCTGGAACTTGAATACGCGAAGAACATGCTGCAAGTGACCAAGGACCTAGCGAGGAACATGACAGCGACAGGCTCCTCCACGATTCCGATTATCGGGCGCGTGGTGAAAGGCGCCAATGATGTGTACAACCTCTATAACGATATAGGAACGATGAGTGGCTACGCAGGCAAGTCCTGGGCTTCACTGACGCGAGGCGAATTGCTGCAAGCAGTAATGCATGCGTCTAACGCTGCAATCGAAGGCTTTCAAGTCACAGCCGGCGGAATCCTACTGCTGCCCAAAGCGCTTGCGCCCACCGGATTGGCAGAAGCCGCCAGCGCTTGTACGGATGTCCTCAATGCTGGAATCGACTACGCTCAGGTGAGTTGGGAGACTCTCGCGGAAGCGCTGGCAAAGGAGGCACAAACATCCAAGGTCATCTGGGCAAACATCGTGGTGAGAGTTGCGAATCGCACCGGTGGCCGCGGTGTTGGCAGGAGCCTGTTCGTGGAGCTGGAGTACTAGCAGACGTGGAGGCGCAACGGTGAAAGGTCACAGGGTGAGTCGGTTCTGGGTCTTGCTGATGGCGATTCCTTTCAGTGGAGCCGTGTGTGCTGCCCCCGCAGACGACGCCCTGAACGCGTTGTACCAGTACTACGAGGCATGCCGCAATGAGGAGATTACCGCCTATATGCAGATGATGGACTTCTCCGACGGCGAGGATCTGGCAAAGGGACACGCTGAGATGGCCAGGGACCTGACCCTGACAGTCTGGGAAGCCTATGACATACTCAGACAGGACATTAGCAGTGTCGAGGTCTCCGTGGACGAGGAGGCTGCATATGCATTGATCAGCTACCACATCTATCAGGAAGTACAGGGCGATGATTCTGAAGGAAACCCCGCAACCGCGATCATGGACATGGACTATGTTGCTCTGATGCACCACGTAGAGACGTGGAGGGTGGTGTATCTGATGCCGCGCGTGACGTTCGAGGAGAACATGCAGAACCTCTCGTCCGTCATCGCTGTGGCAGACGCAATAGGAGGCTTGGCGGAGGAGCAAGAGCGTGGCGATATAGAGGACTTGGCGAGGCAGCAAGAGTCGGGCAATCTTCCCCCCACCGCTTCATTTGCCCTGATGCCGAAAGATCCGAAGGTGGGTGATCCCATCGTAATCGTCAGCACATCCTCAGACCCTGATGGCGATCCCCTCATGCATACATGGTATGTTAACGGGGAATACGAGATCAGCGCCGGGGACCTTTCCGAATGGACATGGTCAAGCCCAGGCGAGGGGGAATACACGATCGGGCTGATCGTCATGGACGGAAAGGGCGGAATCGATGAGCACGCAGACACAATAACCGTTATCGGAGATGGCGAAGAAGGCGCAGGTAGCGGCAGTGGCGGCATGAACAGCCTGCTGTATCTCCTCGTGATACCTGTGGCTGCGGCAGTAGCGATTCTCGTCGTTCGTAGGCGAAGAAGAAGGTAGCCAGCCAAGATCCTTGTCCCACTCTCGGGGCTCCGCTGGAGATAGTCTAGGTCGAACCTGGTCGGCCACCTCATCTGTCACGTCAGTCCCTGAGCAGCTGATCCTCCTCTGACCTCCAGATCGGACTCTGCCAACGCATTGCCGACCCGCCTTGGCAGTCTTCGCATCGGAGGAAACGAGAGCGCAAACGATGAGTCTCTATGTAGCGAAGATAGAGAAGGCTGTTTGGAGCCTGGGGGACTGAATGCGGGCGCTTGTCGGCTTGAGTCATCGCGAGAGCCGGGTAATCACGTTCTGAACGAAGATCCCGGCCCTCGCCGTATGCACAAGACTGGATCCCGCTAGACGGACCAGCCAGCGATCCTCTTTATCACACAAGATTCCGAACGGGCCCGGATCGCGGATCCCCCTGTACCGCTGAAGTGCACTCTGCCTTGCTGAGTCACCCCGATAAGCACCGAATGCGGGCGCTTATCGGGGTGAGTAAGGAAGAACTGGGAAGCCATCGGCTCGTCGATGTGGCCGAGCTCGCACGGAGTAGGCGGTTCCAACTCCACCGGAACCAAGACCCTCTCTCCCGGACTTACCCTGATTCGCGTGTAAGTCTGACAACGGAAGACCCAGTTCAGATCTGCAATCCCCGCTCAGGCCACCTCACTCACGCCGATAAACGATGTATGTAGAACGCGTTCGTTAGCTGTCTCTTGGTGAGCGGTGTCCCCCTTCAGCGGAGCGTGAGAAGCGAAAGTCCCCTTGGAGTCTATCCATAGTCCGCTTCGACGTGTTCTGTGGGCAAGGTCACAATCGCAGATCCTGACATTCTGTATGGACCGCAGTCGGGGGTGAAGGTCAGAGCCAGCGCCTTCTGGACGTTCGCAGCTCTCTCTACTACATAGCCACTCCCAGTGAAGAACGGTGAAAGAAGGTACTTCGCATCCCCGCTATCGTCTACGGCCAAAGCCCTCGGCGGAACGCATCTCTTCGGATTCTCCCCTACTCATTGGTACCGTCTCTCGCACCTCAAACCAGGAATTGTTCGATCTGGTCGATGAAATTCTCTGGATTGATCGGCTTCTCGATGTATCCGGTGCACCCCGCCGCGAGGGCCTGCTCCTGATCCCCCGGCATAGCGTACGAAGTGACGGCAACGATCGGTATTGAGAACAGCTCGGGGTGTCTCCGGATCGTCTGCGCAACCTCATAGCCATCCATCTCCGGAAGCTGAACATCGAGAAGGATGAGGTCGGGCTTCGCGGTTTGAGCCTTCGCTACACCCTCCCCACCTGTTCGGGCGATGTCGACATCGAACCCGTGCCTTGTGAGGAGGAACTCTGTCAGGTAAAGGTTCTGCTCGTTGTCCTCGATGACCAAGACTCTCCGGCTCATGACCCGTCCCTCCTCTGCAACGGAAGTCGGAATGTGAACGTGCTCCCACGCCCCGGTTCGCTCTCTACCTCAATCGAGCCTCCCAGCATCGTGACGAGTCGCCTGCAGATGGACAGGCCAAGCCCTGTCCCGTCGTAGCTGCGCGTGAGTCCAGACTCGATCTGCTGAAATGGCATGAAAAGTCTGCTGAGATCCTCTTGCTTGATCCCAATTCCGGTATCCGTCACCGCCACAGCAGCCCAAGCCCCTTCGATCCGGCAGTCAACGCGAACCTCGCCAGACAATGTGAACTTGACGGCGTTCGACAACAGGTTCATCAGGATCTGCCCTACCCGCCGGCGATCACTAGTAATGCTCCCAACCCCCGAACCGATCGTCGTGCGCAGAACCAATCCCTTCTTCTCGGCCATTGGGATCGCGGAGTCAGCCACTTCTGAGACGAGTTCGTGCAGGTCGATTGACTCGCTTGTGACCTGCAGTTCGCCCGCCTCGATCTTGGAAATGTCGAGCACATCGTTGATCAGCTCAAGAAGGTGTCTGGCGCTCGTGCGCACCATGGAGAGCTGCTTTCGTTGCTCCTCGTTCAGCGGCCCAGCCAGACTCTGAAGAAGAATCCCGGTGAACCCAATGATCGAGTTGAGAGGAGTCCGCAGTTCGTGGGACATCGTGGCCAGGAAGGCTGACTTGACATGATCCGCCGCCTCGGCTCGTTCCTTTGCGGTTTCGAGTTCGGAGGCTACCCGCTCCCGTTCCGTCACATCTACGTGGGTTCCCACCATGCGAAGAGGCTTCCCATCTGGTTCTCCTCGAACGAGGAAGGCACGAGACAGGATGTGCAAGTAGTGACCCTCCTTGTGGCGCATTCGGAACTGCGCTTCATATCGATCCACACGACCAGCAAGGTAGTCTCCCTCCAGAGCACTCACCCGAGGTCGGTCATCGGGATGAATGAGAGAGTGGAACGTCTCGATCGCCGGAGGAAGATCAGTTTGCGCGTAGCCCAACATACCCATCCATCGCGGCGAGAAGTCGACGCGACCTGACACGATGTCCCAATCCCACAGGCCATCGCTTGCCCCCTGCATCGCAAGCGAGAACCGCTCCTCGCTTCTTCGCAACGCCGCCTCCGCAGTCGCACGTTGGCGAACCTCGTGGCGAACAACCATGAAGGCGCCAATGAGCGCGGCGATCACTGCGCCCGCCGATACTAGTGTGGGAACCAACCACGGAGGCCATCTCACGACCACCGCTGGCTGTTCCGACACGAACACATTGCGTTCCAGGGCTTGGTAGTAGACGGACTGGGGGTTGGCCTTCAGTTGGATGAGTCGACTGTCGATCCGATCAGCCAGGTAAGGCGTTAGCGGTCCGCCTTTGGGGAGGGCGAAGCGAAGCTCGCTCGGGTTGAACAGGATCGGCGTCCGTTCCACAGGGTAGTTCGACTCGAACTGGAGACCGAAGATACGGTTCACCACACCGACATCTGCCTCGCCGTCCGCGAGGAGCTGGAAGACGCCCGTGTAGTCGTCAGCCTCGACAAACGAGCAAGTGATCGCGAATCGTTCAGTCAGGTCTACGATCCCTCCCGGATCAACGGTGTGCGTGCTGTCGCGCATGACAGCAATGCGCAACCCCTCGAGGTCGACCAAAGAGAGAACGTGCAGTCCACGGCGAGCGTAGACGATTCCCCAGTTGACGAGAACGGTCTCGTTGGTGAAGGTGTAGAGTGCAGACCGAGGCTCCGAGTAGGCCACATCGACCAGCAGATCAATCTCTCCGGCCTCAAGCTGCTTGAGACACTCTGTCCATGTCCCAGGGACGTAGTGGATCGTCCACCCTTCTTCGCCAGCAATGAAGTCAACAAGCTCGGGGAAGAGTCCACGCGCAACGCCCGCATCATCCACGTACTCCTTTGGCGAGTTGTCATAGACACCGACCCGCACGTCGATATCTGAGAGAGCGACGGAAGAACACGCGATAACAAGCACCGCCATCAGCGCCTTCACAAACCAGAAGCGAATCAAGGCCGACAGCGCGGCCTCACGAGAACGATCGGCGGGGCCTATCTGAAGCATCACTGTGCCCCCAATGTGTGACTTCTTCCTATCTCATTCCCTGACCTTCGCCCCGGAACCCGGTCCAAGCCTGCTGTGAGAAGCGACGCTGGTGTGGGTCTCCCAGGGGGGACCTCGGTGTGCGAGCAACGAGGTGCTCTGAGACCGAAGCAACACGAGCAGATTGGAGTCTGGGGACCTGAGTGTAGAATACGATCGTTGGCCGTTTCGTGTTGACGGATACCCCATTCGCTAGTCATCAAGTGTGAACTCCCCACGCTCGAAGAGTTCGACACATGCATCTACGACGGCCGAATCGAATGCAGTTCCCCGCTTGGACCGGATCTCTCCCAGTGCAGCCTCGGTCCCTAGAGCCGGCCGATACGGCCGATGAGCTGCCATTGCCTCGACGACATCCGAGACGGCCAGGATTCGAGCTTCCAGGAGAATGCCATCATCCGCACATAGACCTTCCGGATACCCAGTACCGTCAAGTCGCTCGTGGTGCTGAAGAACGATTTCTGCCACAGGCCACGGAAACGCGATCCCCTTCAAGATGCTGTGCGCGACCTTGGGGTGTTCTTGAATCAGCCTGAACTCATGTTCCGAGATCTTCCCGGGCTTGCTTAGGATCTCGGCCGGGATTGACATCTTGCCGATGTCATGAAGCGTCGCAGCGACTCGGATACCTTCGATCTGCTCACCTGGCAGCCTCATCCTTTGGGCAATGGCGACGGCGAGCTTTGCCACACGGCTCTGATGGCCGGATGTGTACGGATCGCGTGTTTCGATCGTCTCGGCAACGGCCTGGATCGTCCCCTCCAGCGCATTCCGGACCTGCTGCGCGGCTTCTAGGCGTTCGGTGATGTCCTGGTTCACCCCATACGTTTTCGCTGTCCGGCCTTTCGAGTCCTTGACGACAAAGAACCGCACGGCGACATGCCCGATCTCCCCGTCGGCATAGAGGACCCGGTGCTCCAACTCGCGGTTGTAGTGCGGATCGTCGGTTTCGATTGCCGTCTGGATCTCCCGGCTCACCATCGGCATGTCATCGGGATGGCAGAACCGACGTGCATACTCGGCCGAAGACATCGTGTATCCGCCCACCTCTTCAACTGTGGTTCGGAAGATCCCATAGAAGTTGTCGTTGAACGTGAACGTGTCGGTCTGGACGTCGTACTCCCAGTGACCTGCCTGGGCAATCCTCAGTGCGTTGGAGAGTTGGGCTTCACTCGTACGGAGCTCCTCCTCTGCGCGCTTGCGTTCTGTGACATCGCTGACCAAGTTCAGAGTCGCCGGCCGCCCTTGCCACTCGACACACGTCGCGCTGAGCTGTGCCCAACGCACGCTTTCATCTGCGGCCATGAAGCGGAACTCGTACCCAGTCTCGACTTCCTCTCCGGCAAGCCGGCGCTTGTGTCGCTCAGCAACCATCGCCTGATCCTCTGGGTGGATGAACTGCACGAATGGGCGGGAGGCGATCTCTTCTGCCGTGAGTTTGGCGAGCCTCATCGTCGCCAAGTTGGGAAACTTGATATGCCCATCCTGTACGATGAAAATCGCCTCGCTTGCGCTCTCCACGAGCAGACGGTATTCCTCTTCTCGTTTTCGAAGGGCCTCTTCGACTCGCCTCATTCCCGTTACGTCTGCGGAATAGACATTCACGTACTCCTCTCCCGCGACGGGGCTAAGCATCAGCAGAAGAACGCCACCCTCGAGTTCGACTTCGCCGGCCCTGTATCCTTTCTCGAGAGCCTCCCGCACCAGTTCGTAGCAGTGGGACGGGACAATTGAGCCGACTTCACAGTCCCACGACCGTACGAGAGCCTCGCCCGCCCTGTTCACGTACAAGAGCCTCCCGTCGTTGCCGACACGCATCACGGGATTCGGGTTCTCATCGGGCAGGGAAGAGAGCCAGCGGATCCTCTCCTCCGCCTGCTTCTGCTGCGTGACGTCATCGTAGATGGCCGCGAGTTCGCCAGACGGAAGCTTGCAGACGTAGTTGTCTCTCCACCCGTGAATCCGTTGGTCGCGGTACTCAGTCAACGGGTGATGCTCTGGATTCCCCGTTCGCCAAACACGTCGAAGGACGTCGAGAAGGCCGAACTCCTTGATGCTCGGGAATACCTCCTCCAAGCTCTTCCCGATCACGTCTTCTCTGCGCAGCGCTTCCGCTCGCTCTGCGGCTTTGTTGAAATCAACGAAGACGAAATCCTCGCCATCCGAGCTAGCTTGGTAGATGGCAGCGCAGCTGCTCATGTGGCTGAAGAGTTGTCGGAAGCGGTCTCCGCTCGCCTTGGCCTCTTCCTCGGCCTTGCGTCGCTTGGTCAGCTCCTTGGCAAGGTCGTCCGCCCGCTTCTCGAGCTTCGCTACCAGTCTCGCGCTGTACAAACGCAGGAGATCGACCTCTTCCGTCAGCTCCGACGAAGTCGCTGCGTGGCCCTTTCCGTTCGCACTGTCGACAACCGCTCGGATGCGGGCAAGGAGCACCTCCGGCTCAGCGGGCTTGAGGATGAAGTCGTCGGCCCCCAGCTGCAGCCCAAGCACCTTATCGTCCT
>Ga0272443_10001551_pt1 | contig 32853 bp, 28 predicted proteins | sample SSMAcet12_FD_193581 | JGI IMG/M metagenome (GOLD analysis project Ga0272443, IMG submission 193581) | Marine sediment archaeal communities from Little Sippewissett salt marsh, Falmouth, MA, United States - SSM-Acet-12 | ecosystem: Environmental > Aquatic > Marine > Wetlands > Sediment ... | reverse complement strand
TACGGATTCTCGAACAGTCCCAGCTCGAACTTGGCGCGGAGAACACGCGCCACCGCGCTGTCGATAACATCCTCGGGAATTCGACCATCAAGGAACGGATATATGAAGAGTGAGTAGTGATCGTAATAAGTTTGAAAGATAACATCCAGCCCCGCTATCATAGCCAGTAAACCGGACTCATCATAATCCTTAGCCGTGAAATGAAGCACATTCGCGCCACCAACCGCACCGGCATCCGAGATTATAAAACCATCAAAATCGAGTTCATCTTTGATAAGCACATTGTTAAGCCAGTCGCTTGCGGAGCAGGGTGAACCATCATAAGAGTTGTACGATGTCATCACAGAGCGTGAATTGCCGCGCTGAATACAGGCTTCAAACGGTGGCAGATGAATCTCGCGCAGCAGGCGTTCATTGATGTGAATCGGATAACTGTCGCGACCGCCATCCCCGACATTGGCAACTAAATGTTTCGGTGTTGTGATGATACCCAGTTTTCCAAACTCCGATACGAATGCTACCCCCATCTCCGATGACAGGTACGGGTCCTCGCCGTATGTTTCCTCTACGCGCCCCCAGCGCACATCCGTTGCAATATTCACGACCGGAGACAACACCTGCCGGATGCCACGACTTCGACACTCAAGCGCGATAGCCTCCGAAATACGGTGCATCAGCGTGGTGTCAAATGTTGCCGCAAGCCCGATTGCCTGTGGGAATGAGGTCGCACCATTCTGCGTAACCCCGTGAAGAGCCTCCTCGAAAGAGATGATCGGAATACCGAGGCGAGTGTTCTCCACAAAATGACGCTGAATCATATTGATGTAGGCTATGTTGATAGCGGTATCTCCCGACGGTCGGATTTGAAAACCGAAAGCGCCATCCGTGTATCGCTCCACACCACCATCCAGACTTCCCGCCAGCATGAACAACTGCCAGAATTTCTCTTCCGGCGTCATGCGGGAGAGAAGATCATCGACCCGCTCATCAATCGGAAGATTAGCATCTCTGTATGGTTGCGCGAATGCTGTGTTAACACAGAGGATGGCAGACAAGCCGACCAGTATTAGACAATATTGCAATCGGATAAGCTTCATATAGATGTCCTCACTGCACTATGATTTCGTCGATGAATATCCATGCCGGTCCTCCCGATCCCTTGTGCCATGTCGGGCAGGTTTTCATGCTCACAGTTTTTACCCGAACATACCGGGCTTCTGTGGGAGTAAATGTGACGTTGAACGGTGCAATGATGGCACCCTCTTTCTCGGCCGGAATCGCGTTCTCTATCTCACCGACAGTGCGGTAGTTTGTGCCGTCATCGGAGACTGAAAATTCGACAGAGATCGGCAGAAACACCCACGAGTTTATATCCTGAAGAAAACTGGTGCTGATGCTCGAAACTGTTTTCAGCGAATCCAGATCTATAGTCGCCTCCATCTCCTCCCCCTCGAATCCCAGCCAGTGCCAGTGGTAATCATCCCAGCCCGTGAGACCGTCTGTCAAAGCGTTTTTATCGCCATCGTGGTATTTGTGGCTTGCAGGTGTTGCAAGCGTAACAGACTTGTTTCGGGCGAGATGATCCGTCGTGCTGCCAACCAGAAACGATCTTGTCGAGGCATAATATTCATCAGGACTTATGCCATGCTCCCAGAGACGCGGGATGTTTGCCTCCCGGCATTGGTTTACAAACGAATCCAGCAGCGATTCTATCTCCGGTCTTATGCTGAGTGTACTGTCATCATTCTTGGTGAAACAGCCCCGTTCACCGGTACCGCTGACTTTCGCCTGCTCCAGAATAGCATACTGCACCGGGAGTCGCGCTGTTCGTACACGCGAATTAACCTCGGGATCATCTTTCACAGCATCTTCCGCCCTGTCGAATAACTCGCTGTATATATCAAGCATCTCAGCCGACAGATAACCGTTCTCCGATCTGGTCGGGTAACCGTAGATATTCAGACCCTCACCCGCCTCCTGCAATTTCGCATGCATTGTATCAATATATTCACGGATATGCGGCGCGGCGTTTCCATAGAAACCGTGAAGGAAATCGTTCATGACAGAATCGACATCGACATCCGGATTCCAGAGAAGCTTGGATATCAGATAGATTCTTAACTCGGCAAATTCGCCGTAGAATACCGGTAGTCCCTGTTCAAATACGGATGTTACACCGTTGTTGACAAAGAACTGGATATTGGGTTGCAGTATATGGAAATTCGGAAACGGACTTACCAGATTCCTGAATTGAATTACATAATCCCAGATCAGGATGTTGTTCGTCAATCTTCCCCATTCCTCGACATCTTTCACAAACGATGCACTCGAGGGATCATCAGCAAGTGGTATGCTTCGATTGCACTCGATACTGCAGAGCATGATATTAACATTCGGTCGGGGCTTGATATTCTTGGGGGCAGAGCGTGAATACTGGTACGCAAGTGTGGAGATTGTCATATCCGGAAATTCATCCGCAACCTTGTTGACAAATGAGATAATCGAACCGGATGGTGAACCCTCAACGCTGTCTATTGCACGGCAGGCATCACACTCACATGGAACGTACGTATCATTCTGTGAAACCGACCAGAAGTCTGCTTCCGGTCTGGCTTTCATAAGATTCCGAAGTTCCTCGGTAACAATCTTGAAAACATCCTGATTCGACAGACACAACTGTCCATTGGGAGTTCGATTTCCATTCAGCAGTGAGTAGTATTCGGGATGATTATCGAAATATTTCTCGGGTGGTACGAGCGTGTGGAATGTGTGGACAAAGAGACCGAAATCCTCGTGAGTGTTGAGTTTGTGCCATGCCCTATAGTCTCTCTCTTTTATATCCTGCATTCGGAAAGTCATTACCGGCACCTGCCTGTCGTAGATTTCCGGTAAAACAATCGTATTGCGCTTAGGTACGATTTGGACTGTCGGGCTGAACATGCGACAGCCGAGGTACGACTCTATAAAAGTATAGACAGCATTCTGAAAACCGTAATCGGTATTGGCAGTCAGGTATAGATTACCCTCATCGGTACGGATGACAAAACCATCATTACCAAGATCCGAAATCTTAAGTCGACTATCCCTGCTGTCTCCGATCTCCACAACGATCCTATTGCCTTTATGATTCGGATCATCGGTCACAGGAATTTCAGCCCCCGATACCTCGTGGATATAACGGCAGAGCGTATCAACATTTGCTCTGGTCGAATCGGATGATCCGGCGGGAAGATACACGCTGAATGTGCTGTGTCCGTTTTCAACCATATGAAGCGAATCCGGTTCACCGATAGTCTGCCCGGGACAGCAGACAAACCGGAAGAGCAGCGCCAGTATCGCGGTCAGAAATTTCTTCACTGTTACTCCTTCGTAAACCGGAATGCCCACGCATGGCTGCACGGCGGATTCTTCCGCGCCGATTCCGGCACATGGATCACGAAACCGTTTGATGTCTTCTCCCATAACACCGGATCACTGACACCCAGCATCATGACTGCGCTGCCCTCTTCGGGTGTGAATGATGTAATCTCGATTCTCTCCGGCGGTTGTGTCTCTCCATCCTCCGCAAGATATATGGCGTTGATTGATTCATCGGGCAGCCGGGTAAAACAAACCTTTCCCTCCTTGTATGGAGCAATTGCGCGGCTGTTGTACAGCGCATCACCATTGATTTTCATCCAGTCACCGATTTCCTCGAGACGCTGATATGCAACCGGTGAGATTGTACCATCCGGACCGGGACCGATGTTGAGCAGTAAATTTCCTCCCTTGGCGACAATATCGACCAAAAGGTGAATCAGTTTCGATGTTGGTTTATATTCATCGTTTTTCACATAGCTCCATGAGGTCGCCATTGTCATACATGTCTCCCAGACATAATTGAGCGCAGTATCGGGGACCTCCTGTTCCGGTGTGCGGTAATTCTGATAACGACCTTCGACAGCGCGGTCGACAATTATCAGACCCGGTTGAAGTGAGCGTGCCATGTCGGCAATCTTGGGCATGTCGATATCCTGATCGCAGGGATTCTTGCCCCAGCGGGGGGATGTCTCCGTCATGGGCTGCACCCAGCCGCCGTCAAGCCATAGGATATCAACCGTGCCGTAATCGGTCATCAGTTCTTTAATCTGGTTGTAGGTGAAAGTCTTGAACGCCTCCCACTTTTCGGGATAGCGATCAATCTCGTAGTTTACATTTCTATCGAATGGCGGAAAGTATGGCCACCAGTAATCGGGGCAGTGCCAATCGGCTTTGGAAAAATAAGCTCCGGTTCCGAATCCCTCATTGCGGAAAGCGGAAAATATCTCTTTGGCGATATTGGCTTTTGGATTGCCGCTGAACGGACAGGCATAGTCGGTAACTCTGTAATCGGTTTCCTTCGTGTCAAACATGCAGAAACCATCGTGGTGCTTGGTTGTGAAGACAACATATTTCATGCCCGCATATTTGGCAGCGGCAGCCCATGCGGCGGGATCGAACTCCACAGGATTGAATACGGTCTTGAGTTTCTCATATTCCTTTACATACGTGTAGTAGTCATCAGCATACGGTCCCCGCCGTATCGTCCAGTTCTCATCCTCGGGACAGATACTCCAACTCTCGACTATTCCCCACTCGCTGTATATACCCCAGTGCATCAGCAGACCGAACTTCTGATCCTGAAACCACTCGAGCTTCTTTAATACGAGAGGATCGGTTTCTCGCTCTTGAGATGGATCGGGATTCGATGCCTGCATATTTCCTGCAAATGTAAACAGAATCATAATAGCTGCGACAAATGTAGCCGCAACCCGGCGAATTGACCAGTGAATTGTCATCTTATCCTCTTATGATATATCAGCGGTTTGTGTAGTTCTCGCATGGTTGACCGCGGAGTGAATTCCCGTAAATGCTGCCGTATCGATTTATCGTAAACAGTGGATAGCGCCATCCACTATTGCAGGATAACTTAGCAGATTTCGGGTTTGCGGTCAAGGAGTCAAACAATGAAGCCTGTTGTCTTACAACTATCAACAAAGACCAAGATTGCCTGGAGACAATACAGCAATTACAGTTTGAAATAAAAAAATAGCCCACCTAAAAAGTGGGCTATTCTTGTGATCGTTACAGCCGGGGGGCACTTCCAGCTTGTTAACCAGTCAAATTAACGATCACTATATAAAATTTTCGCCCCTATAGCCCCTAATGCCTCAATCCCCGCCAGATTAATCATCGTCATCGAAATCACCGGCATCATCACTATCGTCATCAATCTCAGTTGAAGTCAGGATACCGCCATCTGCAGACACAGTCAGCATATACATTGTCTCGCTGCTTCCTTCTTCAATTTCTATCATCACTTCGTAAACAAACTCCGAGCCTTTAGTGATCCTGTCTGCTTTCTCGAACTCACAATTCGGGTATGAACTTCTGATCGAGTTTACGATAACCTCCGGCAGAGATTTACTGGAAATATCCTCCTCGATCTGAAGCAGAGTACCATTTTCAGAATAGATGAAATCTTTTTCGAACTTACCGACCCGTGTTTCGATTTCATACACTGTCTGACCGTCCATAGTCTCTCGATTGAACTCGGTGACCGGAATGTTTGGATTTGCTGCCTCAAAAGCCTTGATAACAGCTTCAGGTATGTCAGACCTCTTCAGTTCTTTTTCCCCGGCATAGCTGGCATCACTCATTGCCAGCATGAGCACAAGGATAAAAGGAGTAATAACAGCTATCATATCCAACTCCATGTTATGGTATTCCTCTACTGGTCAGTATTAATTTCGTATTTGAAAATGAAAATAAGGTGAAAATGGGGATTAATTTAGCGTTTCGAGTTAATTTGTCGGGAGTATGACTCTAAACAATGTATCACCCTCTTGACTTCCGCCCAATTCTATACGACCGCCGTGCAATTCGATAAGCTCTCTTGCAATTGCAAGCCCGAGACCGCTGCCGTCACTGTTCCCCCTCGATTTCACCCCTCGATAAAACCGGTCAAACACACGATCCCGTTCCTGCGGTGGTATACTTAATCCGGTATTTGAAACCGTAAGCTGAACCGATTGCGACAACTGAATTTCTTCAAGTTCTATTTGTACATTTCCACCGATATGATCGTATCTGACAGCATTGTCTATCAAATTCAGAATAACACTCTTCAATTTGACCGGATCCGCATCTATCTCTATGGCATTTTCCACCCGCATCTGCATTTCGATCTTTTTCTCCTCAATTTCATTCCGCAGAAGCCTTACGCAATCGACAACAATCTCATCGAGCCGTATTCGTTTTCTATCGAACACAAGTCTCCCGGTGTCAATTCTTGCAAGAGTCAATAACTGATCGACAAGTCGTGTCAGACGATCAAGCTCATCCAGTGTGGTTTTAATATTCTCTTTTAAAGCATTTTGGGATAATTCCGACTGAATGAACTCCAACTCGCCAATTATGACAGTTAGTGGAGTTCGAAGTTCATGAGATGCATCCGAGACGAACTGTCGCTGACTTTTAAATGCCGCTTCAATGCGTTCCATCATATCATTAAGAGCTTTTCCCAATCTTGCAACCTCATCGTTTCGAGGGGGCAGTTCGATACGCTCTCCGAGTTTGTCTGCAGATATCTGTTCGGCTGTTGATATCATGGAGGATACCGGCTTGAACAAAAAACGAGTTGCGAAGTAGATTACTACCGACGCTATTATCAGAACCAGAATTACAGAACCGACAAGAATCAAGGCAAGATGATTCAGGCGCGCCCTCGATTCCTCAAATGAAGTAGCAAGTGTTAGCGTAAATTCCACGTTATCATCATCCACTACCGGGAATACTGCGTGTCGAATTTCACGTCCATCGATACTGACTGTTTTTGCAGATGATTCACCCTTTAGAATTGAGGGTACCAACTGATCTGAGGGAGGTTGCAGAGTATCGTTACCGAATATCAAATGCCCGTCAATTGATCGCATGGTCATATTGACATCTGAAAGACCTTCAACCGATATGAACATGATATCATCCCATTCGGGAAATTCCTCCTCTTCCCACTCATCCTCAAACTCGGTGATAATCTTTGCTGCGCAAGCGTTGAGGCGAAGGTCCACAGCTTCGAGTTCACTCTGAACTGTACTGGAATAGACATAATAGGCGAGAGCGGATATCAGAATTCCGAAAACGATCAGATTCAATAACACTATTTGGCTTTTAATAGTCATAGCTGCTTAATGATTTAGGAATTCTCATCCGTGAAGATATATCCGGCGCCACGAATGGTATGTATGAGCTTTGGATCGAAATCTTTATCCACTTTCTGCCGCAGATACCGTACGAAAGATTCGATCACATTGCTCTTGGGATCGAAGTTCATATCCCACAGGTGCTCAGATATCTCATCGCGAGAGATAATTCTACCGGGGTTAAGCATGAAGAGTTCGAGAAGCGCATATTCCTTGGAGCTGAGCGCTATTTCCACATCCCCCCTGAAGGCTCTGTGAGTATTGATATCGAGTATGAGACCGTATCGCTCTATTTGAGATGTACGTACATCTGTATTTCGGCGCGCAAGTGATCGTATACGGGCAATCAGTTCTCCGGTGTGGAATGGTTTGGTAAGATAGTCATCGGCTCCCATTTCAAGACCCCGGATTTTATCGGAGACATCATCAAGAGCGGTAAGCATTAGGATGGGTGTTAGGACACCATCGCGTCTCAGGTTATGGCACGTCTCCCAACCATCCTGATCCGGGAGCATCAAATCGAGAACAATGACATCATAGTCGTTCGTCTTTGCCAGGAACTCCCCATTGGAACCATCTCCTGCAACATCCACCGCAAAGCTCTCCGCTTTCAAATTACGGCTGACCATCGCGGCGATTTTCCTATCATCCTCAATTACCAAAACTCGCATATTCTTCTGCCGTATAGCCGTATAGATATCCTTGTATTATACGACTCTGAAGATGATAATCCGATGAAAATCGTGGTAGATAACCAATGGAGTCTTTCATATAGGCAAGGCTTTTGGGGATCCGGATTATCCAGTTTCCAGAGATCCTACTCTGCGATAGTCTATATCCCCCAATACCTGTTGGGCAGCCAGATGGACATACCTTACTTCACGAGCGGTTCTTCCGAGAAATTCACAGGCACGTGAAACGGCAGCAACCTGATCTGTAGAACAGATCACAGTGTTGCACAGCTTAACACATTGAAAGAACCAACATCTTTCCCGCCTTATAAAAAGACTCTCGCCTTTTCAACAGCGCGAAATCCCTCTATCCTGGAATGATATCTATGTTGAATTATAGGAAATACGTCTAAAACTGCAACCTAAGCTGAAGTAAGTTACCAGATGTTAAATATCGCTAATGGAACGTCATTGTGTACATTATGATATAACAATCTAATATTCCAAATAGCGACAGCGAGGAAGAGCAATGAAAACAATTAAAGCTCACAGCCATACTGATCGGGAAAAGGTAATCAAGTTAATAGCTCCATACATAGAGAGAAAATTCGGTAGCAACTTGATTGCCCTCGCTGCCTGCTGCTCATTTGCGCGCAACGATGACTCCGATTATTCCGATCTCGAACTAACAGCTTTCGTTAAAAAGATGCCCGACAACAAACCTCAGGATGGGGTTGCGAAAATCTATGATGGCATGCTGATCGAACTGATCTGGATGACAAAGGAGACATACATTAAGACAGTGCTGGATGTGAATGAGCATTGGCACTATTCCGGCTCGGATAGACTTGTACCTATTATTAATGAAGAATTCATCCATGAGATTAGCGCTTACCAACCGAAAGACCTGAAAGAGAATTGTTTGGATCAGGTCATTGGCAGCTTCACGGAGGTCCAGGAGACAGTCTCAAAGGTTCTGACCGCAATCAGCCGATCCAATCATCAGGGAATGCCTCTTCTGTTCTTTGAAATGCTGAACCAATATCTAAAGATACTCTCTTTTTTAAACCAGACACCATTTACGACCGCCGCCAAAATGATCGCACAGGGTCGGAAATTCCCAATTCAACTGGCGAGTTTTGGAAAACTTCTGGATATGGCGGAAGCCGGTGAATACCAGGATTTTGTTGTACTCAAGAGAATAACCGTAGCTCTCTTTGAGGAACTCGAGCTGCTCTTTGAAAGCATCGATCTGCCACTATCGGATGATAATCTCGATCCCGACAAACCCGTTCACAAAATGAGGCGGATGCAGTGAAGAATTATGCTGTCAATCATGATGCATTACATGTATAGGGGAATCTGTGCGTTATCAAGCCCGATATGGAGATCAAGCTATCCGATCTGTGTTTTCATTACACTAATCAATCAGGAACACTGCAGGTTTTTCACTACAACCGAAAAGGACAAAAGAGAAAAACCGTAGCAATAATCCTGATCACCATCTCGACCTCACTTGTTGTCTATGGATACATGATGATTCATCAGAGCACTCCGGAGATCACTATTGAATGCATCATTGATCTTCTGAATTGTGCGCAATCCAAAGATTGAGGCAATCGCTATTGGATCAGCTCGATAACCGGTATGCCCCTCATAAAATCCGTACCGCATAATATAGAACGGTACCATCTCCCCGGTATGAATATATGTGAGCTTCCGTACCATCCGGGAGCGCTCTTCCTCAGTTAAGTCCGGGTACTGTTGTGCCAGTATCTCCCTTTCATTATCTCTCAATTCCCGCCACATTTCGATCTCCCAGTACCCAAGAATCTCATCATCGAAAATCGATTCCTGCCAACCCTTGGCTCCCCAGAATTTGAGATTTATGATCTCACCGTTGTACATTATCGCCTGAGCATCACCCCGCCTGTTATATTCTGAGCTGCTCGTGACATCCAGTATGACATTGAACACATGAAATAATGGTTTGGCCAAGTCCGGATGTGTAAATCCCAGTTGCCTGACAAGTCTATTATCACCCGCAAGAACAGAAACGATATCCTCATCCTTCGCCATGAAACCCATACCGGAGTATTGTTCTGGACGTCCTATGCGAGTTATCTCCTCAACCGGTCGACCGGTGATAGTCTCGGTTTGAGACAACTCTTTTTCCGAGTGAAGCCCCGTTGCATAGAGCGTGGGGAAATCGAGAGAGTCAACATCGAGTTGCTGTCCCCTGGCATACCAGATGTTCTTCTTGTAATTCAGCTCTTCCCCGTTTTCAACCGTCACCGGGAATATCGTATATCGACCTTCATTCGTAATACCGACAACATACTCGTTGCCATCGGGAGTGGTGAGCGGTGATGGTATGCCTGGATTTTCGTTTAGAATAGTCGGATAGAGCGGATAGGTTCGATTCTCATAGGTCAATTCTCCACCGGAGACAACCTGCACCTGCAGCACAACAGCAATAGTGATTAACAAGCAGAAATAAGTCGTGGACTGTTTCATATTTACTCCCTCAAAATTACCGGTATTAACTCTTTAAAGGAAATACTCACAATCGAAGAGAATATTCCCGACCATTTGAAAGAATCTGACAAGGTGTAGAAGATTCATTTGCAATACGACAACCATTTCCCAATATCAAGGTTATTCTATCCCTCCGATAACCATGTATCACCATAGCACAAGATTAGTCATGAATCATATAACTCAGTATTTCTTCAATCATGGGTTGAAGCGAATTTTCTATGCCATTTGGAAACGCATTAGCCATAACGACCAATCCCAGATCATGATCTCTGAGAAGTAGTGCTTTACAGAAAATTTTCCCGAGGATCATTCATTGAAATTAACATTACTGGATCATGGTTATCGTACGTCATTGTTTTAGAGAAGGTCTCGAGTTGGTCTCCCATATTAAAATCACTCGGTATCCGGACACAGATTTACACTATATAATAATTGTTGCATATTATCCCTATTTCTTACAATTATTAACAAAGTTTCTGAACTGGGATTGCGATGCGGTTACAGCTAACCGGGCGAGGGAACTATCAATTTCGACTGATGTTCACTCAGATGAATTCGAATTTGGCTCTATTACGCTGCCAATCATAGCAAGAACAACGGACGTTGCAACTACCAGAGCGCTAAACGAATAACGCAGTAATCGCAGGAAGAGAAAAATGAAGAAAGTCCTTCTATTCTCAATTCTCCTTGTAGCTGGATTGCTTCTATCTCAAAGTCTCGATAGCCTTCTCGGAGATTCGAAAATTACACGAGAGACAATTCGAATTCTAACTATGATGATGCTCGGATTTATCATGATCCATGTCGGATATGAATTCGAAATCGACCGATCCAGACTGAAAAGCTATGGCTTTGACTATCTTGTAGCGGCTACTGCCGCGGGTTTTCCATGGATATTGTGTGCTGCCTACTTCGCACTCGTTTTCAATGATCCAGCCAACTGGGGATCGTTTGACACATGGACGAGTGCATTGTTAGCCGGAAGGTTTGCAGCGCCGACATCCGCCGGAGTTCTATTCTCGATGCTTGCAGCGGCTGGACTGTCGGCAACGTGGTTCTTCCGAAAGGTAAGGATACTGGCTATTTTTGATGATCTGGATACTGTACTTCTGATGATTCCGCTTAAGATGCTGATTGTTGGACTACACTGGCAGTTGGGAATTATATTAATCATCATGTTCGGGCTACTCTGGTTTGCATGGAAATATCTTCACAAAATCAGAATTCCCATATCGTGGCCGTGGATTCTTGGTTATGCGGGAGTAATTACACTGGTCTCGGAGATAATATACAAATTGAGTAAACTGCATAATGAAGTTGTCCCTGTTCATATTGAAGTATTGCTGCCGGCATTTGTACTCGGTTGTATAATGGCTCGACCGAAGGGGCACGATCCCCATCTGGATGATAGTCGTGAGGGTCATCAGGAGGGACCGGAGAGTCCCAGGGAGCAGAGAGTCGCCACGATTATATCCGCTGCATTCATGATTCTGGTTGGTTTATCGATGCCGGCTGTTAGCATAACGGAGGGCGAATGGACCTCGATAATATTGCACGTACTGATAATAACCGTCCTTGCCAATCTCGGTAAGATGTTCCCGTTGTTCGTCTACAGAAAAGAAGCCCACTGGAAACAGAGGCTTGCTATATGCATCGGAATGTGGCCACGCGGTGAAGTTGGTGCGGGAGTTCTAATCATCTCCCTCGGTTATGGAATCGGAGGTCAGATGGTTACAGTTGCCGCCCTCTCGCTGGCACTGAATATTTTGTTGACCGGAGTTTTCATAATCATAGTCAAAAAACTTCTCGGTTCAACTCCGGATAATATCGCCACAGTTTAATTGGAAGTGGTTTGGAAACTACACGGTTTGATATACTACTTAGTTGATACGTTCGGCAATTTTCAGCCAGACACCTTTGCGAACGAAGCTGTTGGGGAGATCCTCTTCCATATCGAGGAATGTTTCGAATGGGACGGTAAAGGTCAGGATCTCCGGCGGCAGGATTTTGCGCGATGAAAGGTCCATATTCCCAATAATACCGCGTGGATGCTCTCTGCCGATTTCATTATATGGCAACACGCAAATCGATTGGCATCCGGCTCCGAAGGGTGTCGCCACATGATCGTTGCCGATCCGGCGGAAATTGAGCAGTACGGCCAATGCCGAGATTTGATCCGGATTGGCTGGGAATGATATCAGATCAGGTTTATCCGATTCGGGATCGACCTGTTCGAGTGGTTTGAAAACTACATATTTGTATGGAATATCGATATATCGGAAATTATCCATGAAATCCCGCACCAATTCCCTACTCTTAAAATACCCCTCCTCATTTGCCAGGAGATTTTCCATGAATTCCCGATTCGGCTTATAGGTATCACCGAGACAGAGCCCGACACCCGCACCAATACAACCGTAGGTTTTTCTATCGAAAGCGGCGGTTCTTCCACGTGTGATGACACTCTTATACAGTGCCATCGCACAACCCCATTTATCCTCCTTGAATTGAACCACACCCTCCGGCTTCTCATCACGGAATAGTATCGCGACGGGATGATACTTGAGCTTGAGTTCTTTGACTATCAGGCTGTTCATTGCATCAACTCCCGGAGTTTTTCCGAAGTTACCCGACTTCGGGGAGAGAGTCAATAATTTTACTACGATGTATTTTATGCAATAGGACGTATATCGTCCTTAAACAATATACTGGCAATCCCGGAGTTTGTTGACAACATCTAACAAGTGAAGTAAATTCTGATACCCGCATACAACTATGTTTGAGGCACACACAAACTGGTGCTACAGCACTCTGAGCAACTCCGGGTTTAGTGACGGGTGATCGATGAGGTCTTGTTGCGTGACACACTCTTTCAATAATATCTGTAACATTTCCCATATATATCGTAATTGAAGATATATTATCCAAACAGGCACTGACTGAAACATACTCTAAGACTACAAGGAATGATCGGGAGGTCGAGAATGAAAAGAATTAACCTGATAGCAGTGATCCAACTTGCCCTGCTGGTGGCAGCGTTTGCGAGTGTATCAAGCACAACTGCATTCGCCGGTACTCCGCCACCTGTAACGGAATGGCAGTCCCCACCCGAAGATATAATGAAAGTACTTCATGCACCGCAGATACCCTGGGTTTGGACAGATCCGACCGGCGAGTACCTTCTGCTCGCTGACCCGGTGCTCTATCCTCCTCTTGCAGAGCTGGCTGCACCAATGCACAAACTGGCCGGTATCAGGGTCAATCCTGCTACAAATGGTCAACATGGACAACACGGGGGTACCTCTCCCCGTCTGGTTCGGGTTGAGGATGGAACCACAATACCGCTCGATCTGCCGGAGGAGAGTGAAGTTAATAGTGTAAGTTGGACTGTGGACGGCAAGCGTTTCGCACTCACTGTCATACACGCCGACCACATCGGACTCTGGGTTGGATCAGTTGACGGAGATGTGGTTAAGATTGAAAACCTTGCTCTCAACCCACTTATGGGAACCGCAGTGAGCTGGATGCCCGACCAGAAGCGCATAATCGCCCGCCGCATTCCTCAACGTGGATCGGCTCCTGATCCACCCGTAATACCTGCGGGACCGAAGATACTCGAAGGTATTGGAGCCTCCGCACGTTCCACATACGAGGCACGCAATCTTCTCGAAACAGCTTACGATGATGCACTCTTTGATTACTATACAACCTGCGAACTGGTGATAGTCGATCCGGACAAAGATAAGGTTAAGGTCATCGGTGAGCCTGCTGTCTATATGTCAGATGAAGTTTCACCTGACGGCGATTATATTCTTATTGAGCGTCTGGTAGGTCCCTGGTCGCACGAGGTCGCATGGTGGCGCTTCGCAAGAGAGATCGAAGTATGGAACCGTGATGGCGATCTGGTAGCGACCGTTGCCTCCCTGCCTCTGGCAAATGAGGTTCCGATTCACGGTGAACCGGAGGGTCCGCGCTCGGTGGATTGGCGTCCCACTGCTCCTCACACACTCTTCTGGGTTGAGGCGCTCGATGGCGGAGATCCGATGGCTGAGGTACCTCACCGCGATCGGCTGATGAGTCTGGACGCGCCATTTACAGAAGAGCCTCAGGAAATATTCCGCGCTGTACATCGTATACTGCCATGGCGGAATGCCTGGGGCGCCGATGATGGCATGCTAATGCTCACCCAGAGAGAGCGGATGCGACGCAGAATCTATGTTTGGTTACTCAATGTGGATGATGGCGAATCGCGCCTTTGGTTTGAACTCGATGAAGATGACCGCTACGGAGATCCGGGTTATCCGCTATTCCGTCCGCTGCCGAATGGTTGCTGGGTGTTTCATCAGGAGGGAGACGCGGTCTACTTCCAGGGAACCGGTTCCACTGACGAAGGTGACCGTCCGTTCCTTGACCTGCGCGATCTGAATACCGGCGAGACAGAGCGTCTGTTCCGCTGCGATCCGGACAGGTACGAATATTTCGTGGCATTTGCCGGTGATGAGAATCATTTCGTATTACGCTCCGAGTCTGCTGTCGACGTGCCAAATTACTATCTGGCAACTCTGGGTAAAAAGGTTGATGCAGCCGAGGGTGAAGCGACCCGATCTGTAACACGCGAACCGATAACACGCTTCGAGGACCCAACACCACAACTGCGCCAGATCGAGAAACGAATCGTACGCTATGAGCGTGACGATGGTGTTCCACTCAGCTTCCAACTGCATCTACCCCCCGACTATAAGGAGGGAACACCACTGCCTACAGTGATCTATGCCTATCCTCTCGAGTACTCCGGAGCAACCGTTGCCGGTCAGGTCAGAGGTTCGGCACAACGTTTCATGCGTATCTATGGCCCCTCTCATCTCTATTTCCTTCTCCGGGGCTACGCAGTACTCGATAGAACAGCCATGCCGATGATCGGCGATCCCGAGACCACTTACGACACTTTCGTGCCACAACTGGTGGCAGACGCGGAAGCCGCAGTCAAGAAAGCGGTCGAGATGGGAGTGACAGATCCTGAGCGTATCGGTATCATCGGACACAGTCACGGTGGTCTAATGGTAGCCAATCTTCTGGCGCATACCGACCTGTTCAAGGCCGGCATCGCGCGCAGTGGATCGTACAACAAAACAAACCAACCGTTCGGTTTTCAATCCGAGCGTCGCTCACTGTTCGAGGCGCGGGATGTCTACATTCAGGTGTCGCCGACCTTCTTTGCTGACAAAGTCAACGAGCCGGTATTGGTCATCCACGGTGATGATGATTCCAATCCGGGCACACTCACATTCCAGTCTGAAGTGTTCTTCGAGGCTGTGCGAGGTTCGGGAGGTACTGCCCGGCTCGTACTGCTACCGTTTGAGGATCACGGTTATCGAGCACGCGAGAGTGTGGAGCATGTACTCTGGGAGCAACTCCAGTGGTTCGATATGTATTTAAAGGGTGATGGGACGGATTCACCCTAACTCCGATCAGGAGTTATATATGCTTGAAAGCGCTACGACTTAACAGGTCGTAGCGCTCAATACTACAGCCGCTGAGCAGTCCTGTCATTGTAATAATCGTGAACAACAAGGTTACGTCAACGTAGATTGAAACGGTACAATTGCAACAAGCTAACAGATTATCTGGTTGATTCAGTGCCTGAAGTTGAAAGGAGAGGATGTAATGAGATCATCATTCTATCTTATTGGGTGTATATCTGTGTTGACCGTCAGCCTCGTGTTCTTCGGGAGAACTTCAATGGCGGATTCGAGTAATGACAACAGCGCAGAGTTCGACAAATCAAAAGAAACCGAGGAAGTCACAAAAGCTATCAACAATGTTTTCGGTTGGGCTGTCACCAAAGATTTCGATCTGTTTTTCAACACAATAGCGGATGATTCCGATTTCATCAGTGTCACGCCATATAATAGAGTCAAGATTGGGGTCAACGATGTCAAACAGGACACATCATTCTGGGCTAACCCGAAATTCAAAGCAATCCACCATGAGGTCCATGACTTGAAAATCGTATTCTCCAACTCCGGTGATGTCGCATGGTTCTACGGAGTGTTGGATGACATCAATGAGTGGAACGGTCAACCGGCAAATTGGGAAAATGTGCGCTGGACCGGTGTTTTGGAAAAACGAGATGGCAGGTGGAGACTCGTTCAGCAGCATCTGTCGTGGGCAAAAGAGTAGTAAACTACTTACAAGATAACTATAACGATCTCAATGCCGTACGGTCTGCATTATCAGCGGTTCTCCCTTTCGGACTTCTCTGCCGTTGGCTTCATACAACTCGAATTGAGCCGGAAGACCGTTACCCTTCTCTATCACTGGAGTGTCTTGAAGGTGATAGTGAAGATGCGGTTCCGATGAATGGCCGCTATTACCACAGTAACCCAATAGCTGACCGGAAACAACCTCACTGCCCACTTCAACGACAATCGACCCGCGCTTGAAGTGACTCAATACCGAATATTCGCCGTTGTGGTGATCTATTATAACGCGGTTGCCGTGTATCTGAGGTGTCTCTCCGTGTCGGTTATCCGGAATATCGTTAACAACTTCGACTATCCACCCGCCACCGGGAGCCAGTATCTCTTGATTAAAGCAGTAGTAATTCTCATTATCCAATCCATCGCTTTTGAATGAATACCCGTCCCTCTTAATCAGGAAGTCATAGGCGAACCGCTGATCGGATGCAACCGCATGTTGATTCAGTTCAATGGTACGTCCACCCCAGGCAACGAACCACTCACCATCGAAGGGTAACCGGAGTTTGGTTTTGGTTTGATAGTTGGAGTATTCCGTCGCTGCTTCATATTCGAGCGTAGTTACCTCAAATCTGTAGATCTCTCCTTGTCTATCAAATCCGAAAATGGTACGTACCGGGTGATCTGCTTTTGAGAACCGGCTGTGACGAACATACCCATAAACCAATCCCCCGTTATTCGATTCAGTAAATGCAACAACATGGGGAATTTCAACGAGTATTTCTATTTCTTTTCCGAATTGGTCAGCGACTCGCTCTCTGAATTCTGACAGCTTATCTATGCTGTAGTTTCGATCAGCGAATCTGTCATGAAGTAAATCGAGTTCGTCTCCATAGAATAAGTCGCACAGTTGCACACCAATTGTCCGCACTTCGTCTATTGGAAGTCTCTGACCACCATTTCCGCTTGAACCGCAAGCGACAATAACAAACACGATCTGTAAGCATGTTGAGAATAAGCTTCGCATCAGTGACTTCCTCCATATAACAGGAGATCCGTCAACAGACAACCTACCACGAGTTTCTATGCGCTTGATAACAGTTAAAAGATGTACATTATCTCAATTGAATCAAAATCAGATAAAGGTTAATTTGAAATAAGTGCTATCTATGTATTCGGTTTGGCATGAAATCCATATCTGGATCATATACTGCGCACAGATATTGTGCACAAATAAATAAAAAAAGAATAGGAACTTCTAACAAATATGTCGTTATAGTATATGTAAATATGGTTTCCCTTGATTAATCCGTGAAAGCAATATTCGACTCACCGGTCTTATTTCGCTTAAGAATTAATTAAGTGAATCACAGCGCAATGGTGCGCATGAACAGGTCTGCTGTTACGACACTGCAAGAGAGTAGAGGTTTGTAGCTGAGTAGACATAACCGGAGAGTAGAATGAATATCTACGTCGGTAATCTGTCGTATGATGCGACGGAAGAAAAGTTACGCCAGACTTTTGAAAATTATGGCGAGGTCACAGAAGTGAAGCTGATTACGGACAGAGATTCTGGAAGACCGAGAGGTTTTGCCTTTGTCGAGATGTCCAATCAGAGCGAGGCTGCTTCAGCCATCGAAGGTTTGAATGGCCAGGAGCTTGATGGACGAACATTGTCTGTCAACGAGGCACGCAAGCGAGAGGGTGGTGGCGGTCGAGGTCGCCCACGCTACTAATCATCCAATTAGGTTGATTTCATTGGCAGGAGGGAATCCCTCCTGCCAACCTTTTGAACATTCCACCACAATCTGAATAATCAGCAAAGTCCTCTAATTTCCGCATATAGCAATGAGCAAAACTCATGAATTCTGTATTTATCAAACAGCTACTAAGAATTCCGATTCATTTTCTGAATGATTCAACTACTTTCACTTATTTGGCAACAGCCAGTCTTAGCGCAAGCAAAGCCAGAATGACGCTAAGTGGTGTGAAGATGAGTTTTTCCGCGGAGACATTCGACGATAGATTTCCAATCGTACTCAAAACAAATAATACGAATACTACCCATATACCGATGCTGGAGACGATTTTCAGTTTTCCGCTGTTGAAATAGCGTAACCGGATTACAACTATTGCCATTATCAGCAGGGTAACAATTAACGATACCCCCTCCATCATGAGCAAATTCGACTCCGAATCTCCGACCTGACCTCCCCATACAATGTTTGATGGCAGCAGTTTCAACATCACAAGCACATGGAACAGTTTGAGAAGAATCAGACCAGTGAGCATTATAATACCGGTTAGCTTTACGGTGAGTATCTCAATGAATTTCATGACATCCCTATTATGACCAGACTGCTTACTTAATACTTGAAATCGAAAATATAAATACCATTCGACCGGTCAACCATTTTCAGCAAGAGTAATCTTGAAGCAGTTTCCGCCCAAGATATTGTTGACAAGAAATACCATCAATACTATGTATGCATTTGAAGTGGGTACTAACTAGATCTGGTCCTTCTCTGATGATATAGTACAACCACTTCAATAACATAATTCCTGACAACAAACAAGAAAGACCTCTGTGGGTGGATAGTCCGATGGAAGCTTTTGAACAGGAATTTTCCTGTGCCGCTTATAAGGAGGCATTGTATGGACAATGGTTTGGACAAGGTAATTGAGATAGCGGCTGTTCTGCTGATACTGAGTCTAATCACGGAGAAAATATCAAATCTCATTAAAGACCAGTTACCCTCTTTAGCCAAAACCGATGACGAGAGCAAAAAAACAAGCAAAGAAATCCAAAAGAGAAACCGGATCATTCAGTATATCACTATTTCCGTGGGGATTGGTGTCGCTCTCGTATGCAAAGCTAATTTCTTCTACTTTTTTGATGATGGGATAGATCTGTTTTGGACCAGTGCTTCTGTCAGCAGTTTATCCATGATCTTAAAAAATGTCATAGGCTCGATTATGACCGGATTCTTCCTCAGTCCGGGAGCCAAGTTCTTTCATGATCTCCTCGATACTCTCCTTCAAGTGAGGAACCTCAAAAGGAAGTTGAATGACAAGCAGAATTGGGAATTCAGCAGCATCACAGAGTTCGATGAATACATCAAGGACAATGAAGGCGCCAGATTGAAACAGATCGTGAATCAGAATCTGGAATCGATCGAGGGGGTCTTATACTCAGAGATTGACTATGATAAGAAAAGGGTAGCTGTTCATGTTGAGAGAGGTACAACAGGAATACCGAGCAGAATCCCCTTCAAGGCTGTTACAGGAAAGACATCCTGGATCGAGGTTACCGTAAAGGAAGAGGACTCGCAGATCAAAACGCTTGATTCGACTCTGGTACCATCCGATCCGATTGCCAATGCAAACACCATCGTAGAGGGAATGAGGGGCAGTTTTGCCTATCCGATGGAGCGTAAGAGCGATGGAAAACCGTTCGTGCTTACATGCTATCATGCAGTGTGGAATGAGAAACATGACTGGGACATTTTCCTGCCGGTCGGGAAAGAAGAGGTGGTACATCCGGAGAGCAAAACTCCCATTGGCACCCTCAAGATAGCTTTCAAGAACTCCCTGCTGGATGTCGCTCTGGTTGAGCCTGATTCCGGTCTGCAACTCGACAATGATATACCGATGGTTACCCCACCCAAAGCAGCTCGACAGGTAGACATAACTGACAAGCAGAATCAAACTTCGGTTAAGATCCGGAGTGGTATTCGCAAAGGCGAAGTGGGTCGAGGCAGAATTCATGATGTGAATGTGAAAGTCAACATTCGTTATCCGGATGGAATCGTCAGAAGTCTATCCGGTTTGATGCTGATAAGACCATACGACAACACACCTTTCTCTGTCGGCGGTGATTCCGGCGCACTTGTCATTGATGAGTGGGATTATGCCGTTGGTCTAGTCGTCGCCGGCAACGAATCAGACACCTCATTTGCCATCCCAATAACCACAGTATTGGACAGTCTTAATCTTAAGTTGAGGTTACAATGAGAAACTATGGAGTAGCAGCGCTGATGATTCTACTCGCCACCATCAATGGAATGGCGCAGCAAAAGATATCTATAAAGGACAACGTTGAATCATTAGAACCAACAGTCACTGTGGATGGAATGGAAGAAGAGGTCGGAAAACTGGACACATCGCATGATATTATACTGAGTTGTGATCCGACTCTGGATAATGCCAATATCCGGTTTATTCTGACCGGTGAAGATCCCGGAGATTATAGCGGTCAGATCCAGAACAATAGAATTATTGGCATCAACACCCAGCCCGTGCTGAATCTGACTGTCAGGGCTGATGGTTATAACGATTTGGTGATTGCTGGAATCGGAGCAAGCAGTGAGTCGTTTGAGGACAACAATAGAGATGCCAATGTAAGAGATGAAAGCAGCAGTGGAAAGGGATACAAAAAGGAAGTAACCGCGCAACAGTATCTCCTTAATCACTACGAATGTTCAGATCTCAATTTTCACGATCTGAGAGCCCTTTTGCAATCAAACCGTCGATATGACTCACGCAGAGACGAAGCCTACCTCATTCTGGATGACCGCGGTCGATTGATCGGCAATATGCCGGTCAATCTCGATCAGGATGATAGGGTGTTTATATACATTGTGGTCAACGAAATAGAGAGTGATCTGTACGATGTCGAGGTAGTGGGTGGAGAATACGCACCGGTCGATCTCCAGATCAGATCGTATGATCTACCATCCAATATTATGGAGACGCAATCCAAAATTCCCGGTTCATGGAAAGTAATCAGGTTCGAACGTGGTCCCTACACTTCGGATATGGTGACATTCAACATAAAGAAGGGCATTGATGATGATGTCGAAGTCCTGTCGACCTACAGCCTTCGAATAAACAAACTATATCATGTAGCAATCGGAGTGTCGTTTATCTCAACTGAACTGCCCTACCCGGATTATGATGTCTTCCCACTGACTGACAGCACCAATACTATCAGAAAGATCAATGACAGTCATCGGACTATGGTGACCGTAAATGTAATCTGGTACTGGTGGAGTACATTGAAATACTTCTTCCCCAGCAATCCACTGACCAGAGGGCGCGATATCATGAAGGAGCCGAAGTTCTACGAACGGATCAATCCGACCTTTGGAGTATCTCTCGACAAGGAATACGATGAGAATTTCTTTTTCGGTGTGAATATCGAATTCGCACGAGGCGGCAGCGTGACATTCGGGACTCACTATGGCAAATTCAAGAAACTGGCATACGAGGAATTCGTGCTCGGAGAATCGGTCTTTAGGGGAAGCAAAGAGAATATCATCCTGACAGACAGATGGCACTCAAAACCGTTTATCGGCATCACGCTTGACACACGGATACTTAGTAAGATAATTCCCAATATCTGACGTTAAGATGCAGGGATGCCGAGTGCTTGGGTATCTACGATCAGATACGATTTATATCACATCATGTGTTGAATTCAGATTGATCGATACCTTCTCCCCCGCGATACTTAAAGATCATGCTGCATCTCAAACGACCAACAATTCAAGTACCGGTAATACAAATATCCTGTAGTCTGAGGGTTAGCTTGCTGGTTGGTGGCAAAAAAACAGAAGGTACACCGTGACTACTCAACTAATGCAGCGTGACCTGACAAATCCATTATCGTTTAGTGGTATAAGTCAATGTCCAGCTGTTCTCCTTGGAGCATTCTATGTATTCTATTCTGTAAGACAGTTCTCCAAGGCTATCAGTAATCTCTCCCTTTGTAGGGTAGTTTTTAATCACCTCGAAACTACGACCGTCGGGAAGAGTCCGATGCTCGATATTATTACCATCTTCATCAATCCTGAAGCTTGCATATACACTGGACAAATGGTCTGAGAAAAGTACGAGTGCGCCCGGAACCAGCTTACTGTGTAGTGCTTCCAGAAAAATCTCGATAGCACTCCTTGGGATGTGGGACCACCACCAAATAGCGAAGGCTGCGGTGAAATGTTCGGGAATTCCTCGGAGTGAGAGAACATCTGCCAGACGAAACTCTACATTGTGAAGGTGACAACATCGTCTACGAGCAAGATCAATCATCGACTTGTTGATGTCAATCGCCAGTACCGATTTGGCAACATCGCCGATCACCTGTGTCCAATATCCGGTTCCACATGCGATTTCGAGAACATCGTGACCGGCAAACAGCTTCCGGTATCTCTCTTTAATAGGAGCTCGTAGCTCCTCTGCAACATCATCTGTATAACCGGCAGTCTCATCATAGACATCGGCTCGCTCTCCATAGTATTCGATGACTCTTCTGATCAGCGATTCCCACTCTTTCATATTCTGATCTCAATCCTATACTCGCATTTTGAATAGTTGGTACACCCTGCTGCATTTTGATTGTTAACCAGAGTGTCTCAGAATCCACTCTTTCACCTCTTTCAACACCTTTGGAGATATTGTCTCTTCAATCTGTTCATACTCGGAGGGAGAACCTGTATGAGCTGTTTGAAACATGTGATTAACGTCTTGTACCTCAAGTATCGTATAATCCGAATTTCCTCCCTCTTCTAGCGCAATCTCTATTGCAGTGAGATGCTCGTTTGGAGGTACTTGCAGGTCCTTAACTCCATTTAAAGCCAGGACCGGACACTTCACTAGTTGAAATACCTTTTCTGGAGCGTATGTGAAGAAATCGTACCATCCTGGAGAATCAATTATAAGAGCGAAATCATCCGGGTCTTCCGGGAACGAATAGCCTATCCTCCGGAGCGCGCGCCGTTCATCATCCTCTATTCCGGATGACCGCTCTTTGTACATTTCGATAATTCTCCGTGTTACAAGCTCTCTATCGCGTTCCTCCTCAAGGATTCTACTCATGTGATGAAGTATGTCCTGGTACTTCTCTATACCTGACTCACTGACTCCGAATGATTTTGCAACTAACTCAACCTGGAAGTAGAGGCTCTCGATTCCGTTAAGCCCCGGGCTGGCAAGCAAGACTACAAAAGCCACATCAGTCCTCTCCGATGCGACTATGGCTGCTATTACACCACCCTCACTGTGACCAATCAGACCAATTTCTTGTTTTTCGATTTCCGGTCTAGTCTTTAGAAACTTGAGGGCTGCTTCAACATCTGCGACAATGTCATATTTCGTAGTTGTGAAAAAGTCATAGGTACCTTCGGATTGTCCAACTCCTCGATCGTCAAATCTAAGAACAGCGATACCATTTCGAGTCAGGTAGTCTGCCAGCAAGAAAAACGGTTCATGTTTTCCGACCGTTTCATTTCTGTCTTGAGCACCACGCCCGCTAATCAAAATTACCGCTGGGAATTTTCCGTCCTTTTGGGGGTAAGTAAGCGTTCCGGCAAGCCTTATACTATCGATTTCATTTTCGAAATATAAATTCTCGCTCTCGTATTTAGCTCCCCTATTTAATTCTCCCGAACACGAGAAGACACCAGGCAGAATCGAAAGAAACAGGAGTATAAACAGCGATTTACGAAGCAGATTTCCGTTTTTTTCTAATATTGCAAAACGTCCTTTTAGTTAAGGTACAATCGGATAATCCATACCTGATTCGACAGGTTTGTCCATCAACCTGCACATTGCGGTAACCTGACCGTGATGATGATACATGTGAGTCAATGTCCGGATTACTATGTGGGCAGGAACAAGAGTCTTTTCCTTATTTCCCCAGGTTATCATCAGACGGGGTGTGATTAATTCCCCTGTTGCTACTGAACTCAAATATCTCTCTGTCATACGCAGAACCGATCTCCGGTATTCAGACATATCATCAATGGTGAACTCATCATCAGGATCATCATCGACATCCATGCGTCCCTGAAGAACCCCAATCCAGTATTTTTGTGCTCCGATAGCATGGTGAAGCTGGAGCTTAACGGAAGGATATCCGAATCCTTCGATCTTTCGATTGAACTCATCGATACTAAGAGACTTGCAGTGCTCTATCAGTTTCTCGAAGCTTAAGTGAGCTCGCCGACAGAACTCAAGAAGACCATCACTGTTGTACATGTATATCACCTCACAAATAGATCAATCTTTGACTTGGTCATGACAAAAAAAACAGATGTTCCACTTTTCCAAAGCATGAATTTGAAATGCAACACTATTTCAGTCTCACGAGTTCTCCACTACCGGTGACACGATAGAAAATACCATCCTGCCAGAGAAGGGCTTGCAGAGAACCCAAGTCCTCATACAGCACGTCTATCGCGAAGACTCTGCCGTCATAGTGAGTCATAATACTGTCCATATTGGTGTGACCCACCACCATAGATGTGACATCATAAAATCCGAATATGCGATCAATATCAGCATCGGTTGCCTTTTCGTAATAACCCTCCTTAGCCTGCCAGAGACCCCGATACCACAACGGTCCGGTGCTACCCAACAACTGGCGAGCGTCCCGATCAAGGCGATATTGCAGTGAATTGAAATCAATATATCTGCGCACGGCATCATTGATCTTAGCGGCTGTCAAACCACTATCCACAAACGATGGCGCGAGTCCCGCATGAACATACAGCACATCATTTATGATAATAATCGTATGCCTGGTTCTTAACCACTGCCCCAATATCGTATATGGTCCATACAGGTCCTTGAGATCGATCCTGGAGTGCTTTACTATGCCGTTCAAATACTTATCGTGGACATAGCGATTGTCACCGGTCATGACCATCTCTTCGTGGTTTCCGAGCAATACATGGACACAACCACCGTGAAGAGCAGCCTCCTGTTCCAGTCTATACAGCAACCACAGGCATTCAGTTGTCATATCGCCTCGGTCGAATATGTCGCCGTCTACCACAAGATGACCGTCGCCCCAAATCCAGTTCAGCGAGGAATCCACAACTCCGCTGTTCTGCAGAATCTCCACCATGTACTCATATTCACCATGAACGTCGCTGATGGAGATAACTTGGGAAACTCCCGAATATTCATACGCCTTGATCCTGAAACCATCGACGGGCACTACATACTCACTGCCTGAATCATGACAGGTTCCCGCAACATGGAACTCATTTCCATCTGAATATGTTGTATCAACGAGGAGAGTATCGTTACAGAGATAGATTGCAATGATAGAGCTGTCGCTGTTCCGATACAAATAGGGACCGTCGTTTATGGGTGCAGTCAAGCTGTCTGCCTGACTGCCACACACCCCGGATGATGGCATGACACACAATAGAAGTGCCGCCAGTTGCATGATAAGTAAACATCGAAGACTGAAATTCATGAGTATAGTCCTAACCTCTTCCTGGAAATGTTTAGATTAATATATAACGAAAAAAGCTCTGCAAATACAGGGTTACAAGACAAAAACACGCTGTCATATCTATCCATAGAGGACAACCTGATCCCTTATTGAAATATAATCTACCGGACTATAAATCTCCGGTTTTATCTTGACAATGTCTAAAGAGATACTTATTCTAATATCATGAAAGATGCAATCTCAATCTTGCGACAATGCGATATTCAACCAACTCCTCAGAGGATTGCAGTTGTAGAACACGTATTGAAGAGCAAAACGCACCCGTCTGCAGATGAAGTCCTGACCTATGCTCGGAAGAAATGCCCTACAGTTTCACGAGCAACTGTTTACAACACGCTTAACCTCCTCGTCGAAAAAGGGCTTCTCAAGATGCAGGCAATTAAGGAAGGCGCGATTGTTTTTGATCCCAATGTCGAAAACCACCATCACCTAATTGATATCGAGACCGGTGAGATTTTCGATATCCCCTGGGATCAGTTGGAGGTTAATGTAAAGAAAAAGCTCAAGGGTTTCGAGGTAACTGAGTTTCAGGTAATCATGCATGGAAAGCGAAAACAGAGATAATACTCTTTTTTCAAAAAATCTGTACAATATCTAAACTTTGACTGCTTCTAAACTGTTCTATTTCGTGAACTGATAGTAATCTATAATACGAGTAAGATCACAATTACAACAAATTATAACAAGCAAGGAGCATTTATGAGCGAACAGAACAAGGGTAACGCAGGCAAGTGCCCGGTTACCGGCGCTTCAGGACGAGGAACTACCAACCGGGACTGGTGGCCTAATCAACTAAACCTGATGATTCTTCACCAGCACTCTGCCAAATCCAATCCTATGGGCGAGAATTTCAACTACGCTGAGGAATTCAAGAAACTCGACTATGATGCCCTGAAGAAAGACCTCTATGCCCTGATGACAGATTCACAGGACTGGTGGCCGGCTGATTATGGTCACTATGGAGGTCTGTTTATTCGGATGGCATGGCACAGCGCAGGCACCTACCGTATGGGAGACGGTCGCGGTGGCGGTGGCACCGGAAACCAGCGTTTTGCGCCACTCAACAGCTGGCCGGATAATGTCAATCTCGACAAAGCCCGAAGGCTTCTCTGGCCGATCAAGCAGAAATACGGCAATAAGATTTCATGGGCTGATCTTATGATCCTCGCCGGCAACTGTGCTCTGGAATCAATGGGATTCAAGACATTCGGGTTCGGCGGTGGACGCGCAGACATCTGGGAACCCGAAGAGGACGTCTACTGGGGTTCCGAGGAGGAATGGCTGGCTACGAGTGACAAACCCAAGAGCCGTTACTCCGGAGATCGGGATCTGGAAAATCCCCTGGCGGCTGTACAGATGGGACTGATCTATGTTAATCCCGAGGGTCCGGATGGCAACCCTGATCCGGTCGCATCCGGCTATGATGTCCGTGAGACCTTCGCCCGTATGGCCATGAACGATGAGGAAACCGTTGCGCTGGTCGCAGGTGGACATACTTTCGGCAAATGTCATGGTGCCGGTGATGCCGCGCTTCTCGGTCCGGAACCCGAGGCTGCTCCCATTGAAGAGCAGGGTCTGGGCTGGAAAAGCGGTCATGGAAGCGGTAAAGGCGGCGATACAATCACCAGCGGTATTGAGGGTGCATGGAAGCCAAATCCGACCAAATGGGACATGGGCTATCTGAAGGTGATGTTCAAATACGACTGGGAACTGGTAAAAAGCCCGGCCGGCGCAAATCAGTGGCTGGCGAAAGATGTCGACGATGAGGACATGGTCGTAGATGCACACGATCCGTCGAAAAAACACCGACCGATGATGACTACCGCTGACCTCTCTTTGAAGTTCGATCCCATCTACGAGCCGATTGCGAGACGATATCTGGAAAATCCCGATGAATTCGCGGATGCATTCGCGCGTGCATGGTTCAAGCTGACGCACCGTGATATGGGTCCCATATCACGTTACCTTGGACCGGAGGTTCCGAAAGAGGAATTAATCTGGCAGGATCCGGTACCGGCTGTCTCTCATGATAAGTTGATCGGCGATGCTGAGATCGCCGAACTCAAGAAGAATATCCTTGATTCGGGACTGTCAATTCCTCAGTTGGTTTCGACAGCATGGGCTTCAGCCTCTACATTCCGCGGCTCAGACATGCGCGGTGGTGCGAACGGCGCACGCATTCGTCTGACCCCTCAGAAAGATTGGGAAGTCAACCAGCCGGATCAGCTTGGCAAGGTATTGAAGGCTCTGGAGGGAATCCAGAAGGACTTCAGTGGCTCACACGGCGGGAAACAGGTTTCGATTGCCGACCTTATCGTACTGGGTGGATGTGCGGCTGTCGAGAAGGCTGCTAAGAATGCCGGGGTTGATATAACCGTACCATTCGCGCCGGGACGCACCGATGCGACACAGGAACAGACAGATATCGAATCCTTTGACGTACTCGAACCTAAAGCGGACGGTTTCCGTAATTACCTGCCGAAACAGTATGCCATACGACCGGAGGAGTTGTTGCTGGATAAGGCAAATCTGTTGACGCTTACGGCTCCTGAGATGACGGTTCTGATAGGTGGCATGCGCGCTCTGAATGCAAATTACAAGCAGTCAAAGCACGGTGTATTCACAGATCGACCTGAGTCGTTGACCAATGATTTCTTCGTGAACCTGCTCGACATGGGAACGGAGTGGAAGGCGACCTCCAAGGATGAGGAGCTGTTCGAGGGATACGATCGCAAGTCCGGCAATCTGAAGTGGACCGGTACGCGTATCGATCTCGTCTTTGGTTCTAACTCACAGCTACGGGCAATCTCTGAAGTTTATGCCTGTGATGATTCGAAAGAGAAATTCGTGAATGATTTCGTGGCAGCATGGAACAAGGTCATGAACCTCGATCGCTTCGATCTCGCGTAGATGTGAATGATAGTAATGATTAACGGGAGAATGAATACTTCATTCTCCCGTTTTTAATTCTGGACCTTTTTGAGTAAATCTGCCTGATAGCGAAGCAGTTTTACGAGCCTGCCTGTCTCTTGTTGTAATCCTCTATTGCCTGCTGGATACGGCTCTTGAATCCATGCGGAGCCACCCGGCCGCACAAGCCGATTCCATCGGCATTCGGTTTACACATACGAAAACACCAGGGGGATCGGTTCTTGGTCATCGGGCATCCGAGGTAGGTGTATTCTCTTAGATGCTTACGTTTGCTTACCTGCTTGTAACCGACGTTAAGTTGTTTGGAATCTTTTGAGGGAGATTTTTGTTCCATTTCTATTTCCCGCTGTCTTATCTAAATTGTTGTCTTATCATGAGCAGAAACAACTCAGATTACTGCCCGACTTCTGTCCTGTGTTCGTTTATTTCCATCTATCAGTGCCTGTAACCAAAAACATGGACAATGGTTCACCCTTTTTCTGTATTTTTTCATTGATGTATAGAGGAGACATTGGAGGGTATCCTAATATAACTCATTATCGCAAAAGCTCTTCCCACCACAGGCTATGGGGTGCCGGGTCGCATTGGCATCATACTCAAAGCTTTTTAGCCACATAAACACCATAACTGTAATAGTCGCGGTGTTTTTCATAAAGGGCTATTTCATCTTTTTCCCATTCAACAATTTCCTTTGCATGAACTGTTTGACCATGCTGCTCAAGGAACTCGTTAAAACGGTTCTGCATGGGACGGTAGTAATTATCAATCCAGCAGTGAGGCGGCAAGGGGAAATACGCCTTAGGGCTGTATCCATAACGCTCAAGGATTCCGATTTTTGACGAGGCAACATCAATTTGCGGATATTCCTTTTCCCAATAAGATTGAAGGTCAAACGGTCGAACGTTACTGAGCCAGGTTAGTTCAGAAACAACAAGTTTCCCCCCCGGTTTTAGGAACCGGTACCAAGCCGAAACACCGGCTTCAAAACCCATGTTATAGATAGCTCCCTCAGACCAGATTACATCATACTCCTCGTCAGAAAAAGGCAGGGAATCCATAGAGCAGTTCAGTGTGGTGATTCTGCCCTCCAAACCGTTATCATGTGCTCTGGCTTGTAGCTCTTCAAGAAACTCCGGCAGAAAATCTACAGCGGTGATTGCCGCATCAAGCTCTTTTGCAAGCAGGATCGCCGACGCACCTGTTCCACAACCAATATCCGCGATCTTCAAAGTGCACGACCGATCGAGTCCAGCCAGTTCCATAGCCCGTTTTGTTTCGGCTTCTCCTCCAGGTCCCTGCCGTGCCGCATGTTTATGTAAGTCTATAAGTAGTTGTAATTGTAATCCGTCCAAATTCTCCTCCTCGTTCTACTTCATCAAATCCTTCTTTATGCACTAAAGGAGTCTGTCAACCAGTTCCAATACATCCACCGACCATAGGCATTAGGGGCATGGATCGCTACTCGCTGATATCCCGTCTTGGTTGGCAGTATCTTCATGGGATATCCCACAGCCTGCTGTGGAAGCTGGCATATTATACACTCTCTAATACAGATTCAATCGTATTTTCTTTCGCGTTTCAGAATTTGGCGGAGTTGGAAGGTTTAATTGTATCACAGACACATAATTCCGAGGTATCACAAATCTTCTCCCACAGCAGAGAGGGTATGTTGAAAAGTCCGTTACGCCAGATCCTGCTCGCCACAGGCGAGTGTGATCCGGCGTTCTTCGAATCTCCAGTGTTTATGCAGCTACTCAGTCAGGTCACACATACCAGAGGCAGTCAAGTCCCGGCGGTTGCCGGGCAGGACCTGACTGAACCTACTTACTACCCTTCTTCAACACCCCCAGAGACTGTAGGGCACCGGTGCTATTTGTAGGCAACAATTCCATCCACAATCAGATTGAATGGTCCGGCTTCTTTATCTGCAATTAGAAAACCTATTTGTCTGATATCAGCAGGATCCAAAGGCTTTACATCGGACAATGTTCTTCCGCGAAAAGTAGGTAGAAATGAAGCGAAGGGAAGTTCTAACTCAATCCATTTGTTCTCGACAGTCTCAAATACATACTTGAAGGCAATGCCATCCAGACTGCGATCACGACGCAGCCTGACTTGGTATGTCCGTCCATCCCCCTTCACTCTAATTCGTATGCCATCAAACTCACCGAGATTGAAGTCTGCAGGTTGACTTCGAATTGACGCAAAGCCGCCGTTGTTCTCCAAGGATATTGAGCCAGAAAAGAGGAGGCAACTGTCCCCTGCCGGTGACGCTCCTCCTTTCGATACTCCGCCCATCACGTTATCATTGACTACCAGCCAACGCTCAATCTCTGAGGCGTCGACAAAATCGAATAATACACGATTCGTTTCCTCGTTCTCAGACATTTTAATCTCTCCCGGGTAGCATGGTTCGGCGATATGCGTGACACCAATAAAAATAATAGTAAAGAGTATTGAAACCTTCATTATGTCATTCGAACAGTGTCATCAGCAGGGTGGTTCCCGGAACAGGCAGACCTACTCCCAGGTTATGGTAGAAAAGCCACAAGATGGCAAACAGTTCATAATGACGATTGGTATATTGCAGAGCTTTTGATGATGCTCTATCCAGCGTGGAATCGGAAAAGAAGTTACCTTGCATTAGCCTGTCAATCAGATTATGATTCGACAGGCAGACATATAATCTGATCTTATGGATGGCTGAAGACATGGACTCAATAAGCCAAGCTGCTTTAGGTGCTGTAGTGGGTGAGACAGTCCTGGGACCGAAGGTCGGCAACAGGGGGCTGATTTGGGGTGCCGTGGCAGGCACTATTCCCGATCTCGACGTTCTTTTCTATCCGTTGATGGATGAAATCGACAGGCTGGGCTGGCATCGGGGAATATCGCATTCCCTGCTGTTTAATTGCGCCATTGCCCCAGTCTTGGGCTGGTTGTTATTCAGACTGAACGGCCGTCGAGCTTCAGTAAAAGAGTGGAGTGTGCTGTCGTTGGCATGTCTGCTGTCGGCAGTGTTACTGGATTGTTTCACGGTCTACGGAACACAAGTGTTCCAACCCTTCAGCGATTATCAAATCGGCTTCAACTCCATCTCCATCATTGATCCCCTCTACACCACGCCGCTGCTGTTAGCAATCGCGGTTGCGTTGTTTCTTCGACGTTCGCCCAGTGCCAGAAGAGGCGTTGTTCTCACAGGACTTGCGCTCAGCACTCTATACATGGGTATGAGTATCGTAATCAAAACTCATGTCAACTCCGTCGTGAATGAGTCGCTGGCTCAACAGCAGATTTCACATGGAAGACTGATGACAACCCCAACTTTGTTCAACACCGTGCTGTGGCGGACTACGGCGGAAGTGCCCGGTGGCTTTTATGTCGGCTATTACTCTTTGTTCGACACGAAACCCGAGATTGAATTCAGATTCGTCAGCAGGAACGATCATCTGCTGCAGGGAATCCGAGACAGCCGAGCTGTGAGTCAACTGCTCTGGTTTTCGAATGGCTGGTATACCGTTGAGGAATCAGCCGATGGCTCTCTTACCTTCAGCGATCTCAGGTTCGGCGAGATTCACACCGAATCGGAACGGCAGGGCCGGTATGTCTTCAATTGGAGGCTCGTAACGGATCTGTCGCGCACTCGCATGATACAACTTGATCCGGAGATCGACGATGCCGGCAAGGCACTGCAGTTTTTATTGCGGCGAATGCGCGGCAACTGAATAGTTATCAAAAGTGGCACCTGTACAGATTCAGCATATAGTGTTCAAGCTAAAGCCAGGCACTCAAACTGTGCCCAGATCGTCCCCACATCTGTTGTAAGTTATTGCATGATATTCAGCGGTATAACCAGCCCCCGGGTGGCCCACCTGCTATGATGGCAGTCAAGTCATTTGTTGACGGCTGACCTTTTATTATTTTGTGTTTCAGTCTTAACCAGACATCTTTACAACCTGCTATTCGTGGTCATGCCACAAGTTCCTCATCCG
>Ga0272443_10001550_pt1 | contig 32853 bp, 25 predicted proteins | sample SSMAcet12_FD_193581 | JGI IMG/M metagenome (GOLD analysis project Ga0272443, IMG submission 193581) | Marine sediment archaeal communities from Little Sippewissett salt marsh, Falmouth, MA, United States - SSM-Acet-12 | ecosystem: Environmental > Aquatic > Marine > Wetlands > Sediment ... | reverse complement strand
CCGTTTGTTCAAGGGTTTTCTGGAGAAAGAGGCCCTGCGTGCAATCTGAAACCGGTATGATGGTTCGAGGAATGGAACCGCTCGATTATTTCGGTGGGCGGAAACAAAAAAAGCCCCGGCTTGTGACCAGGACTTTTTTTGTTTTGGAGCGGGAAACGAGACTCGAACTCGCGACCCCAACCTTGGCAAGGTTGTGCTCTACCAACTGAGCTATTCCCGCTTGAGGAGTTGTAATTATAAGGCTTTCCCCTTTTTTCTCCAAGCCTTTTCCAAAAAATTTTTTTCAGGTTTCCCGGGACCTGTTCCCCCGGAACCGGGTGCCTGCTCCTACGATCATCCGTGAAAATCCGCGCAATCCGTGGGCAAACATATTATTCGCCGCCAACCGCCAACCGCCAACCGCCAACTGATTCAACAGTTCAACAGTTCAACAAATCAACAATTCTCACATTTCTATACTCTTCATGATCGTCTCCATATCCTTGTCCCCCCTGCCGGAAAGGTTCACGACGAGGATCTCGTCCTTTTTCATTTCGGCCGCGCGAACGGTCGCGTAGTGGACGGCGTGCGCCGATTCGAGGGCGCAGATGATGCCCTCGGTCGAGGCGAGCAGCTTCAGGGCTTCGAGCGCCTCGGTGTCCGTCGCGGAGGTGTAGCGGACGAGGCCCATTTCCTGGAGGTAACAGTGTTCGGGACCAACGCCGGGGTAGTCGAGGCCCGCCGAGATGGAATGCGCCTCCTCGATCTGGCCGTAGTCGTCCTGCAGGATTTTCATCATCGAACCGTGCAGCACGCCGGTCTGGCCCTTCGTGAGCGACGCCGCGTGACGGCCCTCGAGCCCTTCGCCGGCGGCTTCCACCCCGACCATCTCGATCTCGCGTGCGTGGTCGATGAAATCGTAGAACATGCCGATGGCGTTGCTGCCGCCGCCGACGCACGCCGTGATGACGTCGGGCAGCCGCCCGGCCTGTTCCAGGATCTGCTGTTTCGTCTCGCGTCCGATGACCGACTGGAAATCCCGGACCATCATGGGGTAGGGGTGCATGCCGACGACCGAGCCGAGGATGTAGAAGGTCTCCTCGGGGTTGCTGATCCAGTCGCGGATCGCCTCGCTCGTGGCGTCCTTGAGGGTTTTCGTGCCGCATTCGACCGGCCGGACTTCCGCGCCGAGCAGTTTCATCCTCGCGACGTTCGGCGCCTGGCGCCGCATGTCCTCGGCACCCATGTAGACGATGCAGTCGAGATTGAAGAGCGCGCAGACGGTCGCCGTGGCGACGCCGTGCTGCCCCGCGCCCGTTTCGGCGATGATGCGTTTCTTGCCCATCCTCCGGGCCAGCAGTGCCTGCCCGATGGCGTTGTTGATCTTGTGCGCCCCGGTGTGGCAGAGGTCTTCCCGTTTCAGGTAGATGCGCGCGCCGCCGACACGGTCGCTCAGGTTTCCCGCGAGGTAGAGCGGGGTCGGACGGCCTACGTAGTGGCGGAGCAGCTCCGCGTACTCGCGCTGGAATTCGGGGTCTTCTTTCGCCTGCAGGTATTCCTTCTCGAGGTCGGCTGCGTTCCTGACGAGGGTTTCGGGAATGTACTTTCCTCCGAAATGCCCGAAATGTCCTGACGGATCGGGCGCGGCATATGCGGGTCTTTCCATAAAAAACTGTGCTGTTGACGGTGGAGTCATCACGCCGTACCGGATGCCCCGGTGAGGACGGTTCTGACGATTTCTCACGCATTAGGTATGGGTGAATAAAATAATATATTTAGACTTTTATAGATCATCTCAAAATCTCAACGCCAGCCGGGCCGGGAGCGCTTCAGCCGTGTCGCATTCGGGACATTCCATATCGAGGGTTCTCGTCGCCGTCGGCCTGCTTCTGACGCTCGCTTTTTTTCCTTTTCCTTTCTCCTCGGCCCAGCCGGTATCCCCACCGGACACGACCGGCGCCGAGGTAGAGCCGGACAGTTCCTCCGCGCCCCGCGGCGGCGGGCCCGACACGACGGTCGTCTATTCCGCGAGGGATTCCCTCGTCTACGATATCGAGGGCCGCAACATGGAGCTCTGGGGCGACGCCTCCATAGCCTACGATGACATGAAGATCGACGCGCCGAAAATCATCGTCGATTACCGTACGTCCCTGTTCGACGCTTTCGCCGCCGAGGACTCTTCCGGGCAGCTCTCCGAGCGTCCGGTGTTCACCGACCGCGACGGCGCGTTCGAGGCGGACCACATGACCTACAACTATTCCACGAAAAAGGGCCGGACCATCAACGTCTCGTCCGAGATCGAGGAGGGCTATTACTCCGGGGCCAACGTCAAGAGGCTGGAGACGGGCGAACTCTATATCCGCGACGGCATCTACACCACCTGCCCGAAAGACGATCCGGATTTCTGGTTCTACGGCAGGAACATGAAGATCATCCCCGGGGACAAGATCGTCGCCCGCCCGCTGATCATGTATATCCGGCCGAAGCCCTTCTCGACCCGTTTCCCGGCGATTCCGCTGATCCCCCTGCCCTTCATGACCTTTCCCATCAAGGGCGAACGTTCGTCGGGATTTCTCATTCCAAGCTTCAGCAACGACGACCGGGGGCTGTACCTGTCCAATTTCGGCTATTTCTGGGCCTTGAACGATTACATGGATCTCCGTCTCGAAAGCGACCTGGCGTTCAACGGAAGCTGGCGTCTCGGCGAGCGGTTCCGCTACCGGAAGCGCTACCTGTTCGACGGTTATCTCGAAGGCGAGTACGAGCGGTTCATGAGCGCGCATCCCGACGATCCGGACTATGTGGATTACAGTAACTGGAACTGGAAGCTGGTGCACCATCACCGTTTCGACCCCACGGCAAAGCTCGATCTCAATCTCTATTACCAGGGCGGCAGGCGCTACTACGACGTCAATTCGATCAACCCCGAATCGATCATCAACGAGCAGGCCAACTCCTACGCCTCGTTTTCGAAAACCTACGACGAGGGGAGCCGCAGCATCACCGCGAGCTACCAGAGAACCCAGGACCTCAGCGACGATGATCTTACGGAAACGATAGGCGTATCCTACTACCAGGGACGCGTCTATCCGTTTCGGGACGAAGGCGCCTCCCCGGACGACTGGCGGTCGCGTTTTTCGATTACTCCCAGGGCGTCGGCTTCGGCCGAGTACTCGACGGTCAGCGATCTCGACTACTCGGATTATACCGGAAACGCGAGTGTGCAGTTCGCCTATCAGCAGGATTTCGCCGAAGGGTTCAAGGCCAATTTCTCCCAGAAGATCAAGGTGGAGGGGAAGCTGGACTACAACCCGGTTCTTGATGACCGCTGGGGCGCCAGGGTCGAACTTCCCTTCAGCGCGAACACCACGCTGTTCCGCTACTTCAACGTCAACGCGAACCTCGATTTCACCAGCTACTATCTCGACAGCTCGGTCGAGCAGTACTACGACGGCACGGAGGTGATGACCATCAAGCGGGACGACATGTCGGAATATTCGACCTGGTCCGTGGGGTTCGAAGCCGAGACCCGTCTCTACGGATCCGCATATACCGGTTTTCTCGAGGACCTCGTGGGCATCAAGGCCATGCGCCACACCTTCATCCCGACGGTCAGCTACACCTACAATCCGGACTTCCGGAGCGAGGACTACGACTATTACGGAACCTACATCAATGCGCTGGCCGAGCCGGTACGCTACAACCGCTTCCAGAACGCCGTCTACAGCAACGTGCCGGGCGAGCAGAGCACGGTCGGCCTGAAGCTCCAGAACCTCCTGCACGCCAAGATCGCTCCGCACGACCCGGCCGCGGGCGACCGGGTCGTGCAGCTGCTCTCGTTCAACGCGGAGACCGGCTACAATTTCGCGGCCGATTCGCTGCACCTCTCGCCACTCGTACTCACCGCATCGAGTAACGCGCTCGCCCCCAACCTGATGTTCAGCGCCGGGGCGACCTACGACTTCTACGACTACGATGAGGACTCGGGAGACAGAATCGATCGGTTCTACAGCGAAAGCGGCAACGGCCCGCTGCGTTTCGTGAACGGATTCCTCAATCTCAGCTTCAACCTGCAGGGCAAGTTGGGCGACGACGGCCGGGCGGCGAAAGCCATGCAGGATACCGGGGACGATGAGGAGCGCATCGTGCAGAAATCCATTTTCACGGAGCGCTACGATCAGGATTATTACCGGGAGAATACCGTGCAGCTTCCCTGGCAGCTTCGGATGTCCCTTTATCTTAACTCCAGCCGTTTCGATCCTACCGAGGACGCCGAAACCACGGCTCTGCTGAATACCTCGGCGAGGGTTTCGCTCTCACCGGTCTGGCAGCTGGGACTGAGCACGGGATACGATCTCGAAAACGCGGAGATCATCTATCCGCAGATCAATCTCTACGGTGATTACGGCTGCTGGGACATGAGTTTTCAGTGGGTTCCCGCCGGGGAATACGAGAGTTATTTTTTCCAGATCGGCATCAAGGCCTCACATCTCCGCGACATCCGGTTCCGCCAGGCGGGAAGCTGAACGGGGCCGGGGTCGCATCCCTCGCGGAAGCCTTTGCGGGTTTCAGCCGAATTCCTCGTTCAGGATATAGGCCAGCCGGGCGTTGAACGCCTCGTGGGCGTCGTGGTGAATGCAGTGCGACGCAGCGGGCACGATAAACGCGCCGGCCTGCGGGAGTATGGCCTGGAACTCGGGAATGATCTTGTGCGGGGGAAGGGCTGAATCTTCCGCGCCCCAGACAAGAAACGCCTTGTCGGTGTAGTTGCAGGGTTTCGGCAGGTGTTCCAGCGTGAAGTCGTCGGGTCTGCGCGAAGGGGAGAGGTAGGACCAGACCGCGCCTTTGTCCTGCAACGGCTGGGTGAACTGCCGGATCAGCCTGAAATCCACCTTTTTCTGATTGTAATAGGTCGGCAGCAGGCTCTGGCTGACACCGATGGGATTGGCGAAAGCCGCGAACATGAATTCGCCGATGACCGGTGAGGCTATGAGGCCGAAAAACGCCTTTGCCATCGGATCCATGGTATCTCCGAACAGGCCGGAGGGATTGGCCAGCACAAGGCCTTCCACGGCGTCGGGGTTGGTATGGGCGAAATAGAGTCCGGAGGCTCCTCCCATCGAGTGGCCGACGATGATGATCCTGTCCAGTTCCCTGTGCCGGAGAAAGGAGGCGATCTGCCGGGCGAAAAGTTCGAGACGGTAGCGGACGTTGGGTTTTTCCGATCCTCCGAATCCGATCAGATCCATCGCGAATTTCGGACGGTCGTTGCCGACGGCCGGAATGTTCAGTTCCCAGTGTTCGAGCATTCCTCCGTAGCCGTGGATGAACAGCAGCGGGGTTTTTTTCGATGCCGGATCGCCGAACGCCCGGTAGCGTATCCGGGCGGTCTGGCCGCTGCCGTACTCCCAGTTGTAAAACAGATCGCTGGACAGGTCGTTCATGATAGAGGTATCGGAGACTTGAAATACATAAAAAGCAATATACCGGATTGAATTAAAATCCAAATAATTCTTAAATTGGTTAAAATCTGTCCGTTTTATCGCCCTTCATACATGGCTCAAATGGTTCAATGCTGAAAGTATCAAGAAAGTTCGAATACGGTCTTCACGCCGTGGCCTATCTTGCGGGTCGGGCCCCGGAAGAGGTGGTGACCGTGAAGGAAATGGCCGGGGACATCGGTTTTTCCCAGGAGTTCATGGCCAAGGCCATGCAGCATCTGAAGAAAGCCGGTATCGCGGTGTCCGTGCAGGGCGTCAAGGGTGGTTACAAGCTCGCCAGGCCTCCGGGGGAAATAACCGTTGCCGATATCGGCAAGGCCACCGAGGGCTATCCCCATCTCATGCGCTGTTCCGAGGACGAGAGCAATTGCGAGATCGCCGGAAGCTGTCCTCACCGGGGGTATATGTTCAGCCTCGAAAAGAAAATCGAGGAACTCATGGCCTCGACCACCGTCGAAGAGCTGCTCTCCGCTCGCGGAAAACTCCGGGTCTGAACCGCCGGCTCTGAAATTGCTTCCCCCGCGGTTGTGGAATACCCCTTTTTCATGTAGCTTGTCAACCGTCGTCCCGGCCGCGCACCGTGTCGCCGGGTGATCGCTGTTTGTCTAATTACCCTTATGAGCGGAACGTGAGAGAGAATGGAGGAACCGCCGGAGATGCGGCTGCGTCGCTTCCGGATATCGTGCTGACAGGTGTCGGAACGCACAATCTGAAAAACATATCCGTCAGGATTCCCAGGAACAGGTTCGTCGTCATCACCGGCGTGAGCGGTTCGGGCAAATCGAGCCTCGCCTTCGACACCCTGTATGCCGAGGGTCATCGACGGTATGTCGAATCACTCTCGGCTTATATCCGTCAGTTTCTCGAACGCATGCCGAGACCCGAGATAGCGTCGATCGAGGGCATCGCTCCGGCTATCGCCATAGAGCAGAAGGCGATTCCGAAAAATCCCCGCTCCACGGTCGGCACGGTCTCTGAAATCTACGATTATCTCAGACTGCTGTTCGCAAGGATCGGCAAGATCTATTCCGCGGATACCGACGAACTCGTGCTCAAGCACACGCCGGAGGACGTGAGCCTGCAGGCGGACTTTCTCGACGAGGGCACGCGGTTCCATGTCGGTTTTCCCTTTCCCTGTCATGCCTCCGGCGGTCATGCCTGTCCGGTAAACGAGGAGCTGAAAAATCTTTTGCAGAAAGGGTTTTTCCGGCTCGTACATAACGATGTGATTCTCGATATCAACGACGCGAAGACCCGTGAAGGGATTGCGGCCATGCGTCCGGAAGAACTGGCGGAGCTGATGGTGCTGGTCGACAGGTTCAGGGCCGCACATGATGAAAAAAACCGCAGCAGGATCGTACAGGCCGCCGAAACCTGTTTCAGCGAGTCCGGGGGATACGCTCTTCTGCAGGTTACGGGGGGCAAGACCTATGCTTTCAGCGATCGCCTGGAACTGAACGGGGTCGAGTACCAGGAGCCCACCCCGCAGCTGTTCGCCTTCAACTCTCCCCTCGGGGCATGTCCCGACTGCCAGGGCTTCGGTCGCATCGCGGGTATCGACGAGGACGCCGTCGTGCCGAACAAGTCACTGACCCTCGAGGAAGGCGCGATAGCGTGCTGGACTTCGGAAAAATACAGTCGCCACTGGAAGCGTCTGCTGGAAACGGCCGTCGCCTCGGGCATTCCGGTCGACTGTCCGTATGAAAAGCTCTCCCGGACCCACAAGGACCTCATATGGAAGGGAATGCCGCAGAAAGGCTTCAAGGGGATCGGTCCTTTCTTTTCGGAGATTGAAAAGGACGCCGGGTACAAGGTTCACCTCCGGGTTTTTCTCAGCCGCTACAGGGGATACGCGGTCTGTCCCTCCTGTGAAGGCAGCAGGCTCAAGGCCGAAGCGCGGAGCGTGAGGGTGTCGGGGAAGAATATCGGCGAGATATGCCGGATGAACATCGCCGAAGCCGACGATTTTTTCAACACCCTGGACATCTCGCCGTTCGACAGGAAGGTCGCGGGAGCCGTTCTCGACGAGATACGAAAAAGGCTCCGTTACCTGCTCGACGTCGGTCTGGACTACCTGACGCTCGATCGTCTGACGCACACCCTCAGCGGCGGGGAGTTCCAGCGTATAAACCTTTCCACCTCTCTCGGTTCTCCGCTCGTCGGTGCGATCTACATTCTCGACGAACCGAGTATCGGCCTCCACCAGAGTGATTCGGCGCGGCTGATAGGGCTGCTCAGGCGGCTGCGGGACCTCGGCAATACGGTGGTGGTCGTCGAACATGACCGCGAGATCATCGAGGCCGCCGACGAGATTCTCGATCTCGGTCCCAAAGCCGGAAGCATGGGGGGAGAACTGGTTTTTCACGGTTCGCCCGACCGGATGCGCCGGGAAGGCCGTTCACTGACGGCGGACTATCTCGCGTCCCGCAGGAGCATTGCCGTGCCCGCCGAGCGCCGTCGGGTGGATGCCTCGAACAGCATCGAGGTCCGGGGAGCCATGCAGAACAACCTCAGGAATATCGATGTGCGATTTCCTCTCGGCGTGATGACCTGCGTCACCGGAGTCAGCGGTTCGGGCAAGTCCACGCTGGTCAACGACATCCTGAAAAGAGGCGTGCTCAAGGCCAAGGGAAAGCCGACGGACAAAGAGGGCACGCACCGCTCCATCACCGGTGTCGAGCGCATCGAAGGCATCGAGCATGTCGACCAGTCGCCGATCGGGAAATCGAGCCGCAGCAATCCCGTCACCTACCTCAAGATATTCGACGACATCCGCCAGCTCTTCGCCCGGACGAAGGAGGCGAAGATCAGGGGATGGAAACCGGGCTACTTTTCCTTCAACATTCCCGGAGGCCGCTGCGAGACCTGTGCGGGCGAGGGCACGGTGAAGATAGAAATGCAGTTTCTGGCCGACATCGAGGCCGTATGCGAGGACTGCGGCGGCAGGCGCTACAGGAGCGATACCCTGGAGGTCAGGTACCGGGGACTTTCGATAGCCGACGTGCTCGACCTGACGGTGCAGGAGGCCATCGAGTTTTTCGAGCCCGGCCACGCCGTATCGAGGAAACTGCAGGTGCTCGATGACGTGGGGCTGGGCTATATCAGGCTCGGACAGTCCTCGAATTCGCTTTCCGGCGGCGAGGCCCAGCGGTTGAAGCTCGCGCATTTCATCGCCAGGGCCGACGCGGAACACACGCTGTTTCTTTTCGACGAGCCCACCACCGGGCTGCATTTCGAAGATATCCGCAAACTGATCGGCTGTTTCGAGCGGCTGCTCGACCAGGACAACTCGCTTGTGGTGATCGAGCACAATCCCGACATCATCAAGCAGGCCGACTGGGTTATCGATCTCGGGCCGGGAGCGGGCGACAAAGGCGGCGAAATCGTCGCCGAGGGAACACCGGAAGAGATCTGCCGCCACCCCCGGTCGCTGACCGGACGCCACCTCCTTCCGTGGCTGGAAGAGAAGAAGTGACGAGTAACAAGTAACGAGAGAGTGTATTTTCTGGTTACTCGTCTCTCTTCACCTCACTTGTCGAAATTCTGCTGCGGAGGATCGTCTTCGAGTGCGCCGCCGTGCAGGCGGATGTGCGGAAAATGGGACCGGGAGGTTCTTTCCACCCAGACATCGCCGCCTTTTTCGGCTATGGCCTCGTTTTCAGCCACCGAGAGCCTGTTTTTTGCGAGAGCGACGATTTCTTCCAGGAGCTCGAAATTGTGCCGGTCCTTTTTCGTCGCTGTATCGTCCTTCAGCTTCGATCCTATGCTTTCGTATTTCTCACCGGCTATTTTTCCAATGGTTCTGTAGAGCTTTTCATCCATGGGCCACGCATTGAGTATTGTCGTAAGTGATTGTAAAAAAACACCCTCGGCCATATGATCGTTCCATGCGGAGAAACGGAAAAACTATTTGGCTCGAATGTGATTTTTTTTAATATTTGTCATGCTGTTAGCACTCTCGGTCGATGAGTGCTAACAGCCGGCGGTTCACCCCGCCGTAATGTCACCATTACGTGAAGACTCGTATCCATAACCTTAAACGTACGAAGAAATCATGAACTTGAAACCCTTAGCTGACCGAGTAATCGTGAAGCCTGCGCCAGCAGAGGAAAAAACCAAGGGCGGTCTCTATATCCCCGATACCGGTAAAGAGAAACCCCAGTACGGTGAAGTCGTCGCCGTCGGTGCGGGCAAAGTCGCAGACAACGGCCAGCTTGTCGAAATGCAGGTCAAGGTCGGCGAAAAAGTGCTTTACGGCAAGTATTCAGGCACGGAAGTCACCGTCGAGGGTGAGGACTACCTCATCATGCGCGAGTCCGACATTTTCGCCATTCTCGGCTGATTCCGGTTATTCACACTAACAATATTATTCAGGAGGACATTGTAACAATGACTGCAAAGGATATTCTGTTTGACGCGGAAGCCAGGGCCAAGCTCAAGGAGGGCGTGGACAAACTGGCCAATGCCGTAAAAGTAACGCTCGGCCCCGCCGGCCGCAACGTGCTCATCGACAAAAAGTTCGGCGCTCCGACCTCCACCAAGGACGGCGTGACCGTGGCGAAGGAGATCGAACTCGCCGACGCGTTCGAGAACATGGGCGCGCAGATGGTCCGCGAAGTGTCGTCGAAGACCAGCGATGTCGCCGGTGACGGTACCACCACGGCTACCGTTCTCGCCCAGGCGATCTACCGCGAGGGTCTGAAAAATGTCGCTGCCGGAGCCCGTCCGATCGACCTCAAGAGGGGCATCGACAAGGCCGTCAAGGAAGTCGTCGCGGAACTCAGGAACATTTCCCGCGACATCTCGGGCAAGAAGGAGATCGCGCAGGTCGGCACCATTTCCGCGAACAACGATCCCGAAATCGGCGAGCTGATCGCCGAAGCGATGGAAAAGGTCGGCAAGGACGGCGTCATCACCGTCGAAGAGGCCAAGGGCATGGACACCGAGCTCAAGGTCGTCGAGGGTATGCAGTTCGACCGCGGCTACCTTTCTCCCTACTTCGTGACCAACTCGGAGAAGATGGATGCCGAACTCGAAGATCCCTACATCCTGATCCATGACAAGAAGATCAGCAACATGAAGGACCTGCTGCCGGTGCTTGAAAAAACCGCCCAGTCCGGACGTCCGCTGATGATCATCGCCGAGGACATCGAGGGCGAGGCGCTTGCGACCCTCGTGGTCAACAAGCTGCGCGGCACCCTGAAAGTCTGCGCGGTCAAGGCTCCGGGCTTCGGTGACCGGCGCAAGGCCATGCTCGAGGATATCGCCATTCTCACCGGCGGTACCGTTATTTCCGAGGAGAAGGGCTACAAGCTCGAAAACGCTACCATCTCCTACCTCGGTCAGGCAGGAAGCATCACGGTCGACAAGGACAACACCACCATTGTCGAGGGCAAGGGCCAGCAGGACGACATCAAGGCCCGCATCAACGAGATCAAGAGCCAGATCGAGAAATCGACCTCCGATTACGATACCGAGAAGCTCCAGGAACGCCTCGCGAAACTCTCCGGCGGCGTCGCGGTGATCAACATCGGCGCATCGACCGAGGTCGAGATGAAGGAGAAGAAAGCCCGCGTCGAGGATGCACTGCATGCGACCCGCGCGGCCGTTCAGGAAGGTATCGTCGCCGGCGGCGGCGTTGCCCTTATCCGTGCGGCCAAGGGCCTCGAAAACGTGCAGCCCGATAACGACGACCAGAAAACCGGTATCGAGATCATCCGTCGTTCTCTCGAGGAGCCGCTTCGCCAGATCGTCGCCAACACCGGCACCACCGATGGCGCCGTCGTGGTCGAGAAGGTCAAGCAGGGTGAAGGCGAGTTCGGTTTCAACGCAAGGACCGAGCAGTACGAAAACCTCGTCGAGGCCGGTGTGGTCGATCCCACCAAGGTCACCAGAACCGCGCTCGAAAACGCGGCTTCGGTGGCAGGTATCCTTCTGACAACCGAAGCAGCCATCACCGACGTCAAGGAAGACAAGGACGACATGCCGATGCCTCCGGGCGGCATGGGCGGTATGGGCGGCATGGGCGGCATGATGTAATGACCTCCCGCTGCAATGCAGTAAGCCACCCCGTTGTTTCGGGGTGGCTTTTTTTATGCAGAAATTCCTACCTTGAAGAGCCCGGGCGGGCTGTCGAACGACGATTTTTTCCAATAGAATCTAATTCCACCGGTCGATGAGAGCCGTTGTATTGTTGAGTGGGGGCATGGACAGTCTCGTGGCGACCGCGATCGCCGATTATCTCGGTTACGATCTCGCGGCGATGCACGTCAATTACGGTCAGCGCACCTGGCAGAAAGAGTTGACCGCCTTTCGCGAGATATGCGCGCATTACGACATCGAAAGACGCCTGGAAATCGACGCCGATTATCTTTCCGCTATCGGCGGCTCTTCCCTTACCGACATATCCATGCCGGTGGAAGACGCCGATCTGCATTCCCGGGAAATTCCTTCCAGCTACGTGCCGTTCAGGAACGCGAGCTTCCTTTCGATGGCTGTGGGGTGGGCCGAGGTCATCGGCGCGAACAAGGTGTTCATCGGAGCGGTGGAGGAGGATTCCTCCGGGTACCCCGACTGCCGGAAAGAGTTTTACGAGGCATTCAACAGGGTTGTCGTCCTCGGTACGAAACCTGAAACCAACATAGAAATCCAGACGCCCCTGATCGATCTCCAGAAAGCCGATATCGTCAGAAAAGGGGTTGAACTCGACGCTCCGTTCGTCAGCAGCTGGTCGTGCTACAAGCGGGAGGGAAGGGCCTGCGGTGTCTGCGACAGCTGCGCCCGGAGGCTCAGGGCCTTTCAACTGGCCGGAGCCGACGATCCGATTGATTATGAACAGCGACCTAACTATATTTAGTTTTATATCTTACTTCTCTTTCTCGGGAATAGGCCAATTTTTTTGAATTTCTTTATCAGTTCCTTCAGCATGAAACCGGTAAAAGCAGGATTTGCCCAGGCAGGCGGATATGAACAGCGCTTCAATCTTTCTTTCGGCCTGATGGGCCTGATCTGGGTCACGGGACTCGTCGGCCATTTCACGCCTCTCGGGGAGTGGCCCGCGCTCGCTCTCTACTTGCTGGGTTCCATAGGCATCGTCGTCTACAGGGGGGTGCAGTACGGTGACTGGGAAAGCATGTACCTTGCGGGCGGAAACCTCAAGGCCTCTCTCAAGTGGGGAGGCATCGCGGGTCTGGTCCTTTTCATGATGGATATCGCCAATACCGTCATGTACTACAACAACGGCGGCACTCCGATGGCTGAAATGGAAATGCTGCTCGTCGGGCGTTCGCTTCTCTATATCTTTCCACTGCTGATACTTGCCGAAGAATTCCTCTGGAGAGGCATCATGTTCTCCTCGATGCTGGAGCGGGGTTTCAACCGGCATCTGACCGTGCTGCTTACAGCGCTTTTCTACACCCTCAACCATTTCGCGGTTGCTCCGGTCGGCATGTTCGAGCGCGCCCTGATGGCCATGATGGCCTTTCCCATCGGCATCATCGGCGGTTATATCGTGCTCAGGAACCGCAATGTCTGGGGCAGTGTGCTGCTGCATTCCATGACCATGATCTCCATGATGCTCGACATTTTCGTCATTCCCAAACTTATCTCCGGCTGATTTTCTCTATGTCTCCGAACAGGATTACCCGACTGATGCGCGAGGACCGAAAGTACCTCGTGGCTTACTACATGCCCGAATACCCGGTCGCCGGATCGACGCTTCCGGTTCTCGAGGCGCTTCAGGAAAACGGCGCAGACATCATCGAACTCGGCATGCCGTTTTCCGACCCCATCGGCGACGGGCCGGTCATTCAGGATGCGGCGAGGGTCGCCATCCGAAACGGCGCGCACATCCCCAGCGTCCTGGAGCTGGTCCGCAAGGCGAGGGCCGGAGACGGTTGCCGGAAGATCACCATCCCTATTCTCCTGATGGGGTATTGCAATCCGCTCATCGCCTACGGCGGGGACTGTTTCCTGAACGACGCTTCCGAGGCGGGCGTCGACGGCCTGCTGATTCCGGATCTGCCGCCCGAGGAAGCCCGGGATTTTCTTGCGAGGGCGAAAGGGTTCGGTCTTTCGGTCGTGTTTTTCATTTCTCCGGTTACGTCCCCGGAGAGAATCCGCATGATCGACGCTTTGTCGACCGATTTCTCCTACTGCTTTGCGGTTAACGCCGTGACGGGGACCGGCAAGGTCGACGACGCCGGCCGGGAGACTGAAATATCGGGGTATCTGCATCGTGTCAGGGAGAACACGAAGAAAAAATACGTTGTCGGTTTCGGCATCAGGGACCGTGAGAAAGTCCGGCAGATGTGGGAGCGGGCCGACGGAGCGGTTGTCGGTTCGGCCCTCCTCCAGGCGATAGCGGGCGCGGCGACTCCCGAGGAAGCCGCCGCCATGGCGGGGGATTTCTGGCGCAAGCTCCGGTAGGGAGCCTGTTCACCGGCGCCCGGCGCCGCATCAGGGATCACGGAAGATGGTCGAAAATCCGCAGACATGCACGCCAGTCCGGCCGGCCGGGCGCCTTCCCGCGGTCGAAGTCGTCATTCCGCATTACAGGGGATTTGAGATGCTCGAACGCTGCCTGCGTTCTCTTTCGGCCACGCGCTATCCCTCGATGCGCATCTGCGTCGTCGATAACGCCAGCGGCGAGGAGGCGCTCGAAAGCCTGCCCTCGCGTTTCGCCGACCTCAGGGTGATTTCCCTCGGCGAGAACCGGGGTTTTGCCGGGGGATGCAACAGCGGGCTGTTTTCCTCCTCCGCCGGATACCTGGTTTTCATGAACGACGACGTCACCGTCGAACCGTCATGGCTCCGCAAGCTCGTCGATGCGGCCGAAAAAGACGTTTCGATAGCCGCCCTCCAGCCGAAAGTGCTCTCGGCGTCCGCGTGGCGGAAAGGTGAGCGCCTTTTCGATTACGCAGGCGCAGCCGGAGGCCGCATCGACCGGCTCGGCTACCCTTTCTGCTATGGACGCACCTTTCGGGAAACACAACGGGACGAAGGGCAGTACGACCGGCCAAGGGACATTTTCTGGGCTTCGGGAGCGGCGATGTTCGTGCGGCGTGACGCGGCGGTCGTTTCGGGCGGTTTCGACGAGGATTTTTTCATGCACATGGAGGAAATCGATCTGTGCTGGCGGATGCTGCTGCGTGGCTTTCGCATCGTTTCCGTTCCCGGCGCCGTGGTTTACCATGAAGGCGGCGCTTCGCTGGCGGCCGGAAGTCCGCAGAAGATCTATCTCAACCACCGGAACAACATTGCGATGGTGCTGCAGAACATGAGTCTTTCGCATCTGTTCTGGGCCTTTCCGCTGAGACTGCTGCTTGAAGTCGCCGCAGCCGCGGGCTACCTTTTCAGGGGGAATGACGGATTGCGGGCTGCCGGCGCGGTGTTCCGGGCGCTGCGGGACAATGTCAGGCGGGTTTCCGCCATCGGCGTGAAACGCAGGGCGGTGCAGGCTGCACGTAGTGTTCCGGAAAGGTCTGTTTTCAAAGGCGCTCCGCTTTCCATCCTGCCCGGTCTGCGTTCCGCCGGATAACGGAAAGTCAACGTTCTGTTCAGAGGTGGCCGTGGCGTTCGAGATCCTTCACGGCTTCCAGTATGCTTTCCCTTGCGGGTCTGAACCGTATGTCGAGATCCTTTCTTATCCTGGACGTATCGTAGCGTATGGTCTTGCCGACGTGCGTCCGGAGATAGGTGCCCGTATCCCTCGGCTGGGTAAGGGAAAGGAGCCTGACCAGCACGCTTCCGGCCGGGGAGCCGAGATCGAGGCGGGGAAGCCGGTGGCGTTCACCGTAGCCGTTCTCCCTGAGCAGCCCGACGAGCTCCTTCATCGTAAGGGATTCCCCGGCGCATAGGTAGCGGCCTTCGGCGGTTTTCTTCTCCATTGCGGCGATATGGGCCGCAGCGACGTCGCGGACGTCGACGAATCCCCAGTTGAGATCGAAAATGGCGGGATAGACGCCGTTGAGGATGTCACGGAACATGGCGTTCGTCGTGTTGAGCGACGGACCGATCGAGGGGCCGGTTACCATGAAGGGATTGATCGCGACGAGATCGAAGCGCGGTTTTTTTTCCTTCACGTAGTCCCATGCGAAGCGTTCGGCCTGTGTTTTCGAATGGTGATAGGGATTGCGCCGCAACGAGGATTTCGTGTTCCAGTCCTTTTCCGTCAGCACCACGGAGGAGTCGGGTTCGTCCGTGACGGCCGCGACCGACGAGGTGAGTACGACACGTTCGATCCCGTCCGCGCGATCGCAGGCTTCGAGCACGTTCGACGTTCCCCTGACGGCAGGCGCCAGAAGATCTTTCTCCGGATCACGGACGTTGATCGTGTAGGGGCTTGCCGTGTGCATGACCGTCCGGCAGCCCGCGACGGCGCGGTCGAACGAGCCGTCTTCCAGCAGGTCCGCTTCGAAAAGTTCCAGTCGTTCGTTCGCTCCCGGCAGTTCCCGCAGGAAATCGTACCTGGAGGAATTGGCGGGAGCGCGCACCGTCCCCCTGACGCTGTAGCCCTGTTCGAGGAGGCGGAGTACGATGTGCGCGGCGATGTACCCCGACGCGCCGGTGACGCATACGTGCTTTTGCATGGTTTAGGGGTTATTGCTTCGGATGGCTGCTCTCGCCCGCAGCCTTCTCGGCGAGGTTTTTGACGGCCTGGAGGACGGTCGGCAGATCCTGGTGCTGGACGAAGCTCACCAGGAACGGCGGCGCGAAAAAGTCCGGTTTCAGCGTCGCGCTCCAGCCGACGAAGGCTCCTCCGCCGTTTTCATCCGGCATGAACCGCCACTCTCCCCGGTATACGCTGAAATCGCCCTCGATCTGCTCGAAGAAGAGCCTGCGGGGGAACTGTTCCCTGACAGCGAGCAGGATACGGACCGACTTTTCGATGAAGAGAAAACCGCTTCGGCCGGTCTGATCGATGATTTTCTCGTCGCCGCGTTCCTCGATCAGCCTGCTTTCGGCAACCTTCGGTATGGTTTGGGCGAGGCGGTCGTAGTCGGTGAGAATGTTCCAGACCGTTTCGGCCGGGGCGGCAATGTAAATCGCCCCCTCCGCGTCGATGAGGCCGTTTTCCCTGAAGTGGACGGCCACATGGGTTTCTCCGCGCAGGAGTCTGTCGCGGATTGCATCGAAGAACGGCGTTTCGTTTTTTCCGGTCATGGAGCGGTGGCGGCGTTGCGGTCGGAATCGGTTCCTGCCTGTAATGTACGTTCGCCGGTCAAACCCTGCAACGATCCCGCCATGCTACGACGCGGCGGCGCTGTTTTGCGCCCGGGCGGGGCTTTCACCGCCACGGCCCGATTCCGAAAGCTCCCGGATCGTTTCGAGCAGGTCCCTGAGGTCCCGTTTCTGCACGGCGTCCATGATGAATTCGGGCGCTGAAAAGGTCGGTTTTACCCTTGCCGACCAGGAAACGAAGGTGCCCTGCTTTTCGTGTGCCGGCACCAGCAGCCATGTGCCGGTAAAGATCTCGAAGTCGCCGTCGAGCAGTTCGAACGAAAGCCTTTCCGGGTAGGTTTCGGTCACCTCGGAGAGCGTGTGAAACTTGATCTTGACGAACAGCACACCGGTTTTGCTGGTCTGGTCGACTACTTTCACGTTGCCGTTTTCCGAGACGACACGGCTTTCCACGACCCTGGGCAGGACTCCTGCCATGTTGTCGTAGTCGGAAATGATCGACCAGATCCTTTCCGGGAGGGAGTGGATGTAGATCGACCCTGAAATGTCGATGATATCGTCGTCGTTACGCTGCAGACTGACGATCGTCTCACCGCCTTCAAGCAGCTTGCGCTGTTCCTCCTCGATGAGGGGCTTTTGCGTGCTCGCCGGTGCGTCCGCCGGGGCAACGAACAGAAACGCGAACGTCAGGAGCAGTGACCAGAGGATGGTTTTCATGGAGCTTTTTTACTTTTTTTCAATGCTTTGTCGAGCCTGAAATTTTTCATGTCCGAAGATCAGGATGATGCGTTCGCCTCGGCGTGCCGCTTATGCGCGTTGAGTATCCCGGGCAGGTCCTGGCGCTGGACGAAATTCACCAGGATCGGCGGCGCGAAAAAACGCGGCTTTATTTCGGCATGGTAGTGCAGCAGGGTTCCCTCGTGACTCGACAGGTTTTCGAGGCGCCACTCGCCGTGGTATACCAGGAAATCGCCGCTGATCTGCTCGAACGCTATTGTTCCGGGATAGTGTTCGACGATCCTGAGCCGGAATCTTACGGTTTTTTCGAAAATCAGAATGCCTGTCCGCCCGGTCTGATCGAGGACGATCTCGTTGCCCGAGCGCTCGACCACGCGGCTTTCGACGACTTTCGGCAGCGTCCTGTGCAGGTTGTCGTAGTTGGTGACGGTCCGCCAGACGCTTTCCGGCGGCGCGCCGATGAAAATTTCCCCGGAAACGCCGGTGACATCGTCATCGAGAAAGAAGAGATTCACAAGGGTTTCTCCCCTGAGGAGCCGGGCGTGATCGTGCATGCGGGATTGTCTGTGGTTGCCTGAGGAACGCTATAGGGTAATGTACACCGGCCCGGCGAACTCTCCAACGTCCGCCGGGCGGCCGGAACTCAGTCCTTGCCGGCATTATCATTCATGACGATAATGCCTTCATGGGCAGAGAGCCGGATGGCGCATCCCCGAGGGGATGCGGGAAGTTCTCCAGCCCTGTTTTTCTGCAGCGTGCTGAAGACAGTCCAGCGCGCTCCTTCCTTGCCGAGCAGTTCGTGTTCGAGGCGGATTTCAAAGCCGGTCGAGCTGAAGTTGCAGACGACGAACGCGGCTTCGTCGCCGTGGCGGCGCAGGTAGGCCAGGCAGCCGGACGGCTCGGGGGTGTCGAGATCCAGCGTTTCGATCGCGCCTTTTTCGAACAGTTCGCGGTCGACGAGGCGGAACATGTCCATGTAGAGGTCCGGCAGGTGACTGCTGAACGGCTCGCTCGCCTGACGGAGAAGCTGAACCGGGAGGCGGGTTTTCAGCCCTTCCATCTGGCCCTGGTGAACGAGTGTTATGCCCGGGGTCGTCAGCAGCACCAGAGCGGCGGCCGCGTGGTTCGGGCCGAGCTTTTTCGCGGCGCGCTCCTCGTCGTGATTTTCAAGAAACCGGCAGAGGCGTGAGTGATAGGCCCATTCCGCTTTCAGGTGCTCCCTGAGCTTTGCCGTTGCGACCGGGTGGGCCGTGATGTGGTCGTAGAAGGTCTTGTCGTAGGTGTAATCGAAGCCGAGCTGCTGCAGCTCCCATTCCTTGTTCCAGTAGGATTCCGCGAGGAACACAAAGTCCGGATGTCGGGTTTTCACCGCTTCGATGGCTTGCGGCCAGAATTCTCCGGGCATGGGACCCGAGAGGGGTCCCCAGGTGGTATCGAACACCGATTTGAGCACGAGCATGGCTACATCGCAGCGCAGGGCGTCGCAGCGCGGGGCGATGGAGAGCAGCACGTCGCGCATCATCCGGTGGGTCGCGGGGTTCGCGTAATTCAGCTGGAGGGTATCCGTCCAGGCGGGGAAGTAGGGGTCCCTTCCGTGAGCGAGGTATTGATGGTGCCTGTATTCGAAACAGCAATCGGGGTCGGCGCTTTGTTCCTCCGCCGAGACGTGAACGAAGCACTCGGGGTTTTCTGCCAGCCATACGTTGTCGAGCGCCATGTGGTTCGGCACGAAGTCCAGCATGAGGCGGATGCCCGAGGCGGAGAGTCTCGACCGGAACGCTTCGAGTTCCTCCTCCTCGCCGAGCGAGGGATTGAGGCGGTATTCGGCAATGGCGTAGGGCGAAGCGGCAATGTCTTCCGGGCAAAGGTCGTCAAGCTGTTCGAGGAATACCGAGCGCAGGCCGCGGTGCGATCTGGCTATCGCCTCGCTGTAGAGGCTCGGTTTCCACACCCCCATCAGCCAGATGAAATCGAAACCGCACGATTTGAAAAAGGTGAATTCGGACTCGGGAACGGTGCCGAGGGTGATCGTTCGGCCGTGGGTTTCCGAGAGGCGTCGCAACCAGACCCTGGTGTTTATTTCGTAGATGAGTGGAAACATTGGTTGGAATAGAGATGACTTTATGTATTGCCTTACATGTTTGTTACTGCCGACACCCAATATAGCATTGTGGACTCAGCCATGAAATGCAGACCTTGGCCGAATGGCTGTCGTGCCCCGGAAGTGGAAGATGAACCGGGGCTTCGTTATATTGCCCGGGTGTGTCTGTTTTGTGAAGCGGCAACGAAAGGAGGGAATACGATGCGGAAACTCGATGACGGCGCCATCAATAAAAAAGTCGATGAACTTCCCGGATGGAAGGTGGCCAGGCTCGACGGCACGGCTCGCCTCGAACGGGAGTTTTCCTTCGACGATTTCGTCGATGCGCTTGCCTTTACCCTGAAAGTCGGCATGACGGCCGAAAAAGCCGATCACCATCCGCTGATGGAAACCGGGTGGGGACGCGTGAAGATCGTCTGGTGGAGCCATTCGCTCGGCGGGCTCGGCGAAAAGGATTTCGAGATGGCGGAAAAGACTTCCGCGCTCTACGACTCCTGATCCCGGCCGTCGGAAGCCGTCCGTAGCCTGCATCGGATGAAAGAAACCGGGCCGGGTTCATCGGAAGAACGGCTTTTTTTTTATTTTAAGCGCGTTGCTCGTGAGGTGACCCCGACGGCACCCCCTGATATAACTTTTTTTCCTGCACGATTTTGACAGATCTTCTGCTACAGCTCAACGACGTCCAGCGAGAGGCCGTGGAGACGACCGACGGTCCGGTCATGGTGCTTGCCGGAGCGGGTTCGGGCAAAACCAGGGTCATCACCTACAGAATTGCCTACCTCATCGGACAGAAGCGCATCGCGCCGCATCAGATCCTTGCGCTCACCTTCACCAACAAAGCCGCCAACGAGATGCGCCAGAGAGTCGACGAGCTGCTGCAGGGCGGCAGTTCACGGGGACTCTGGATCGGCACGTTTCACTCTGTTTTCGCCCGTCTGCTCCGCAACTACATCCACCTGATCGGCTACGACGGGAATTTTTCGATCTACGACTCCGACGACAGCAAGAGCCTGATCAGGCAGGTGATGAAGGAGTTCGACATCTCCACCGACGCCCTGCCGGTCAATACGGTCCAGGGTATCATCAGCAGGGCCAAGAACAGTTTTATCCTGCCGGACCAGTTCCAGCCGGACGCCTCGGACTACAACGGGCAGAAAACCGCGAAGATATACACGCGCTACACGGAGCGGCTGAAAGAGAACAACGCGCTCGATTTCGACGACCTGCTGCTCAAACCCCTCGAACTTTTCCGCGAACATCCGGCCCTGCTCGAGCAGCTGCAGGACTATTTTCGCTATATCCTCATCGACGAGTACCAGGACACCAACCGCGTGCAGTATCTCGTCGCCAGGGCGCTTGCCTCGAAAAACAGCAACATTTTCGTCGTTGGGGACGACGCGCAGTCGATTTATTCCTGGCGGGGCGCCGATATCACCAACATCCTGAATTTTCAGGAGGATTATCCCGACGCCTCGGTCTTCAAGCTGGTGGAGAACTACCGGAGCACGCAGACGATCCTGCAGGCGGCCAACGGCATCATCAGGAGAAACCGGCGCCAGATCGACAAGGAGCTTGTTTCGAAGCAGAGCGTGGGAGAGCCCCTGACGCTGCTCGAGGCGGCGACCGAAAAACAGGAGGCCGGCAAAGCCGGGGAGTATATCCGGACCCTGAAGCTGACGAAGGGCATGGATTACAGGGATTTCGCGATCTTCTACCGGACGAACGCACAGTCGAGGGTGCTCGAGGATATCATGCGCATGCACAGGATTCCCTACCGGATCTTCGGCAACGTTTCCTTCTACAAGCGCAAGGAGATAAAGGACGCCGTCGCCTATCTCCGCTTCATCCTCAACGAGCACGATACCGAGTCGCTCTTGCGCATCATCAATTTTCCGCCCCGCAAGATCGGCGATGTGAGCATCGAAAAAATTCGCGCCCACGCAGCAGCAAACGACCTTTCTCTCTACGGCGCCATCGCCGGGGCGGGGGAGGCCGATTTTCCGGGACGCCTGAAAAACGCCCTGCTCGCCTTCAGCAGGGTTATCGAGGACCTCAAGCGCATCGCCGCGGACGGCTCCGTCTACGATGTGCTCTCCGCGCTCTACGAATCGACCGGACTGACCTCGCTGCTGCAGGCGGAAAACACCCCCGAATCCCTGTCGAGGCACGAAAACCTGCAGGAACTGCTCTCGATGGCGAGGGAGTTTTCGGATCGCAACCGGGACGCGAACAGTCTCAACGATTTTCTCAACGATATCTCGCTCGCGACCGATTACGACGAAATCGAGGAATCGGACAATTACGTTTCGCTGATGACGGTACATGCCGCCAAGGGGCTCGAGTTTCCGGTGGTGTTCATCACCGGTCTCGAGGAGCGTCTTTTTCCGCTCAACTTCTACGAGGCCGAGGAGCTGGAGGAGGAGCGCCGCCTGTTCTACGTCGCGGTCACCAGGGCGCAGCGCAAGGTGTTCCTTTCCTGGTCCCGAAGCCGGTATCATTACGGCCAGCCGCAGCGCTGCATGCGATCGATGTTCGTCGATGAGATCGACGACAGCCTCATCGTCACCGAGGGCGGAGGGGGAGGCGGGGAGAGCGGCGGCGCGTCCGCTCCGTTCCGCTCCTCCGCGCGCGGCGGCGGGCATGCGGCTGTTCCCCCCGCTTTTTCCCGTCCGCGGAAATCCGCGGACCGTCCGGAGACGTCCGGGGGACTGCGTGCGGGCACGAGAGTGCATCACGGCATGTTCGGGCCGGGCATCGTGCTGTCGGTTCAGGGCAGCGGCGAGGGGCAGAAGGCGGTCATAAACTTCAGGAACGCGGGGGAAAAAACGCTCATGGTTCAGTATGCGAACCTGACGGTGGAGTCGTAACGGCATGGTAAAACCGGAAGCAGCTTCTCAAATCAGGCGGAATTCAGCAGCATGAAAATCCTTTTCGGTGTTCAGGGTACAGGCAACGGCCATATAAGCCGCAGCAGGGAACTTGTCACGGCGCTGCGCGAGGAGGGTCATGAGGTAGAGGTCATCATCAGCGGTCGAAAGGAAGAGGAACTGAAGGAGATCGAGGTTTTCGCTCCCTACAGGGTGCTCAAGGGCCTGACGCTCGTTACCCGCAAGGGCAGGATGAACTACATCGACACGATGTTCCAGCTCGATCTGGCGAGGCTGATGTCGGACGTGCTGACGCTCGATGTGAGCGGCGTTGACCTGATCATCACCGATTTCGAGCCGGTGACCGCCATGGCAGCCCGGCTGAAAAACATTCCCTCGATGGGTTTCGGCCATCAGTACGCATTCCGCTACAGGGTGCCGATGGCAAGGGGAAATGTTTTCGAACGCTACACCCTGCTGAATTTCGCGCCCGCCCGCTACAACGCCGGCCTGCACTGGCATCATTTCAACGAGCCGGTGTTTCCGCCGGTCATTCCCGCGAGTCTCTACGAGGCCCGCCCGGTAACCGCGGAGCCGAAAAAGGTGCTCGTCTACCTGCCGTTCGAGGAGGTCGAGGATGTCCGGAGCCTTCTCGAGCCCTTCGATTCCCACGAGTTTTACGTCTACGGCAAGATCAGGGAGGACAGCGACGACGGTCATCTCCATTGCCGGGGATACTCGAGGGAAGGGTTTCTGCGCGACCTGCAGGAATCCAGCGGCGTGGTCTGCAACGCGGGTTTCGAGCTGCCCGGAGAGGCGCTGCACCTCGGCAAGAAGCTGCTGCTCAGGCCCCTCGACGGCCAGATAGAGCAGGAATCGAACGCCCTGGCCATCGAGGAACTCGCTTACGGCATGACCATGCATCGTCTCGACGGGGACGTGCTGAGGAACTGGCTCGCGAAGCCGGGCCGTCAAGCCGTGCATTTCAGCAGGACCGTGCGCTATATCGCCGAGATGATAACGAAGGGCGGCTGGGACGATCTGACGCGCTACGTGGAGGCGGCATGGGCCGACTGCGGTAAACCTGGATAACCCTCTATGAGATTCGGGGAACCTGCCATACGAAAAGCCCGCCGCGCCGTGATCCGGCGGGGAGCGATTTTGCGGAGAGCACGGCCGTGCTGAGGCTCGACGATGTGCTTCGCGCCTATCACCACGGCTATTTCCCCATGGGAGATCCCTCGGACGGAAAGGTCTACTGGTGCCAGCCCTACCGCAGGGCGATCGTGCCGCTGGAAAACTACAGCCCCTCCAGGGTCGTGCGGCGCCTTGTCGAACGAAAGGCGTTCGATGTGTATATCGACCGCGATTTCGAGGCGGTCATCCGCCATTGCGCCGAGCCCAGAAAGCAGGAAAAGGAAACCTGGATTTCCGAAGAGATCATCGAGGCATACATCGAGCTGCATCGTCACGGCCTGGCGCACAGCGTGGAATGCTATAGCGACGGTGAACTGGCTGGAGGCCTCTACGGCCTCGCCATCGGAGCGGTTTTTTTCGGCGAATCCATGTTCCATCTCCAGCCGAACGCCTCGAAAGTGGCCTTCGACAGGCTGGTCGCCCGCCTTCTCGACAGGAAGTACGAACTGCTCGACGCGCAGATCATCAATCCCCATCTCCGGTTTCTCGGCGCGATAGAGGTCGATCATGACCGATACATGGAGCTGCTCTACAGCGCGCTGCAGAAAAAGAGCCGTTTTATCTGACGCTGGAAAATGGTACTTTTACTGCTCTGAAGCCGCCGCGCCGGCCAGGTCGTTCCGGTGTCGTCCGGCATGACCCCGAATCGGGCGGCCTGTTTGCCCGTAATTACGCTAACGCCCTGTAATGTCAGGAAATACCGTTTTCTGTCCTGGCGCTCATTCAGTAAAAGGAGAACCATTATATGCTGTCGAGGGATCTTGAAGAAGGAAAGTCGCAACCGAGGGTAATCATCTATTCGGGCAAGGGCGGCACGGGCAAGACCACGATTTCCTCATCCACCGCGGTGGCGCTTGCACGGCAGAACAAGAAGGTGCTGATCATGTCCTCCGATCCCGCGCATTCGCTGTCGGATGTGTTCAATACCCCGATCAGCAGGAACGAGCCCCAGAAAATCGAGGAGAACCTCTACGGACTGGAAGTCGATACGATCCACGAGCTGAAAAAGAACATGTCCGGATTTCAGAAGTTCGTTTCCTCGTCCTATCAGAACCAGGGGATCGACAGCGGCATGGCCTCCGAACTGACCACGCAGCCGGGACTCGACGAGATTTTCGCCCTCAGCAGGCTGGTCGACGAAGCGGAGTCCGGCAAATGGGACGCGGTCGTGCTGGATACCTCGCCGACCGGCAACACCCTTCGCCTGCTGGCCTATCCTGAGATCATCATCGGCGGCAACATGGGCAAGCAGTTTTTCAAGCTCTATAAAAGCATGTCCTCGCTCGCCCGTCCCATGGGCAAGAACATTCCCGACGAGGACTTCTTCAACGAGATCAACGTGCTGCTCAAGCAGATGGAGGACATCAACAAGTTCATCCTCAATCCCTCGGTGACCTTCCGGCTCGTGCTCAACCCGGAGAAGCTCTCCATTCTCGAGACGAAACGGGCCTACACCTTCGTGCATCTCTACGGGATCAATATCGACGGCATCGTGATCAACAAGATCCTTCCCACCTCGAAGACCGTCGGGGAGTACTTCGAATTCTGGGCCGACCTGCACAGCAAGTACCTGATGGAAATCGACAACTCCTTCTATCCGACGCCCGTCTTCCGCTGCCAGCTCCAGCGCACCGAACCGATCGGACCCGACGCGCTGCACGATGTCAGCAAGCTGGTCTTCGGCGAGCAGTCGCCCGCCAAGATCTTTTATTCGGGAAAGAATTTCTGGATAGAAAGCAAGAACAAGTCGCAGGTCGACGAGCACCGCGAGATACTCTGCATCCGCATCCCCTTTCTCAAGGAGGCCGAGGAGGTCGAGGTCAAGCGCATGGGAACCGATATCGTGGTGACCGTGGACCGGGCGCAGCGTATCATCACCCTTCCCAGGGCGCTTTACAGCCTCGAGATGGAGAAGTACGTCGCGGAAGACGATACACTCAAGCTCGTATTCCGGGAGGTTCCGGTCGAAAAGGAGGAGATGGAGCTGAACGTCAACAAGAATGTGCTCAACAAGCTTCGCACGCTGAGGAAAATGAAGTTTTAAATGGCGGTTTGGTTGTGGATTTGGCTCTATTGTTTGTATCTTCTCTCTTTAAAATGTTAATTTGGCAGGGACTTTTCTCCCCGGATAATTAGTACGGTAATTGTAAAAGAATCAGCTTATACTCATGCCTGATAAAGCGCACTACGGTCTTTTGAAAGGAAAAAAAGGGATTGTATTCGGTCCCCTGGATGAAAGCAGCATCGGCTGGCAGATTGCCGTTCAGGCATATAATGAGGGAGCCCAAATTGCGATTTCCAATATAGCGACGGCCCTGAGGTTCGGCAATATGAACGAGCTTTCCGAACTCTGCGGCGACGCGCCGATAATTCTCTGCGATGCGAGCAGGGACGAGGACGCCGACAGCGCTTTCCGGGAACTCATGGAGAAAATCGGTCCGGTCGATTTCGTGGTGCATTCCATCGGCATGTCCCAGAATATCCGCAAGCAGGTGCCGTATGAAGAGCTGAATTACGAATGGTTCATGAAAACCCTGAACGTTTCGGCGATTTCATTCCATCGTCTCATTTCCTATGCGCTGAAAAACAACGCGCTCAACGACGGCGCGAGCATTCTCGGTCTTTCCTATATCGCCTCCCAGCGTAATTACTGGACCTATTCCGACATGGGAGACGCCAAATCGCTGCTCGAATCGATCGTCAGAAGCTACGGCCCGAGACTCGCCACCCGGGGGATACGGATCAACACCATTTCCCAGAGTCCGACCCATACGAAAGCCGGGAGCGGTATTCCCGGATTCGATCAGATGTATGAATACAGCGACGTCATGTCTCCTCTCGGCAACGCTTCCGCCGAGGAGTGCGCCGAATACGCGGTTACGCTGCTCAGCGACCTGAGCCGCAAGGTTACCATGCAGAACCTTTTTCACGACGGCGGCTACAGTTCCATGGGGGCGACCATCCCCATGATCAGGCTGGCGCACGAGGCGCTCCATGACAAGGAGCTGGCCTCCAGGGTCGGTCTCGATGACTATTCACCCTCCAGATAATTCTCCGGAGAAGCGACACTTCATCTTCGGTTTTTAAGCAGCCGACGCCCGCCGGGCGTCGGCCTGGCATACAATCATATTGAAACGCCTGGCTGCAGGCGCCATGGAAGCTGTTTTTGCGCCGTTCGCTCCGGCAGACGGCGGCGGAAGTTTTTTCGATTGAACCAGACATAACAAACAAGACACAACAACGACAACCGTCAAAACAACGAAAACAATGGCGAAAATCATTTATACCAAGATCGACGAAGCTCCGGCCCTGGCGACGTACTCGCTTCTGCCGATCATCCAGGCGTTCACCAGCGGCACCGGTGTCGAGGTCGAGACCCGCGACATCTCCCTTGCCGGCAGGATCATCGCGAACTTCCCGGACAACCTGACCGGGGAGCAGCGCATTGCGGATTATCTCTCGGAACTCGGCGAACTGGCGCAGACCAAAGAGGCGAACATCATCAAGCTGCCGAATATCAGTGCATCCATTCCGCAGCTGCAGGCGGCGATCAAGGAACTGCAGTCGAAGGGATACGACATTCCGAACTACCCCGAAGACCCGAAAAACGATGCCGAAAAGGAAATCAAGGCACGCTATGCCAAGGTGCTCGGCAGCGCCGTCAACCCGGTGCTCCGCGAGGGGAACTCGGACCGGCGCGCGGCCGCTTCGGTCAAACGCTACGCCCAGAACAATCCGCACCGCCTGAAAGCGTGGGAAGCGGGTTCGAAAGCTCATGTATCCCACATGGAGAGCGGTGATTTCTACGAAAGCGAGAAATCCGCCACCATGCAGGCCGCCGGCGCCGTGCGCATCGAGTATGTGGACGCCGACGGCAACGCCACCGTCCTGAAGGACAAGCTCGCCCTGCTGGAAGGCGAGGTGATCGATACGTCCATCATGAACGTACGCAAGCTCCGCGAGTTTTACGCCGCGCAGATCGAGGAGGCCAAACAGCAGGACCTGCTGCTTTCGCTCCACCTGAAGGCGACCATGATGAAGGTTTCCGATCCCATCATGTTCGGCCACGCGGTTTCGGTTTTCTACAAGGACGTGTTCGACAAGCACGGCGACACCCTGAAGGAACTCGGCGTGAACGTCAACAACGGCCTCGGCGACGTCTATGCCAAGATCCAGTCCCTTCCGGAAGAGAAGCGCGCCGAGATCGAAGCCGATATCCAGGCGGTATACAAGAACCGTCCCGCCCTGGCGATGGTCGATTCCGACAGGGGTATCACCAACCTGCACGTGCCCAACGACATCATCATCGACGCTTCCATGCCGGTGGTCATCCGCGACGGCGGCAGGATGTGGGGGCCCGACGGGGAGCTCCACGACACCAAGGCCATGATCCCCGACCGCTGCTACGCCACCATGTACCAGGAAATGATCGAGGACTGCCAGAAGAACGGCGCCTACGACGTCTCCACGATGGGCAGCGTCTCGAACGTCGGCCTGATGGCGCAGAAAGCCGAGGAATACGGTTCGCACGACAAGACCTTCGAGGCTCCCGGCAACGGCACCATCCGTGTTGTCGACGGTTCGGGCAACGCGATGCTCGAACAGAAGGTCGAGCCCGGAGATATCTTCAGGATGTGCCAGGTCAAGGACGCTCCGATCCGCGACTGGGTCAAGCTGGCCGTCAACCGTGCGCGGGCGACCGGTTCACCGGCCGTGTTCTGGCTCGACAGCGAGCGGGAGCATCATGCCCGTCTCATCGAGAAGGTCAACACCTACCTCGAGGAGCACGACACTTCCGGTCTCGATATCCGCATCATGTCGCCGGTCGAAGCCATGCGGTTCTCGCTTGAGCGCATCCGCCAGGGCAAGGATACCATTTCGGTCACCGGCAACGTGCTCAGGGACTACCTGACCGATCTTTTCCCGATTCTCGAACTCGGTACGAGCGCCAAGATGCTCTCCATCGTGCCGCTCATGAACGGCGGCGGCCTGTTTGAAACTGGCGCCGGCGGTTCCGCTCCGAAGCATGTCCAGCAGTTCCTCAAGGAAGGCCACCTCAGGTGGGACTCCCTCGGCGAGATGCTTGCGCTGGGCGTCTCCCTGGAGCACCTTGCCGCCACCTTCGGCAACGAGAAAGCGCAGGTGCTCGCCGAAACCGTCGACCAGGCCGTCGGCCAGTACCTCGAAAACGGCAAGTCGCCGTCGCGCAAGGTCAACGAACTCGACAACCGCGGCAGCCATTTCTATTTCGCCATGTACTGGGCCCAGGCGCTCGCCGCGCAGGACAAGGACCAGGAACTCAAGGCGAAATTCACCGGCGTCGCCGAAGAGATGGCGAAGAACGAGCAGAAGATCGTCGACGAGCTCAACGCGGCGCAGGGCAGCCCGACCGACATCGGCGGCTACTTCATGCCCGACGACGCAATGGCGACGAAGGCCATGCGCGCGAGCGCGACGCTCAACGCGATCATCGACGGTCTGATGTAAGAGCGACCGCCGAAATCCTTTTCCATGAGCCCTCCTGTTCGCAGGGGGGCTTTTTTTTGTGGGCACCCGTTCGGCCCTTTACTCCGGGCTCTCATGACGCTTTTCAGCGGTGCCCTCGTGCGAGGGCGGCGTGCTTTCAGGCAGAGGACGAAAAAAAATGCGCCTCGAATCCTTTTGTTTTAAGGGGTTGGCGGAGCGGCTCCCATTTTGTGTTCCGGATGCGCTTTTTATTACTGCACTTCAGGCTTATATTAATCCCTTACATGCCCCCATTATCGTCTCCAGGTGATGGTCGATTGAATTAACTGACTTACATACAATAACATAGCCTGTTACTGGCTCGCTTACCGCATACCGCTATGAAAATTTCCCGCCGTTTTACCAGGAAAGGCCGCAACGTGTATGACCAGTTCGAATACACGACGCGTTCGTCCGTGCTTCGCAACCCCGACGGTTCGAAGGTTTTCGAGATGAATGACGTCGAGGTGCCGAAACAGTGGTCGCAGGTTGCCGCCGATATTCTCGCGCAGAAATATTTCCGGAAAACGGGGGTTCCCCAGGTTGACGGGAAAGGCAAGCCGGTGCTGGACGAAAAAGGCAGGCAGGTCACCGGCAGCGAGCATTCGGTCCGCCAGGTCGTTCACCGCCTGGTCGGCTGCTGGAAGGAGTGGGGAGAAAAACACAAGTATTTCGACACCCCGGAAGACGCGCAGGCCTTCTACGACGAGGTCGCCTACATGCTGCTCGCCCAGATGGGCGCGCCGAACTCGCCGCAGTGGTTCAACACCGGCCTGCATTTCGCCTACGGCATCGACGGGCCGGCGCAGGGGCATTTCTACATCGATCCCGAAACCGGCGAGGCGAAGGAATCCCGGGACGCCTATTCGCGGCCCCAGGCCCACGCCTGTTTCATCCAGTCCGTAAAGGACGACCTGGTCAACGAGGGCGGTATTTTCGATCTCGCCGTGCGCGAGGCCAGGGTGTTCAAGTTCGGCAGCGGTTCCGGCACGAACTATTCCAACCTCCGTTCGTCCGGGGAGAAGCTCAGCGGGGGCGGCAGCTCTTCCGGCCTGATGAGCTTCCTCAAGATTTTCGACTCGGCCGCCGGCGCCATCAAGTCCGGGGGAACGACCCGCAGGGCGGCGAAAATGGTGATCATCGACATCGACCATCCCGATGTCGAGAAGTTCATCGAGTGGAAAGCCAGGGAAGAGGACAAGGTCGCCGCGATGGTTTCGGGCTCGAAAGTCTGCTCCCGTTTCCTCAAGGCCATCGTCGAGGAGGCCGCAAAAAACGGAAGCGACCGCAAGACGAACGAAAAGCTCAACAGGCTCATCCAGAACGCGCTCGCCCGCGCCGTGCCCATGAGCTATATCGTCAGGGTGCTCTCCCTCGTGGACCAGGGATACACCACCCTCGACTTCGACGAATACGACACCCATTACGAATCGGAAGCCTACCAGACGGTCAGCGGCCAGAACTCGAACAACACCGTCAGGGTGACCAACGAATTCATGAAGGCCGTCGAGAACGACGACCTCTGGGAACTCAGGGAGCGCACGACCGGCCGCCATGCCAGGTCGGTCAAGGCCAGGGACCTCTGGGAGAAGATCGTCATGAGCGCCTGGAAATGCGCCGATCCCGGCCTGCAGTTCGACACCACGATCAACGAATGGCACACCTGCCCGAAGAGCGGCAGGATCAACGCGAGCAACCCCTGTTCGGAGTACATGTTCCTCGACGACACGGCCTGCAACCTCGCCAGCCTCAACCTCGGGCACTTCCTGAACGAAAAGGAGGGCGTGCTGAAGGTCGACGAACTGCTGCACGCGTCGCGGCTCTGGACGGTCGTCCTGGAGATTTCGGTGCTGATGGCCCATTTCCCCTCGGTCGAGATCGCCCGCCTGAGCTACGAATTCAGGACCCTCGGGCTCGGGTTCGCCAATCTCGGCAACATTCTCATGGTGATGGGGATTCCCTACGATTCGCCCAAGGCGCTGGCCATCGCGGGAGCCATCTCGGCGCTGATCACCGGCGAGGCATACAAGACCTCGGCCGAGATCGCGCGCGACCTCGGTCCGTTCGCCCGCTACAAGGAAAACGAGGCGGACATGCTGCGCGTGATCCGCAACCATCGCTGCGCCGCTCATAACCGCTCCGAGGACGAATACGAAGGGCTCATGGTGAAGCCGCGGGGCATCGATTCCGAGTACTGCCCGTCCTACCTGTTCGAAGCGGCCGGCAAGGTCTGGGACGAGGCTCTCGAAATGGGCGAGAAGCACGGCTTCAGAAACGCCCAGGTGAGCGTCGTCGCTCCTACCGGAACGATCGGCCTCGTCATGGACTGCGACACGACCGGCATCGAACCGGAATTCGCCATCGTCAAATTCAAGAAACTCGCCGGCGGCGGTTACTTCAAGATCGTCAACCAGTCCGTGCACAAGGCGCTGGAGCGTCTCGGATACAACCCGAAGCAGATCGACGACATCGAGAAGTACTGCAAGGGGCACGGCACCCTCTCCGGCTGTCCATCGATCAACCGCCAGTGGCTGAAGAACAAGGGATTCACCGACGACAAGATCGCGGCGGTCGAGGCGCAGCTCGAAAACGTCTTCGACATCCGTTTCGCCTTCAACAAGTGGATCCTCGGCGAGGAGTTCTGCGAATCGCTCGGTTTCACCGAAGCGCAGCTGAACGATCCCAACTTCAACATGCTGGAGGAACTCGGCGCGAAGAAGGAGGATTTCGAGGCGGCCAACGACTACGTCTGCGGCACCATGACCATCGAGGGCGCTCCGCACCTCAGGCTCGAACATCTGCCGGTCTTCGACTGTGCCGGTAAATGCGGCGCGAAAGGGCTCCGCTACATCAACCACATGGCGCATGTGCGCATGATGTCGGCCGTCCAGCCCTTCATTTCAGGAGCGATCTCCAAGACGGTCAACATGCCCTCGACCGCCACGACGCAGGAGATCGCGGAAGTCTATTTCTCCGGATGGCAGCACATGGTCAAGGCCATCACGATCTACCGCGACGGATCCAAGCTTTCCCAGCCGCTCAATATCAGCAGCTACGGCGATCTCGACGAGGTGGTCATGCTCGGCACCGAGGAAGACCTCGACGAGACAAAGGGCCCCAGGGAGGTTCAGGAGCAGATCGTCGAAAGAATCTACCACCGCTCGGAGCGCCGGATACTGCCGAAACGCAGGAAAGGCTACATCAGGGAAGCCTACGTCGGCGGCCACAAGGTCTTCCTCCGGACGGGCGAGTACGAGGACGGCGCGCTCGGCGAAATCTTCATCGACATGTACAAGGAGGGCGCTTCCTTCAAGGGCCTGCTCAACTGTTTCGCGGTGCTCGCCTCGAAGGCCCTGCAATACGGCATGCCGCTCGAAGAGCTCGTCGACAGCTTCACCTTTACCCGGTTCGAGCCTGCCGGCATGGTCCAGGGCCACAACGTCATCAAGAACGCGACCTCCATCCTCGACTACGTCTTCCGCTCCATAGGCTACGACTACCTCGGCAGGAAGGATTTCGTGCACGTCAAGGCGGTCGACGAGATTCCGCCCGGCGGAGAGAACGGAGCCAACGGAGCGAACGGCAAGTCCGCCGCCAAGGCCGATGCGGAAGCGTCGGCGGTTGCCGGACAGGCGAAAAAAGCCGCAGCACAATCCGGACGCGCTTCCGAATCCGTGGACGCCCAGGTGATCCAGGCCAAGGTCCAGGGGTATTCCGGCGAGCAGTGCGAGAACTGCGGCTCCATGAGGGTCAAGCAGAACGGCACCTGCAAGGTGTGCGAGGA
>Ga0272443_10001549_pt1 | contig 32854 bp, 45 predicted proteins | sample SSMAcet12_FD_193581 | JGI IMG/M metagenome (GOLD analysis project Ga0272443, IMG submission 193581) | Marine sediment archaeal communities from Little Sippewissett salt marsh, Falmouth, MA, United States - SSM-Acet-12 | ecosystem: Environmental > Aquatic > Marine > Wetlands > Sediment ... | reverse complement strand
GACGGCACCGGAACATTATCCTTTGATGGAAGTGGGAACCTCACTCTCACCGGAGATATGTCGGCATATACTTTTATCGTTACGGAAGAAATCGAAATCGCAACGAAGCAAAAATACTACGCACTCTCAACGGTTGGATCAGACGTTCTGATCCGCTATCAATCAAAATACTGGACCGGAGCGGCGTGGGCTGATGCGCATGGTATCGGATTTGGCTTTGAGGCATTGTTTAATAACAGCAGAGCAAATTGCACAGGTGCGGGGTATCGAAGCCTTTACTACAATAGCGGAGCAAAATGCACAGGTGCGGGGTCTGTTAGCCTTTACTACAACAGCGGAGCAAATTGCACAGGTGCGGGGTATGGTAGCCTTTTCTATAACAGCGGAGAGTATTCCACGGGTGCGGGGGTATATAGCCTTTACTACAACAGCGGAGATTATTGCACAAGTGCGGGGTCTGTTAGCCTTTATTACAACAGCGGAGCAAATTGCACAGGTGCGGGGTATGCTAGCCTTTACTACAACAGCGGAGAGTATTCCACGGGTGCGGGGGTATATAGCCTTTACTACAACAGCGGAGATTATTGCACAAGTGCGGGGTCTGTTAGCCTTTACTACAACAGCGGAGATTATTGCACAGGTGCGGGATATCAAAGCCTGCGCTACTCCGATTATAACGACAATTCAGCATTTGGATATAACGCATGGTCAACATTTCATGCTGATGCGGGCTCGGCGCAGACGTTTGATGCGGCTGATGTTGATACCGTCAATAATCGGGTGACAATCGTCGGTCATAGTTTTGGGGCAGTTGGGAAAAAGTTATATCTATACTTCACCCCGGCAGGCGCAGGCGTTCCCGGTCTGACTGATGGTATTGACAAATGGGAAGTGATAGACGCTGATACCCTAGAATGTTTAAATGATACCATGACCGGAGCAGGTGTCGATAATGGACATACGCTCACGCCTCAATACGCATGGACAAATACTACAGTGATAGGGGCCAACGCCGAACCAGATGCAAGTAATCAGATTTTTCTTGGCGACTCAAACGTAACGGAAGTGAAAACGTATGGTGGCGTGAATATCGGCAGCGGAAAGGTTTATAAGATAGATGGAACCCAGGTGGTGGGGGCGCAACAAGCCGCTATTGCTGATCATGGCACGACAACTGGAACGGATTCTGATGGTGAAGCAAGGACAAAAATCAATGACATTCTCGCCGCTTTAAGAGCGCATGGATTAATTGATACATAAGGAGGAATTATGGTTTACAAAATTGTTGATGAAAAAATTGAAACGGCAAGGCCGCCGTTATTGGAAGACATTGTTACGCTGAAAGAAAACCTGAAATTCGCAAACGAAGAAAAGGATCGTTTGACAAATGAATTGAATCGAGTCAACGCAGAAATAGCGGTTCTTGAAGCAAAAGTTCAAGCCCTATTCGATGCTGGCGTAAAAGATGTGAGTGACAAATAATAAATTATGAGTAATAATTAAGCTTAGGAGGTTTATATGGAAGATATGAAAGAAAAGGCAATTGTGATTGGTCCTGCAAGCCGTTCAAGAATGCAGATGATTTCTGCTCAGGCTCAAGCTGCTATGAGAACGGCAGATGAGCGCATTCAGGAAATGGTTATTGCGTTTCTTGAAGCAAATGGAGTAACCAATCCTCAGGGTTGGATTCTGGCAAATGATTTTTCCAGAATCGATCCTCCCGGTACGCCTCAAAAACCAAAGATGAAAACGCCTGAATTGAAGATTCCGAAAAAGTCATCCAAAAAAGGGGAAAAGAAATGATCAAAGAAAAAGAAATTTCGATTGGCACAAAGAGCCGGGAGAGAATGCTTGACATTCACAATGAAATGCTTCGGTTGAAGGCAGAGCAAGATAGTATTGTTGTTGCCCATATGGAAGCAAATGGTGTTTTTGATGCAAAATCGGTCCAAGTAAAGAATGACTTTTCTTTGCTTCGATGTACTTTCGAGGTTCAGGAAATAAAAAAACCTGAAATGAAAATTCATTCAAAGAAAAATCACAAAGAGGAATCAAAGAAATGATGGAACATCCCGTTCTTGTAAATAGAAAATTCATTGTTGGCTTCGGTTCGCTTGGATTACACTATGACAGGAACGGGAAAGTTCCCGAATCATATTATGATAATCTTTCTCGATTGGGTGTGAATTATGTCCGGCAATTTCTCACAAGTCATGATGCAATTCGTGATAAGATTTTTGAAATGCCTTTCAAAGAAAGGGTGCTTGAAAGCGCACAATTTCAGAGAAAGTATGATTTATATCCGATGTTGGTTCCGATGTATGATCATGGCAATGATTATGCGACTTACAATGATGTAAAACAGATTCTTGAGACTTTTGTTCCTATATTCCTTTTGGCTGGATTTAAAAAGAAAGAAATTTTATGTTCTCCGGGAAATGAAAGAGTTAAGCCAATGCCTGGAATTGGGATAAAGAAAGATATAGGGAATGGTCGATATTTATATTATCCTGGTAGTTCAAATTATCTATCTCCAAAAAGTGGGATTACATATGTAAATTTTGTTGATGATAATGCGTGGCCGAACCTTAATACTGCAAGCCAATTGACACTGAACAGAAGGCTTTTGGCTGCATATTATTTTGCCATCTCACGATGGTTGGAAACCAATTACGGTATTCCTTTAAGCAATATTATTGGGAATGTAAGAAATGATTGGCAATCTGATGGGAGTGCCGGCCCACACCAAACAACTGATCCTATTATTTCCGGTCTTTCCGGGCTGTGGTTTGGTGAAGATCGGAGAAAGGAAGTTACTCTTGAGTATCATAAGATTTTAACGGTTGGTTCCATTTTTCATAATAATGGTACTGGAGGGCTTCTTAAACGGCAGAATATGATTAAGAATGTAATTTTTTCCGAAGATGGGAGTGATGTCGTTGGTGCTTCTGGAAAGTGGTTGATTATTAATGGAAAGAAGCGATTCCGTAGGGCAACAGCTAAAGAACGAAAAGACAAAAATGATACGTTATTTTTGATCAGTCGAGTAGGAAAGCAGGTTAAAGATTTAAGCATGTTTGAAGAATTGACTCCAAAGGATTTTTTTGAATATAGGAACCGTCAGTCGTTAAAAGTTTTTGTTGAGTTATTTGATTTTGGTCGTTTCGCAGATACAACTTCTGCAACTCCTGATGAATGGGGAATGGATTTTTCTAAAACCGATTTTGAAGGAATGCGGGATTCCTTGCCTACGGAATACAAAGCTATTCATCGATTGAATAAACCTTTTGTTGATATGAATGCTTCGGATGATCCAATTGTCGAAGAACCAATTCCCAATGAACCACCGGGAGAGGAGGAAGAGATGTCTCAGATTAGATACTTTAATCCTATGCGTTATTTGATTCCGACATTTGAATTTAAACCTAAGTTTAAGGTTAAGGTTCATTTTAAAGGTTTCTTTCAGCGTGCAAAGTTTGTTGATTATGTGTTTACTCTTTTTTCTATTTTGGGCATTTGGCAAACAGTAGAGATTTTTTATGCGTTACTATTCTAATGGAGAAGGTGAAAAAATGCCTGATAGAAGGGAAAAGATTACACTAAGTTGGAGGCAGATATTTGGATTTGGGTTATTTCTCATTGCTCTTACTACATTTCTTGTAACCTTTTTTGTTGATAATCCCTCGAGGAATTGTAATGCGCTTTATGAAAAAATAGATATAAAAACAATTTTAAACAAAGAGGCAATTAGGGAAAATCATTCAAGAATCTTGGTACTAGAAAATAGAAGTCAGCATATTGAACAATGTATAAATTCTATTGAGAAAAAGATTGATAGAATTTTAGAAATTAGTTTAAGCAGATATAGTCTCAATTCAAAAGAAGGTGGGTCAAAATGAAAAAGTTTTTTAAAAGAAAGTTTTTGTTGAGCCTGATTCTTTTTATTGTGGCGTGTATTTTTAAGTGGTACACCAAAATTGGAGATGTTGCATGGTTGGTAGCAATGATTGCCGCCGTATGGGGTTATCAGGCTGCTAATTCCTTTTTGAAGGCATGGTTTCATCTTTATGAGGATGACGATAATGCTGACAGCTAATGATGATCAAGATATTATGCTTGCAAGACGGAGTAATCTTGGTTACCCAAAAACAGTTCTTGATCAAAAAACTGGACAGGTTATAAGGTTTAAGACTGCTGCAGAACATGAGGCTTGGAAAAAAAGAGGTCTCAAGGAACATGAAAAAGAATTGGAAAGGCAACGTCAAGTTGAAGAAAAGTTGAGACTTGAACAAGAAGCCAAGAAAAAGGAGTTCCAGGCAAAGACTGCAAACCGTGGTAGACCCATTACAAACGCTGAGGCTGTAGCAGAGGCAAGGAAAGATATACAATCATCTGAATCTATGTCTCCGAAGCCAGAGAAGCGAGATGTAATGGATATTAAAAGTATAGAAGAATGGTTAAAAAAAGGATTTAGTTTGATGGAAATAACACGGATTTTGAATTCTGACAATCCTGCTGCTGAAGCAGAGAAAATTAAGAAAGGAAGAAAAAATGCCTGATGCACCTATGTTTACTGACCCGATGATGGGGCAAGGCCCTGAAATTGCTCCTCTTGATGATAGTTCTCAAATGGCGGCGAATCCAGAAATGCTTGGAGAAGCCGAGTTTGATCAGTTGATTGGACAAATTCCAGAAGAAGTTGCACAACAAATTCTTGCACAACCGCCTGAAGCAGCTTTAGAATTTTTGGTTGACATTGTTATGGAAACCAATAATGGCGTTAATGCCAGTTCTGCGCTTCAACTTGCAAAACTTATCTATTCTGCTCTGCAGAAAAATCATGGAGAATCCGAATATCATGGTATGAAGGGAGAAGAACAGCAACAGATTGCCCCTCAAGCTGCTCCTCAGCCTGAAATACCAGTAGACGGACAGGGAGTTTAAAATGGCAAACGCCCCACTCGAATGGGATGGTACTGGCTATAAAGCAAAAACTTATTCCAATTCAGGTAGTCAGAATTCTCCTGATACACGAAGTCCTTCTTTTGCAGATGCAGGTAATGATTTTGCTCCAAGTGGAAGCGGTACAGGAGGTCAAAACCAACCTGATTCTGGTTATCCTGGTGTAGGAAGCGCAATGTTTGCTTCGCTTAATCCAGGACAAATATGGAGACCCAACGGAAATGTTGTCCAGCCGACTTCTTTTGAGGGTTACAACAAGTATGCTGAGACACATAATAAGGGTGTTGGTGGTTTTTTTGATCAGTATGCCGGGATGATTGGAGGGTTCAATCAAGGTGGTGGCGGTGGTGGTGGCTATGATCCGGGAATGTTTGATTTTTCCCGTCAAGGAGTAGGTTTCTCAAATGCTTATCTTGAAAAACAAAAGCAACAACTTGATTACGAAAAAGAATTGGCAGACAAAGACCCGTTTGGACAAGCGTCAATCAACATTAGAAATAAGGAACTTGAATTACAACTTCAGCAAGAGAAACAGAAAATTAACGAAACATTTGCGGCTCAAGGGGCAGTAGGAACACCTCAACATGCAAAAGCTTTGCGTGATGCAGAGACAAAATCAATGTCTCGAAGAGACTCAATCATTCAATCAATGAAAGAAGCTTCTGGTCAATATAAACTTTCTGTTGCAGAACAAGGTTCTTTGACAATGCAAAGAATTGGACAGCTTGATACAGCCCTTTCTGATATTAATGCAAGAATCAACATTTCCGAGGGCCAAGCCAAAGTCGAGTTGCAAAAGCAAAAAATTGCCGCCAGTTCAGCAAGGGCAGCAGCCCGGGTAGCTTTGAAGCTTGGTATTTTGGATAGAGCAATCATTTCTGAAAGAGATCAGTATGGAAGATGGGAAGGTGGCCGGCAGTTTGATGCAGATAATTTCTGGAAAGGTCAGCAGTTTTCTCGGGGAATTTATGAATGGGATTCTGAGTTTGATTATACTCGTTGGTATAACAACGAAATGATGAGTCTTCAAAAAGATTTAAATAAGCAGTCTATTTGGGACACTATCGGAAATCTCGCATCTACAGCATTAAATGTTTTTGGTGTCAGAAAACCAAACAGTAATGCAGGAAACAATGCTGGTAATGGTGCATCCCCGATGCAGTTACCAAGTTTTTCAATGGGTCAATTTAATTTGAATTTGAATAGTCAATATGGTGGCGGTGGCACTACACCTTCATTTGCCCCTTATGGTACTCATGGAGAAAAAGAAAATGGCTAACATTCCTACGTTTCAACCTAGCAAAGCTTTGATTCCTCCAAGTACTGGCATAGCTTCTTTTGCAGAAAACATTAACAAGGTTTCTGAAACATATCGTAGAATAAAACTTGAAGATGAAGAAATTGCAAGAAGGGAAGCCTATCGCCAACAGCAGGCAGAAATGCAGAAAGAGCAATTGCAAATTCAAAAACAACGTGCAGACACTTCTCAAAAGTATATGCAACAACAGTCTGAACATATGGAAGCTTCAGCAAAAATTCAGGCATTGACTTTTGGGCGTACACTCGCAGCTTCGGGAGATATTGAAAAAGCAGTAGAATACGGATTGACAAGGGAAGTCGCCGAAAAGATTTATAATCAAGCAGAACATGATCAAGAATATAAGCGAGTAATGCAAGAAAAAAATCTTCATTTGACTGATCTTCGAATTGCAGGTGAAAATGCCAAGGCTCTTCAATTCAATGATGCAAAAACAAGGCAAGAATTGATTAAGGTTTTTTCTGGCATAATGGATGCATCTCGGGCTGATATTCAGCAAATTCTTATGGATGCAAAAATGCCAAAAAGTTCTGATGCTGAAAAAGCAATTATTATAAAAGCGATTATCGGGTCTCACCCCTCCGTGGCTTTTCAAAATTACAACAGATACGTAAGGGCTGGAAAAATTTCTCCAGAATTGGCTCTTAAACTTGAGCCTCATATGACTGCATTGCATTCTGCAATCTCTCAAACCAAAGAAGCAAGAAATGCCTTTGGATTGCCTGATTTTGAAGTTGAAGAACCTATCATGATGCATGAATTGTTTATGGACAAAGCAAAAGCTGGACCTTCTACTACAGGAGTAAAAGCAGTAGAAGACGTAATTGGTGATTCTTTAAAGCCTCATCAAAAGAAATCAACCTTTATCATGGCCTTAAGACGAAGTGATCCAGAATTTAATTCGTTGATACAACATGCTGCCAAAAAGTCAATAAAAGAAGGATATACTCCTTTGGATAAAATTACTCCTGGAATAAAGGTTTATTCAAATAGTCCGCAAGGAAGAAATGATTTTATTGAAAATTACATTTTATCTAAAGCAGGACTAATTGGTTTTGATGATCCAACCTTTGTTACTCCCGAAATGATGTCACAGGTATTTGAGGATAATTTTCTTGTAATAATACAGAACAAATTGGATAAAATGTTGGCTGCACCAGATAGGCTTAAATATTCTTTGAAGAAAGTGATGGTTTCTCCTAAAGAAAAATTTGCAGAGAAAGCTAAAACAATTATTGACAAAGCCGTTGATCAGTATAAAGGCCGATAATGGATTCGTTTTTTGATTTTGATCAATATTCATTAGATAAAAACGAATTTCAAAGATCATTGTTCGGTGAAAGTCTTACGGAAAGAGATCCCTATAGGTTTCAATCTTTTGGTTTAGAAAGTCGTGCTAGAAGTGATGATCCGTATGGCTATAAAAGCTTTGCTTATTCTCAAAAAAAATATATGAATGCAATGATGGGTACTCAACCATCAGCTTCAGAACAAGAATTGGTTGGCATTAAAAGTCAGGGTGAACCAAAGAAATTGTCTTGGTGGAGAGATAACGAAGAATATATGAAATGGCTCGCATCTGAAGGGTATGATGATGAATATCTTACAGATGAAGAAGGGAACCGAATGTATCTCGGGTATGTTAAGTCTTTAGCTGAAGAAAGAGGCAAAGATATGCCCGGAATCTTTAAAAAGTTTGGTGGTGTGGTACAAGCCGTTGGAGACGCTATTGAAGGAATCCCCCTGGTAGAAGACGTTGCTCATGGGACTGTTACCCTACTTTCATTTTTTGGGAATCTTCTTGATATGCCGATGAATATTGTCAGAAGCATAGTGACTTCTGTTGGTGCGGGGCATCCTGAAGAAGTATTTGGTAATGCTTGGGAAGCATTTAAGCATGGTGTTACGGGTGGCAAGGAAGGAGGGTATTTTTCTTTTCTTGATTATCAGTTACAAAATAAAATCGATGAAGCAAGACAGGGTATGTCTGAAGAAGAGTTTAAGGAGTATATGGATTCAGATGAATATAGGCAAGTAAAAAGGTCTTGGCAATTAGGTGGATTGCTTTTAGATGTGGTCGTTGACCCTATGTGGCTTATGGCAACAACGGGTAAATTGTCAAAGCTTCCGGGAATCATGGCTAAGGGCGAAGATGTTACCGCTGACTTAGTTAGAACGGCTGGAAGAATTTCTGAAACATTTAAAATGACCGAAATGCCAATGCATGAAGTTCTTTCAAAATCTGCAGAGATGACAAGGGCTGTTTCTTCTCAAGCCGACAAAGCCAGGAAATTGTTTAAAGCCGTTTCTGAAAATGATGATTGGTTAAAGCTTGGTCAGATGGAAAAGGCAACGGCAGAAGCCCTCTCAAAAACAGATGACATAATAAAATTAGCTGATGGCTTTATGGATTATGCATCCAAAGTGAATGATGCAAAATGGATGACCCCTAAACCATATTGGAGTGAATTTGGCAAAAAGACAGCCCTTCATGTTCCATTTACAGGAAGATTTGGACAAAAGCTTGGCTATACTGGTGAACGAAAAGTAATGTTTACCATTGGTCCAGAATTGGAGGGTCTCAGGAGAAGCATTTTTAGAAGATTGGGTTCCGATATGAAGTCAACCCTTGATGTTGGTGCAAGGCAATTTAGAGGAACCATGAAGCATCTTGAACGCACAAGAGATAGGATCGCAATAAAAAGGTCAGCAGAAAGGATCAATGCGGCTGCAGACGATTTGGTCGATTATATGAATACTGGAAATCCTGAAAAGGTTTTTACTAGAGAAGATGCCCTTGATCATATAAACGAAGTAATTGCAACCTCTGGATATAAAGAAAATATGAGTGGCAAGGATTGGGCAAGATATACTTTCGAGGAAGAAGTTCTTCAAATTGATGGAGTCGCGACAAGAGCAAGGTTACACAAAGATATTCTTGTACCTTCTTTGGAAGAAGGTCTTGAGCAGGCTGATAAAGCTATTGATACCGTTAAGGGTCTTTATTCCAATGGTGAGTATGAAGATGTTCTTATTCATCTCCTTGGAGATAAAAATGTCAGGGAGATGATTCAAGAATGGGGGACTGTTTCAAAGAAAATCTTAAAAGAAGAGGCTGAAGCCAGAGCAAAGAACCTTGAACTTTTTAAAAGAAGTGGTTTTGTCAGGGAAGCTATTGGTGATGACGGGAAGGCTTATCTTGTTTTTGATGATTATGGTATGGCACCAAAGGTGGTAATGAAGGGAGAGAAGGGTATAGGTAAAACAAAAGCATGGAAACATAATACCATTGCATATCGTCCTGCTTATCCAACGAAAGAATTTCAAAAACTTATTTTTGAACAATTGGTACATAAGAATTCTCTTGGTCATCCTTCTGAATTGCTTAATCAGCCTACAAGAATGTTGATGGTTCCAAGTAAATATAATGATTTGGAATCTCTCAAAAAGCTTTATCCAGCATTAGAGGATGCCAAAGAATTCACAAAAGTAGAGAAATTGTTTCTTGATGCTGCAACAAGTGAAAGAGAGAAATGGTTTACTGCTTTGAATCGTGTGAGAGATTTGCAACAAACGTCTGATGGTTGGAAGCTTGTCCAGAATTTAATTCAAGAAGGTGTGCTTGAATATACAGATGTTCATCGGGCAAATTTATTAGCTGAAGCTGGTCTTTTATTTGATGGTTTCAATAAAAAAGTATTTGATTTAAGCCCTGCAGTATTTGCCGAACGGATAAAGAAAACAGATAGACTTCTTGCAGAAACGGAAGCATTGCAAAAAGTAATTCCTGATGGTCTGAAAGATGGGTGGATGCAGAAAAAATTCATTGATGGGAAAAGAGTAAATCCTGAAAAGATTCCAAAATATGCAGGAAAATATAAATGGGTCTCGGGGTCCGGGGCTTTTCAGGGGTTTTATATTCCAGAACATTTAGTAGAGATGGTAAACACTTTCAGCCGGGGCCTATTGAGGTTCCATGTTCCGTTTGGCTCGACTTATTCTCCGGTAATTCAAAATGTGTTAAAAGCATCGATGAAGTTTAATAGCTATTGGCGACATCAGATGACTATTAAGCATCCTCAATTTCATGCAAGAAACTTAGTATCAAATAGGGTTATGCTCCTGGGTGAAGGAAGGCCGTTTTATAAATGGATTATTCCTGATGAAATTACCAATGATTCCAGAAATGTTTATTTCTATTCAAAATACCTTGATAAAAAGGCTCGAGGAACTTTAACAAATACTCAAGCGAAAAGGCTTAATCAATTGGAAAGTATGCACGTTATGGATGGTATGGAAAAAGTGCCGATCCCGGTTGCATATGAACGATTGTTAAAGAATGGAGTTATTGGAACTTCTCATACAGAGGACATCTCAAAAAGTTTAAGAGTGTCTTATGTCGGAGAAACAGAAGAAGAGTTAAGTAAATTGAAGAAATTTATAATGCCATTTACTGGAAAAACAAAGAACATCTATAGCAAAAAGCTAAAGAAATATAATGTAATTTTCGGTACTGAAGATATAGCAAGCGAAGTAATGGGAGACTTGGGAAGATATGTGGAAGAATGTGCCGGCAGAATTGAGGGCTACTTCCATTTAAGAAAAAACAAGGGTATGAATATTGATCAGGCATCCCGTAGAGTCAATCATATTTTTGTCGATTACAACGCCCTATCAGAGGGCGAGAAAGCCTTACGCAACTACTTGATCCCATTTTACACTTGGCGGTCTAGAATGATAGGTGTAATGGGTGGACAGATGATTCAAAACCCTGTTATGTTTACCTCTTTGGTTCATTTGAGAGAAAATGCCTTTAAGATGCTTGAAGTCAATGAATTGTTGCGTACAAAATATGAGGCAAAGGGTGAAGGAATCCCATTTGTGAATGCAGAAGATTTGTTGAAATTCATGCGTGGCGAAAGAATGTCAGAAATCTCTGTATCATATATCAGTGGAGAAGGGTTTCTCCCTCAATCAGCAATTAATGTGGTAGATTTTGAGAAAGTTTATGATCTTTTGGACCCGAGAACTTATGTTTCAGGGTTGACTGACGAATTATTGCAGGGGTTAACACCAGCAATCAAGCTTGCGGTTGAGGAAAATCTTAACTATTCCTTCTTTTTTGGTAGAGAAATTGAACGCTATCCAGGTGAATTGAAACAGTTTTTAGGTCTTAACCTGCCTCCTAAAGTGGCAAATATTGTTCGTTCTGTTTTTGGTTTTCGGAGAGAAGCAGAAGATTTTATTAATCTGTGGAGAAAGAACGCATATACTGGTAAGCCCAACATGACTGTTTATGAACTTATTCAGAAACATGCGTTTGGTACTCGTCCTTATACTCATGATGAAATTAGAGAATTGAACCGTTGGATGGGGCAAGTAAAAGATATTTATCGTTTTAATGCCCAGGCAGCGAGGTCGAAGAAGTTTGATGTAGATGCTCAAATTAAACATGCTTCAAGTGCTTTGGAAGCAAAGTATATGATTGATATTCTTGAATGGTACAAACAGTTTTTGGCTTATCATAAGAGCAGTCGTGAATGGGCTGAAATTTTAAGAGAACGGGCTGGAAGAAAGAGAAAGTATCTTAAAGAGGATGAATTTAATCCCAGGTAATTAGCTTTATTGTTTTAATCATCAATTGTTTAAGGTTTTTTTTCTGATTGAGGAGTGTTATGTGCAACTTCATAATCATAATCCATTTGGTGAGATTCGTGAAAATTTAAAATGTCTCTGATTATATTCCTGTTGTTTTGAATATTTTTTACTTTAATAAAAATTTTGTGGTCCATCCCCATTGGCATTTCTGTTGGATCAGCAAAAACAATATTGTGGCCGCAATTTCCTGCATAGTTTTTACTTTTTTCGGTTATTCCGAGAATTTTATCTCGATTATTACGATATGTGTCTTCTTCATCATGGAATTTGTCTCGTAAATCAGAAATTGTTATTAAACCATTTGTGTAATCATGGACTGCATTTTGGGAATTAGAATCCAATTCTTCCCAAAGTTGTTCTAATTCTTTTTCTTGTTTTTTGGTAAGTTTCATTTCATCCTCCTTTCATTTTGGATCATATTCGATATGAATATGGTCATATTCATATACAACATCATATGAAGAACCTAAATAATTTTGAAGTAAAGCCCTGACTGCCAAAGCTTCTTCTTCATCCATTGAACCAATTCTTTTGTACTTATCTACAGCACGTATATCTATGGCTCGATCTTTATAATGAAGCGAATCTTTTCTATGTTTACCATCATTAGCAGATGTAATTACTATAGAAATGTCTCTCATTATTGCCATATGGAGAAGTTCTTTCAGAATAAATAGCACAGCTGGATTTATAGTTTTAAATCGAACGGAGCGTTTAACTAAAAGTTTTGCTACTACTGGTGAAATGTTTTTGAAACGAATGTTTTCCAGAAATTGCATAAATTTACTTATTGTTTTCATCTTTGTTCCTCTCAAATTTTATTATTTGAATTAACCGCTTTCTGGTTCTTTCATAATTACTTGGATAGTGATGAATTTCAAAAACTTTGATTGTTCTATCAGACAGTGTGACTTCATAAAGATATTCAATATCACCATGTTTGCCTGTAGTTGGCTCAATTGCTCCGACTTTCCATGAAAGAAATGGATTTTTTGATGTAACAATTTGATACTCCTTGAACGGAATTGATGGATCAAATTCTGGTACTTCTGTATTATACTCTGCCATGCCTAATGCAATAAGCCAACCGCCTGATTGACCTGGATTGTCTCTAAGGTCTCCATTAGCAACAGCTTGCATAAATGCAGATAAAAGCGGTAAGGCTCCTTCTGGATAACCATCACAATGACGGTAGAACCAGAGTTTTTCATCAGTGTCATTATAAGATAGTGTAATGTTACAACGTGTGGACATTTAAGCCTCCTTTAAGTCCTTTAATTTTTGATGCTTTGTGGCGGGGTTTGCCATTTTGTCTATCATGTGGATAACAGGTATTCCGAAAGAGCCTGTACTTCTGTATTTGGCCAATGGTCCAATGGCTAGGTTTTCGTATGGTCTGATTCTTTTGGTGCTGATGATGGAGAATTCTCCAAGAAGTTTTGTGTAGAATACTGGAGACCTGGGACATTTTTCGTTCATGCAGCAGTAGAAGACTGCTTGACTTCTCTTTATGGGATCGATGCAAATTTCAGTTATAATCTGATCGAATGTTTTTCTTATAGAGAGGAGGTAGTCTTGTAATTCAAAGTAAGTGAAGGTCTTCACTGAATAGATTTTTTTCCCACAGAGTGGGCATATGTTATTATCGCCTGAGCATGTCATCTTGTGGTTCCTCCCATTGATCTAGTAATTTATTGCAATGTTCGCAGAATATTGTGTAAAGGATAGTTCTGGTTGATTCGTATGTCTTTCGTTTGGTGTATGTTTCTGCCCCGCAAAAAGGGCAATGTTTTGTTTTTGGTTTAATGGAAATATTATTTTCTTTGGTTTCTGTTTTTTTGTTTTCCTCTAATAACTCCGGGTTTTCGTGAATGTTGCCGATTACCTTTGGGAAATTTTCAAACAAGTCCCAATACAGCGAGTCGTAATCGGTCTGAAACATAGCGTCATCAAAATACACAGTCCTTGAAGTCTCTCCGTCTGAAACTATATCCCCCTCATAAATCTCAACACCATTCTTATCCTTCAGGCCGGTGTATTGCTGCCATTCAATTCCATGGTTAAGTTCAATTACATCAGGATAAACAAAATGCCTGTTGTTTCCATCCCAAACCCTAAATTTAATTTCCCTCATTTTTTCTCCTCCAATAATTCTGGATTCTCGTGAATGTTGCCGATGATTTCAATGGAAACTCGCTGTCCATCAGATGTTGCTTCCCATAATGTTTCGGCGAATGATCCCCAGTTCATATAAAATGCGCCGCCATCAAACTTCACCTGCGAAACACAAACCAATCCGGTGCTGTGATCCTTGTTCTTGACAACATCTCCCTCATAAATATCAACACCATTCTTGTCCCTCAGTCCTGTGTATTGTTCGAGGACAACACCCCCCATGACGTGCCCGTCTTCAGTGGCCCCAATCAACGCCCCATCCTTCCCGTGTGACCACGACACGACATACCCATCGGACAAAAGGTCTATTTCGTGGTGATATTTCTCGCCATCCCAAACCCTAAACTTAATCTCTTTCATATTTCACCTCGCAGTTTGTTTCTAAATATAATCCAAAACCTGACCTGTAGACAGGCACCCCTCAACAACCTCTGCACCTGTCGGGGTTACGATAATAGTTGCGTGAGGATGGAAGCTATCGTTCAGGTATTTAATGGCTGGATCAACAGCGTTTCTAAGCTCACTATGTTCCCGCTCAATTTTATCCCGATCAACCTCAGGCCACGGGGTTATGTCGCAATCATCAGGGTCAAGGGGCACCCTGTTGTCAGTCATATCCATAAATCGCTTGCTTCTACGCTTTTCCTCTCCTTCCGGAACCGCGTAGATATACCCAGGGGCCGTGTTTCCCGGTACTCCCCAACGCACATCGAACCAGAAATGATTTCCAGTGCTCCTTTCAACTACATGAAATCTGGTCATTCTTTCACCTCGCTAATGTTCTGAGCAAGTCAGAGTCTTGGCCCTGGAATCGTGAGCGCACCATTGCGCCACAATTATCACTTCGTCATCCCAAACCCTAAACTTAATCTCTCTCATATTTCATTCTCCTTTTTTTCAGGGTTACGCATACTATTTTCTACCATTCCAAATTTTCCGATGCACTCTTCGTGCCTAAGATTTCCGCCAATCTTCATGCAGTTCATAAAATATCCCCAAAAATCACATGATGCAAAGTAACCGTCATCTGTTGGGCGATAGAATTGACACCCATCACAATACTTCCCTGTTGGTATCTCAACCTCAATAAAATGTTTTTTTGTTTTCATCGTTATTTCCTTTTATTTAATTCTTTAATCATGGCGTCGGCGTATCCGATTGCCTCTTTTGCATACACTGAATATCCACAGTTAGCAGAGTTTGGGTTCGCAATAATTCCCGTCAATGCTGCAGCCGCAAAGTAATCTCGGCGGGCGGCTTTTCTCTTTTCGAATCTGAGGTCTTGTTCTATTCGCATTATTTCTTTATCGCTTCTGCGGAACAGATCATATTTTTCTTTTTTGTTACTCATGATTCTCCTTGTTGTTTTTTGTGTTTTGCTATTACCATTGATGTTATTCTGCGGTTAAGTTTATATTGAAAATTAGGCATTTTGCCGGAGTTTTCTGCAGTCCACATAGCATATTTCGATGCGAGGGTCGCTGAGCTTATTGCGTCATCTGGAAGAGTTTTTGCTGAAGAGGCTTCCATTGCTGCTCTTGCGGCTCTTTCTTGAATTATTGTAGTTGAATGCATACGTACAAAAAAATCTGCGGCACAATGCGCTTCTGCTCGAATTGATACGTTTCCGGTTTTTAAATATTTCATAACTACATCGCTATAATCTATGCCAATATTCCATAAGTGGATTACATCAAGCGCACATTTTCTTGCGAATTCAAATAGAATGTCTGTTGAATCAATCATCCATTCAACTTCTCGATAATAGGCAACTGATTTATCTACAGCATTAATTCGTTTGCCAATTAAATTTACACGGCAAAGTATTGTTCCTGGTGCATAAAGAAGTGCATCCATTATTCTCCTTGATGCATGGAGTCCATGGCTACATAAACGTAAGGGTTCATCCTCTGGTACGGAATATATTTCCCCTACTTCAACTAAGCGATTATCGCCAAAACGTAATCGTTGATCATTTTTTAAAAAATGCCAGCCTTTCATTAATTTTCCTCCTTTTCTCCCATTAGATATTTAAAAAAGTTTGGTGATTCCGGGCAGCGATAATTGTTACAGTATGTGTGTGCATACTCATTATTGTCTTTATCCTTAAGACGTACCATCGTTTCTCTACAAAGAATACATTTGGGGGGGGTACCATACACATCTGTTAATTTTCCACTTGTTGGCGGCCAGTTATGAATATCAAGTTTAATCGAATCACCGATGTTTGGAATCATTTTGCACTCCTTTGGATTATACTTGACATAAAGATGATCCATTATCCCCTTCAAAAAAAGTGGGCGGCGGGGGAGTCTAACCCCCGTTGGCATCAAACTGTTGAAGCACACTGTTTCCCCAATCTGCCAAGGTCATGCCATCTAACCGCCCATTTGAAATCTTCTTATAAATAGATTGCAGTCTTTGAATCTAAAGGGTTTTCTAGGTATTACATTTCGCTTACGTCTTGTTCCAGCAGAAGTTAGGATATATGAGGCACGTGGAAGCCAAGTCTTCTTGAAGAAGGAATGTAATAGGACTTTGTTTACATAAAGGCCGTGTTTTTGGAGCATCCATTTTTGATTAATGGAGAACATAGGTAGCGAAGGGTTGAATCTTGCCCGAGAATATTGCCCTTTGATCTCAATTAAATATCTTGATTGTTCTCCGAATCTTTCAATTGGTATGAGTTTTAGTTCAGGAAACATTGTTATGAATTTAGAATCAACTGTAATATCAAAGTCAGGAGTATAAACGTGTTTGTGAAGCTTTACTTTGTAGTAATCATAAATGGCTGGAAGCCTGTCTCTTTCTGTTGAAGAAGCATATGCTGCTCCGGCTCCAGTAAACCCATACCATAAATGTTTTTCTTCTTCTTCTGAGAGAACGTATGTGGTTTTTTCTCTTTTTTGATATACAAGAAGTTCGACAGAATTTAATTCCATTAGCCAATTCGCAAATAACAGTTCATCTACAGAATCAAATTCATCACTCATTTCAATGACAGGTGTTTGGTTTATACGGGCAACATTTTCTGCAGAGAAGAATTCTTCACGTTTTTGTTTTCCTAAAATCTTTACAAGTTTTTTGTCGTGGACACATTCATTAGTATTCATAGTTCAATCCTGAATCCATAGCTTAAATTAAGTCCTATCCCAATGTGTCCAGAAGGGCTAAGTGTAGGCCCAACACCTATGTAGAATGCTGGTTTGCGAAGCTTTCTATTGAGAATGCCAATCTGTTCATTCTTTTTGTTTATGATTATTGCTGCTGATTTAATAAGAGTATCGCCGCTTGTGCTGAAATCATCTGAAACTTTAATTGATTTATCAAGTAGCTTCATCATTGCATTTGAAAAGCTTTTGTAATTGAAAAGATATGTGGCCGGCACATATTCAACCTTTTCAATAACCTTGATTGGTATTGGCTGAGAATTCAAAGCATCAAGTTCCGCTGCAAGTTGATCTCTATCAGTCTTTATCTTTATAAGGGTTTCCTTTGCCTGATCATGTATAAGCTTTGCTTGATTAAATATCTTTGTTTGTCTATCAATTTCTGCTTGCGCTTTTTTGTAGGCTTTATTTAGGTTTGCGTTCTTGTGAGATTGTACCACTCCAAACCCTAGGGCGATCAACATTACGATTACGAGAAGAAGGAAGGTTCTTTTTGTCATTTAACTTTCTCCTATTTAACATTTCTCCCAAGGCTCTTGCTGATATGATAAGGATTGTTATGAATAAAAGGTACATTGCGGTGCCTAAAAGAAATGTTTTCATTTTAAGTCCCTGTCTTTCATTATTGCGTCAAATTCTTTTTTCTCCACAAGATTTTTAAATCTTCGATTTTCGATTTCTTTTTTAAATCCTTTCCAATATGGTATATCATATTCAGTTATATGCGTTTTTGGAACAACGATATATCCTCTGTGATTACAAACTTTGCATATTGATTTTAAACCGATGATTCCATCACACTTGGGACATCTTATGCAAGCATATCCTGTAAAGTCTATAAAGTATTGCATTGCAATCTGTTTGCGAAGATTGAAATGTTTTCTCATAACGAGTGGTGCAAGTGGTTCCATAGCTTGTCGAATGGATTTGCCTATAAGCTTTCCTTTCATTTCTATTCCAACAATAACTCCAAGAATGAATGAGAGTAATAGATTAAAGATGCTTTTCAAATTTTCTCCTATGATTTTTTGTAGCCTCAAGAAATATCTTTTCAAAGAAGCTTGGATTGGTTTCAGAAAGCTTCATGATTGCCTGGATAGTTGCAATCTTTTGTTCCTTGGCAGATTGTATTTCAAGTTTATCAATGGCTCTTTTAATTCTATGGCGAGTTATTTCAAAGATTGAGATTTCTTTTTTTTCGGGAGATATTCCCAATTTGTTTTCAAGATATACAATTGTCTTTTTGAAATTAAGTTTTTCTATTTTAGAAACAAAGTCTATTAAGTCGCCTGCAGCAGATTGGCCGCAACGGAAGCAATAGAACCTTTTGGAATCTACAATCATAGATGGGTTAACATCTTTATGAAATGGGCATAAGATACTTATCCTTCTCTTTTTATTGCTTGAGTCTTTGTGGTTCTCGGTCAGATATGGATAGTTATTGAAAATATAATCTATGAGGTCAATCCTTTCTTTTATTGCTTTCGCTCTATCCGTCCAGGAAATTGTCGAAACTGTCATCTTCTTCATTTATTTCCTCCTGAGATATTATCAGGTCTTCATCATTATCTGCGACCTGAGTTGAGATCGGAGAATATTTCCAGAAGCGGAGTACCGGAACATAGCTGCTTAGAATTCTATTCTTTACGGCTTTCCATTTTAAGGTGAATCTTAATTCTTCTGGACAATGTTCTGACTTGGTGTTGTCCACGAATGATAATTGTAAGTCTGCATCTTCTCCGATGTTCTTTGCTCCCTTTGGAGCCTTTTGGCTAGGCACTTTAGAGAAACCATTCTTTCCAAACTTGCCATCATATTCATCTGAACCAATTTGAGTTAAGAGATAGAAAACCATATTCAATTCTTCTTTCAGAAATTGAAAGAATTTTGATGATGTCATGGTTTCTTTATAAATGTTATCTCCACTATGTTCTACCTTTGTGAGATGATCAAGCACTACTGCATGTGGTTTATCTCTCCTGAGAACAGCTTCTATTTTTCCGAGTGAGGCTAGGTCTGATGTGCCTGTGAGGTTCTTTTGAGTGTAGATTTTTAAATGTGAAAAGAAATTGTTTTTGATTAATCGTTTTTTAACTTGCTGTGGATTTTCTTTGAGTAATAGTTTAGCTTTGCTTTCTCCTATTTTGAATATCAGTCTTATGAATTTTATAAGTATGTCTTTGTAGCCCATATCGAGTGAGAAGAAGACAACTTTAAATTCTTTCCTGATCATGAAAAGGATTTGATTAACCATCCAACTTGTTTTGCCGCTACCGGCTTGTGCTTGAAGAAGCATTAACTTACCTGATTCTAATCCTCCATTTTCTGGCCCGTTGTCCGAGGTCGCATCATTTAATGATTCAAGAAAGAAGGGGATTTTAAATGTTTTCTTTTTAAAATCTATAAGAAAATTTTCAAATTGTTTTTCAGGAGTTATTTCTTGTTCATAAGGGCGTTTGCCCTTCTGATGTTCTCCTGATACCGAATCTTTTTCTTGTCTATCTCCCCTCCTGCTTTGTGTTTGCCCACGATGTTTTTCCATTCATTATCCACCGAAAATTGATAGCGATCCGTTTTTTTGTAGTTCGCCCTGGCTTTGCTGAAGTCCCTTGAAATCCAAAGTCTTACTGCAACGTCAAGACGTTTAAGTGGGTATCGCTTTGAGCCTTGTGCGTAGGTCCAACCATTTTGCTCATAATGAGCATGAAAGGACTCGACTTCCTCATATAGGAGTTCTTCTGGAAGAATATCTTTTTCCTGGAATACTTCCATACATTCTTCAAAAGAAAATCCAATGGAATTTTTCGGGTTCTTTCTGATCTTATAGACCTTTACAAGCTGGTCAAGAAAAGTCTTGACTTCATCTTCTGGCCACCCCCATTCTTTTGCATACTTTGATGCCCTTCTTTTATCAAATAATTCTGCAGGAAGGTATTGAAATATCAAATAGAATGCAGCCTGATTGGGTGCCAATGATGAATTAGAATGGGTCTGCTGCATCGGGGAAATCCTCTGGTATGTTTTCTGCTGTCGGCGGTTCGGGGTCTTCTTCCCTTGTTGTAGAACCGTGTTTGGGATTAAGCTTCATGAATCCCGTGGCATGAAGGTTGAGGAATTTTCTCTTTTCTGAAACAGAAGTTTTCAATTGAAAGGTAACAACAACCAGGTCACCCTTCTTAAGCTTCTTCAGCTTTTCTGCTTGCTTTCCCCAAAAAGTAACGTCAATCCATGATACAGAACTCTTCCAATCTTTTGAACCTTTAGGGAGATAGTAGTCGTTGACTCCAATGCTGATCCTACCAAGTGATTTTTCCGGGTCAATGACCGGATCGGCTCCAAGTCTTCCTCCTACTTCTCCTCTTGCCCATGAATCAAAATACATTTGATCCTCCTAAATGATAAAGAAATTTTTATTTTGTCGAAGCATTATGCCGGCATCGAATGGCAATCTTAATGAGCGCCCATTTCTTGATTGTATGTCATGTTTTGTTTTGAAGATAGTCCTTTTGATAATACTAAAGTGACATTTGTCAGCATGATCATTTATAAGTGAAGAGGGAATTGTAGAATGATACCCTCTAAAAAACAAAAGAAGCCTGAAGAATGACACTAGACTTGGTTTGTAGAATCCTCCTGTTGTCCAGTTTTCTTTCATGGTTCCGTCTGCATCGATCATTGCTTTAAGCATCGTGTCAATTGATGTAGCTTTCAAGCTTAAAAAGAAAGGGAGTCCAAGCCCATTTTGTATTTCATCTCTAAGGAAGGGAAAGAATCTTTCATTCACCTGAAAACGCCATGTATAGTGTTGATTGTTTTGCCTTTTGTAGACCTTACATTTAATGCCCAGGACATTTAAATACTGGTTGATGTACTCACATATTCTTGCGTTCTTTTTTCCTTGATATAACTCATATGTATTCTCTTGGTTTTTGTATATCGATCCATCCGTGAGAAGCATTCCGTAGATGTAAAAGTATGCTTCTCTTTCTCGATTTGTTGGGAACCTGATGTAAAGTGAGAGTGCTTTAGCATTAAGTGGTGCATTGGAATTTTCAAGAATCCAGGTGTTCGGAAGAATCGGGAAACGAGTAACATCTTCTGAATCATAATACATAGAAACTTCAGTTTTATTTAGTTGGAAAATAATTCTTTTTATAGTCTTGTCTCTATATGGGTTATGTGGAAAACTCGCTGAACGTGGAATATCAAGTTGTCTCCTTTTGTTTCTGTTGAAAATGATTATATCTCCGATGTCTTTGGTGTCCTTATTGATAAATTTCCATCCATTGATGGTGAGTATGTATGTTGCTGATGGAATGTGGATTATCGAAGTTTTCATTATTCTTCGATAGTTCCACCGATTGTGTCTGCGAGTTCTTCTGCTTTGTCCATTAAGTCTTTTGTTATCTTATGGACTTCTTCAAGTGTTTGTGCTGATTCCATTGCAGTTTTGGCTGCTTCGTTTAAGGTGATCTCTACCTTTGAATTTTTCTTTAGTTCTTTTGCAGTGTCTCGGATGATTGAAGCATATTCTTTTGATTCATCCAATACAGGTTTAATGAGTTCGATTGCGCCCTTTGGTGTCGGATTTGTTTCTTTTATTTTTTCAAATACATTAGAGATTTGTTTTTTATAATAATCACTTAGAAATGCTGATGCTTCTGCCTTCACACATTTATCAAGTAAAACAGAAAGTTCTTTTTCATCGGGATCTTCAATTACTTTCTCTTCTATTTTCGGGAGAAATAGTTTGGGCATTGTGGGATTGTCATATGACAACCATACCTTTTTCTTTTCCTTTCGATCATAAAAAGAATAGTTTTTCTTTTTGGCATCATATCCTTCTTTAGCTGAAACCAATATGTCTTCAAGTTTGTAGAGGTATCTTCCAATCCCAAACTTTACTGCAGCCCTTTTGAGAGAATCGGATTCTCCTCCTTTGATTGGCTCAACATTTGTGAATGTGGCAAACCCTTGTTTCTCTACTGTCCTGTCAGGGAATCGAACGCTTAGTGTGCAAAGAGTTCCATATTCAACTTTACATATTTCATTATTGTCTCTATCTTTTTGATATGTTTCAAACTTGATTACATCATAATTATCTGACCAATTTGAGGGTCCCATTACATCATCGAGTCTATCCATTACTGCCCTGGCAGTAACATAGGCAAGCATAAGAATCTTATACTTTCCTGGGAAGCCGGTATGATGTGACGGTCTCCATTCAATTTCTGATTCAAGAAATGGTTCTTTAAGCCGATCAAGAATTAAGTTGTTGGTTGTTGTTGACATTCATATTCTCCTTTATAAACTCTTTGACTTCTTCCATTTTTAGTAGGAGCAATTGAATTGCTGTTTCCGTTTCTCCGTCTGCATCTCTGATTGATTCTCTGAATTTTGATTCGATGATGCGATTGATCAAGGAATCAAGGTGTGGATAACAGAAGATAATTTGATTGATTGGTTGTCCGCTGTTTTTGTGTATTCCGACTTTTTTGCAGAGCATATAGTTGTATTCGTCAGCGTCAATAAAGTATTTGCCCTTTAAATTTATTGGCATTTTTCCTCCTCTTTATGCCATTGCTTTGTGAAACATGGAGGCTGTCAGGAATGCCTTCCGAGTTCTTGAGTGATTGCTCCTTGAAGAGATATGGGAAGCGTAAACGATCAGGTTGTATAGCGCAAACATGTTTGTGATCTGTTCTTGATATTGATGTCCCGGACTATTGTTCCATAACTTCTCTGCTCTCTTGAGATATTTATTGTAATGTTCGGGAGAGAATTCAGGATTTTGTTTTATCATTTTGATAGATTTCTTTCTCATGATGTCCATATAAATTTCAAAAGGAGAAGAATATACTGTTGATTTTATTGGAACAAGATTTGTTTGCAATGCAGACATAATGAAAGCCAGAAAGGTATTTGACATTGATGTTTTAAAGAATTCTGCTTTCATAACTGGTTTTTCTGTAAGCATAGTTTCAAAAATTTGTTGTCCATTCGCAAAAACATTTGCAAGAGAACTCAGGAAACCTTCAAATTTATCTTTGATCATACCAAAATGAGGAAGATAGATGGTAGTGGTAACTCCAGCCGGCACGATCAGAAGATTGGTACAAACCATCCTGTACCATCCTGCTGTAACTCTTAATCCCCTGGTTCCATCATATCCATTCTGGATAATGACCCTGGGAAAGCTTTGCCCTGATTCTGTTAAGGCGAATTTTTCCGAAAACGAATCGAGCATTTCAAAAACAAGGTATGAATGTGGCCCTCTTTTGGATGAATGTTTCTCTGATATATGAAGGTTATGGCTTTCGAGATTTTCAGCAATATATCTGTTGGTTACGGGTACATATCTTTGCTTAACAAGCCCATGAGAAATACAATGATCTTCTTTCATTTCTACAACAACTCTGTTGTCTTTCATGTCAAGATACTTGGGAATACCTTTGATACCTTTTACGTCAAGAAGCTTGGTAGGCACTTTGTTCTTAAACGAAAGCACTTCAACTTGGTTAAAGAGATTGGTGTCTCTTTGGGTTGTCCAAAAGTCCATTAATCCTCCTTGATTTTGTAAAGCATGTTTTCGTATGCGCCTGGATCATTAATCGCTAGCGCAATAATGGACTGAATGCTGAGATTGAAATGTTTCTTGATTTTTTCAAGAATTCTCATCGAGTCTTTGGATATGAAGTAATTACGGTAATAACCCGGAATACCTCTTACTTTTGCATTCGGCTTAGGTAGTTTACGCATTGTTATTTCCCACTATAAGGGCAAACAGAACGTACATCACAATATTTATTACATTTAATGAGGTTTCCTGTGAAAAAAGGAGAACAATGGGGAATTTCTTCTGGTTGCAGAAATGCTCTGGAAAGAAGAATGAATTTGTCCCTGATTAGAGAATATGTGCTTTCAAGAGACAGTAGTTCGATTGGGATTTCCATAAATTGGCTACCGCCAGGAATGGCTTCAGACATTTTAAGCTTTCTGCCATGCGCCTGTATCATAGAATATGGTTTCCAGTCCCTAATGAGTGCAGAAATTTGTCCAGAAGTAGGCAAAATGGGGGTTCCCGTCATACAGCAGTAACAAAAATATAGGAAATTATTCACGGATAACTGTGTTTGCCATGAGTTACCAAAGGTTTTTCCATTAGCTACGTTCCATGCGGTGGTAGTTTTAAGATCATCTATGATTACCTTATTGAATTCGACGTATGCTGAATCTTTGTTTTTGTTCTCGATATAGATAAGGTCTACCTTACCACGGAGATATACAGCATCGTCTTCATCATAAAGATTGGGATCGAATGTCTTCTCATTTATCAGCCTGATGTTTTCATTTTCAATTTGATGGTTGAGCCTTAGCATAAAGGGTGTTCTTACCATAAGGGGTGCTTTGCCGCCGTTACATTCTGCCGAGGGGCTGAGTTCTTCTATTGCCTTAGGCTTTATCATGATACAGATTCTTTTCTCAACAGAGAGGATTCCTAATTCGTTTGTACTTCTTAGTTCTTTGAGCCGTTGTTCCCGCAGTAAATGTACTCCTGTTCCGAATGTCTTCCAGAATAGGTCAGATACTTTTGTAGGGGGTAGTTGGTCTTGTGTGACCGTTCTCTTTAAGTAGAGTTCTAGCGTGTCGTTAGACATATCTGTAGAGGATAATGTTCTTTCGATAGGTGTTACCGGATAATCATAGTCATCGACAATGAGCCAAGCAAGGTTGGGCTTGCTGAGGTTTCTGTCATTTTCAATGTTATTCATAAAGACTCCTTTGTCATTGGGGAGAAGGCTTCGATTGTTCATTCAATGTCCTTATTATGTATTTTTTCTGGAGAATTGTCAATCCTTTTTCTTTCTTTGAAATTTTCTTGCATGTCCGAGATGATTGAATTGACTGAATCAATCAAATATGGATTCGTTTCATTCGGTAGAATTTCTACATAATCAAGGTTTAGTTCACCCATTGCTTCTAAAGAGAACAGTGAATATAGAAATTCTGTGATAGTGATGTTTCTGTCCTTTTGATTCTTTAAGGTTAATGGTGCATAAATTGTCATTACATGATTCTGAGCAAGTGGAGCGAGAGCAAACTTATAGAAGTGTTCTACTGTTTCGCAAATTAATGCTGGTCTGTTTATTACTTCAATGTTTGAAGAATAAGCAGGGTTCTCAATGTAAATCGTTAATGCTGTTTGGTGTTTAGTTTTCATTGAACAAGCTCCAAGGGCAAGGCAAAGATTCTTTAATTATTGGTAAGTATGCCAAGACTTCACGACTTGGTACAAAATGCATAGACGTTTTTTCGCCTTCAGGCAGTTCTATTGATGTAGATACTGTTTCTGTTTCTATGTTAAATGAAATCTTGAATGATTTTATTTCTATGTTATTTTCAAATTCATCACCTGTTGTTCTGTTGTTTCGGTATCTTGAAAGGAATATGCCATCATCTATCCAGGTAGTCTCAATGAGATGCTCTTCGCAAGTACGGTGAAACAAACTGATGGAAAGAAATCCGTGATCTGTATCTTGAACAATAGTGATTGGGGGATAATCTCCTATGAGATTTAAGCCGGCCATAGTCATGTCTGCTGACAGATGCTGAGTCATCTGAATGATCAAAGATTCTTTGGGATTCCCTGTTTTTGTCATTGGTTCCTCCGTTTGAATAATTTTTATTTGAAAACAATTAAGCATGAATTTGTCTATTATCTTTGCTCCAATGAGGGCAAAGCATAGTGCAAACAGTAAAAGAAAAAAGTTGTCGTCTATAAAATTGCAAAGCCACATTAATTGTGGCTTGAACATCGTTTGAATATCTTCAGGAATTCCCTTGAATAATAAGTTAAACATTTTAGTTTTTCGGTTCGAGGAATTTTGATGTTATGACTTGATATGTTTCGGTTCCGTGTTCGTCACAAAGTTCTTTTGTTTGTTTTATCATTTTTAAAAGACTTTCGTCTACTTTTCTTTTGTTATTTTCGTCATAAAAAATAATATTCTTTTTGATTTGATCTTCAGTATATCCGAATCTGAGAGCAAGTCCCAACAGCATTCCAAGTGTGGTCAATGGTTGTAGTGATTTCCCGACTAGGCTTAATGCGGCGAATGCCACTATAGCATCAGAGGGGTCTTTCAGAATAGAAAGGAAGCCTTGCATTTCTTTTACAATCATTTCTTTTATATTGGCTTCATTGAATTCTTTCATGTTGTTTTCTGTTCTGTTTTCTATAGTTGAAGTTGCTACTACATCTTTGACTCCATTCATGCAGGCAAGCCTTTTTTTGTCTTCAAGCGGTACGCAAAAATAATACGCAGCTACAAAAGTAGTGTAGTCTTCAGGGTTAAGCAAAAGCTGAGATAGTTTGTTTTGCATAGTTTCTCCTAGTTGATTGTTTCTTTTGGATTTGATTCTGCAGAAGTGATAAACTTTTCCGCAGCAAATATTTGAGTCTGTAAATGATATGCATTCTTACCATATTGGTTGATAAGTTTCTTGAGTCTTTGAATGCCATCGTAAACAGGACATGACTTTTTATCGAAAGGTGGGTTGCCGGGCAATGTATTGTTGAAAGCTTTCATGATTTCATCAATGTCATAGCCGACTTTGTTTCCAAGTGAAACTACTTGTGCGAGTTCTACGATTGCTTGAAAGACCCTTCTCTTTTGAATTAGAAAGTCCAGGGTTGCAATAAAATAATTTTTGCCTAGATGTCTGTGGCAAAGTAGGAGAAATTCTACTGTTGCTTTCTGGCAAAGTTCCAGGGGGTTAAGTGGGTCAAGGTATTCTTCGTTTTCCTTGGGGTCATCTTTCTTTTTGAACAATCGATTGATTGCTTCGTGTACCGCCGCAGTTTGTTTTTCATTAAGTGTAAGCTGATAGAAGAATGAAGCGAAGAAAACAAAAATGTTTTCAGGGTCTTCAATGACGTTACTCAATTTGTTGATCATTCGTTTCTCCTTAGAAGGTGGGGAGCGGATGAGCCATGTTGCGAGTACTCATCCGACTCCCCGGTATGTAGCTTGTTGTGCGGACTAGATGGAATCCATCCGCACCGGCTGGTAATCGCCCTCATTGTCCTTGGTAAGGACCGGTTTCAGGCGAGCGGCGTTCAGTACGGCCAGGGCGTTGCCAACCTTCAAGGCAACCGTCTGTTGTTCGGTGTATGCCTTGATGTAGGCTTCCTTGGTCTTGGCATCCGTCTTTGCCAAAGCACCTTCGGAAATGCGAGGACGCATCTTCGAGACCGAGGCAACAAGGCCGTTGTCACGGAAACTCCGTTGGAAGCGGGTGAAAATACGTTCGGGTTGGGAAGGTCCCCGTACCGAATCGTACATTTCATGGGCGGTGCGATAGTCTTCCATCGACACAACTGCTTTGAGCCAGGAGTCGGCCAGCTTGTTCCGTTTGAGAATGAGTTCCGTGGCTTCCTTTACCGCTTTCGTGATTTTTTCGTTGACTGACATTGCAATCTCCTTGTCCGTCTAGGTTTTCCTAGAATCGAACGAATGCTATTTAATCCCCCGTCCGGGGGCAGTCTGTCTCCAACCAACGGGATTGAACCGAGAGAATACTTCCTCTTCAGTTAAACGATCTTCTGTCTCTCCGTTGATGAATTCTTCTTCCCTCATTTTTTGTTCCAGCCTGCTGTCTCTGGTTTCAAGAGAGTTTATTGATTGCTGCCTGATTGTGTCATCTGCTTCTTTGCAAGCAGTATCCATGACTTGCGGTGCAAGAAGTTTTTCTCTCTCTGTGAGCAAGAGTTTTTCAGTATAGCCTTGCCGAGTGGAGATGATGATATGATTCTTCAGTTTGCGGACTAAATTCTTTTTGATCTGTTCGTTTGCTCTTTCTTCCAATTCTTTCATGAAATCCATTTTTCGTTCTCCTTAGTTGAATTTAAGCCGAGCCAAAGGCGAGGCTTTCACCCCCCCCCCGGAGGGGGAAGGGCTTAAGAGTATCAAGTAAAGCGTGAACGACATTCTTTAAGTCGAATCCATCTTTCTTTCTTGTAGCTGTAGCTTGCTTTGGGATTCAGTCTGAAAATAAGGCAGTAGTATTCTCCGGGTAACATATGAGACTCAATAAGAAATGGACAAGAATAATTGTCATTCGCACAATATCTTCCGGTAGGACAAGCAAAACTGATAATTTGTTTTTTTGTTTTCATTTAAAAGTCTCCGTCAGGTGGATTAAATGGTTCACCATACTCATTCAAACCGTCTTCATGGAATCCTTGGTAAACCATTAAAAGATGCTTTGGAATCTCACAATAATAACCTTCATCGGTCTCTTCAAAACAAATACAACACGTTTCCTTTTTTCTATCTGAAATCCGATGAACCCATTGGAGATGAACATAATTAGTAGCACAGTCTAAACATACTGGTCTCATTTTTTCTCCTTTTCGTTACACCAATAATTCAATCCAGTCGATGCGTTGTATACAAAAACAGGCTTGTTAAGCTTGGTCATGGTTCGTATCATGTGGGCTGTGCCTGCTGATATACCATCCCATATGGCAATTCCAATTTCAGCTTCTTGAGCCATTCTTTCGTTGCGCCTGAACCCTGCAGACCGCCCGTATGTTCCCCATTGCGCCGGCATCCGTACTACTGGCAATGTTTCTCCAAGTATCTTTCCAGCTATGCGGTCAACACCACGTGCATCACCGTGAATCAACTTAGTAATGCTGACATCAGCCAATTCCAAAGCTTCTTCAATTACCTTAAAATCAGTAATACCACGTGACCCAAATACTACTGTAACCATTCTTCTTCTCCTTATTCGTTCTCCCAAGTGTTCTTGGGGCCGAGCCTAAGCGAGGCCCGCACCCAACCCCGGAGGGGTTAAAATACATATATATAAGTATTAAATCAATCTCTGTAGATAGTAAACAATACCCAATATCTGAGAGTCAAAAGGTATGAGTAAAGCAAGTCCATAGAGTATTACTTAAGATTTAAGCGTAGCTTTAGTACCATTACGTAGGCTTGTCATGGCGTTATTCCGTAGGATAATAGGTGGGTACCACCGTAACGTGAGTACTGGCCGTAGGCCTAATTTTTAAGTACCTAGTAATGCCGTAGGCATCGTCAGAAAATTTTTGGCGTATGCCACCGTAACGGGTGAACTTGGTACGCCATGTAATTTAGTGTATCTGGGTGTAACGATATATGAAAGTATAGACGGGTGGGGATCACGGATTTACCGTGACCCCTCACCCTTGGTCTGGGGTAGGTTTTAAATTTCTTCGATGACTTGAATCCAAGTCACCAGAGAATACTTATCGCCTACCCTTTGAAGCTTTGGGCGGATTCTGTCCGCAGAAAAATAGAGCAGGCATAACGCTGCCATCTCTATTAATTCTTCATACACTTTCCGCACTCGACGGTAATGCTTGACACCTTCCGTTTCGCACTTCGAGAGTGTTTCTTCCGGGATTGCCGGTTCCACCTTTACAATAGAGGCAGTCAGCCCCTTATCCCGGAAAGCGTGATAGAAACGACTCTGATACTTGGAAATGTCCGAGGGCAAGCGGAGAGATTTTGCGTCATAAAAATCTCGAAGCTCATGGAGCCGGGGCTTTACCTGGTCAATCCATGATTCCACTAAGTCGCATCGATGCTGTAAAAAGTGCGTGTGTCTTTCCAGCATATCAATGCGACGCCGGAGCCTTCTTTCTTCTTCCGTCACTTGGACGTTCTTACGTTTCTTTTCCTGAGTCATCTCGACTCTCCTCGGCCGTCCGGGTCTTCCCGGAGTCGGCCTAACTTCAGAACACTATACATTAGCAAGACTCATGCCAAAGGCGAAAACCCTGTGATATCGCGGGTTTCGAGTGTTAAGACCCTAAATTATAGGGTAAAAAGTGACATTATTTGACACCACAAAATCAGCTGAAATCCCGGAAATGCAGTGATAGTGCGGCTTTCGGGGTTGACAATCTTTTCCGGGCCAATGGCGGGGATTGTCAAAATCGGCCTGAATCCTTCGCTTTCAGCGATAAGTTAAAAAGAAACTTTATTTTGTTTGAATTTCAATCCCCTTGAATTGGCATGGAATCAATGGCACCTGGCCTTGCGTCTTGGAATCAAAAAAAAGTTAAATTGATAAACCACATTTAAATATATCGTTTGCGCTTAGAGCTATATTTCAATCTATCGTTTGCAGATGGAACGACAAATTAAATAGTTATTCCGTAACGTTATAATGAAACGACAAATTAAATGGTTATTCTATAACGTTTATTCAGTGAACGACATTATGTAATTGCGTTTCGAGATTTAACGTCAAAACAATGCGATCCCCATCCAATCGTTCTAAGGTGGAACATCATTATACTGTTAAAGAAAAAAACGCAATCCGCTGAATCGTTAACCCCCCTAACGGATATACGCCGCCCCCCCTAGGGTTAGTCCGGGGTGCGTATAAGTGTATTACCACTCGGAAAAATTTTTAGTGGATTTTAGTGGATATTGCATAAGAGACTATAAGCTACGCTTATAGTCTTAATATATATATTTTTTCGGAGTAGTACTGAGAAATATACTTGTTAGGAACAAGAGTGTTTGTTTCCTTACAGTATTTATTATAATAATAATAAGAGAACAAGAATTATTTATTTAATAACTAATATTTATTCCTTTTTTATTCTTGTTTTGCATAATACTAGTTTGTAATAGGTGAGGTATGGGTTGAGTTGACAGAGGGCTTTGAGGGCATTATATATGCTCTATGCGCTGTCAATTCTTATACTTGAAGGGATTGGATATAACTGGTCGTTGTAAATCGAATATGGCTTCCAAAAGAAAATATTGGATGCCGAAGACTCATTATCTGGTTGAGGCTGAGATTTATAAGGAGGGAGAGATTTCTCTCTGTCCGGCTCATGCCAAGAAGTTGGGAGTATATCCTGCAGATAAAGAGTTGCTTCGTAGGAAGAGGATTTCTGAAACTGTCAGGAAGAAGGCTCTTGAAAAGAAGAATGAAGCTCCTAAATTCAATCCCAACAAAAAGGAAGTCGATTCGGAAGAAGAAGGTTCGGTTGAAGATTATTTGTCTCCTCCTGCTGAAGGGTCTTCTGCGGAAATGTCCGGTTTGACTGAGGAGGTCGCCAAAAAGATCGTTGAAGGCGTATTCGGAGATTCGGAATTCAATCTCAATGATTTCCTTGATGAACTGTCTCGGGATGGGATCGATTATAAGCTTGATTCGGTCCTGGTCGATTGTGTTGTTATATGGTGGATGGCTGAAGCTACTACAAGAACTCCTACAAGCATTGTAGGGGTCTCTAAGTGTCTTGGAATCACCGTTGCCAAGGTTAATAAAATAATCAATTCAAATGTCTTCAGAAACAAGCTTAATCTCATGAGGTATCAAAGATATAATCGGATTATGCCTGTTTTAGAGAAACGATTGATGATCAAAGCAATGATGGGAGATGCTTCTGCTGAAGGATGGATAAAATCAATTTACAAAAAAATGGAATTAGATCAATCAGAATACAATCCGTTAACCGGCGTGAGTGATGAAATTATTCAAAAACTTAATTCCGGTATCGATGAAATTGAACTTGATGATGAATCCGTTGCGGCAAAGACATATCAAGAACTGGTAAATGAATGAAAGTCAAAACATATAGCAAAGAAAGTAATTTTAAAGCCAAGGTTTGTTCTTCTTTCATATTTACGGCTGAAGCACTTCTTGGAGTTGATAGCATGTTTTTCTTGCCTTTTGCTAAATTTCATCGATATATCGAAAAGGCAATTTCATTCAGTGATAAAATTTGGCATGTAATCGCTCTTCCTCGAGGATATGGAAAATCAAAGCTTGCAGCATTGTTTGCGGCCTGGAGTGTTCTGGTTGATAAGCGCAATTATGTTGTCATTGTTAGTTACAATGAAGCCAAGGCCACTCAGATACTTCGAGACATAAAGCGGATTCTTATGCATCCGAAAATCCTTGCTTTTTTTGGGCATAGGCAAGGACCTACCGATGGGGCTACAGTCAAGAATTTCATCATGAAAGATGGAAGAGAAGTAACACTTCAAGCTATGGGGGCCAAGTCCCCAGGTATCGGTCTTTCTGAAGGCGAATCCCGTCCCGACATTTATATTCTTGATGACCTTGAGAACCCGGATCAGCCCAAGAACCCTGAAATTCTCCCCACTATCGAAGAAAATATCAATGTCAAATACTACTATGGCCTTTCAAGAAGAGACCGTTTTGGCAGACATGGGAAAATTCTTTATATCGGAACAATGCATTATGCCGGCTGCATCCTTGAAACAACCTTGAAGAAGCCCAATGCCTTCACGTTGGTCCTTCCCCAGGAAATCATTCCAGAAACCATAAACATTGTTGGAAGAGATGTAATTGGTGGTTCCATCTGGCTTGATCTTTATTCTGATGAAGATGTCAAAGAAGAAAGAGAAGCAGCAATAGCTGATGGTTCTTTTCATTCATACTCTGCTCAGAAGCTTATGGCTCCATTAACTGAAGGTAGCTTCAGATTTGATGAGAAGAAGCGGAAGACAATGGGTTATAGAGAAGCAATGGA
>Ga0272443_10001548_pt1 | contig 32880 bp, 32 predicted proteins | sample SSMAcet12_FD_193581 | JGI IMG/M metagenome (GOLD analysis project Ga0272443, IMG submission 193581) | Marine sediment archaeal communities from Little Sippewissett salt marsh, Falmouth, MA, United States - SSM-Acet-12 | ecosystem: Environmental > Aquatic > Marine > Wetlands > Sediment ... | reverse complement strand
CCGAGCCGGCGGAGGCTTCGACCAGGATGACACGCTTGGATGGCATGGGGATCTCCCCTCCAGTGTACGGTAACGCAATCGGCGAATCAACGGGAATCTTCGCCTTTCCCTGGAATGGGAGATGATTTTTTTCAGGTATCAGGAATTTTTAAGACGATCCTTCAATCGTTGCGCCGACGGGGTCAGGGCCAGGCCACCCTTGCCGGTGCATTTCACGCAGTCGGGCATCCGCCGTCCGACATCGGCCACCGTCTGGATCACTTCGTCCAGGGGAATGACCGGGTCGAACCCGGAGCGGGCCATGACCGCCGAGGAGAGGGCGTTCACGGCGGCGTTGATGTTCTTGCCCAGGCAGGGGACCTCCACCCGGTCGGCCACGGGATCACAGATCAGGCCGATCATGTTCTGAATGGCCATGGAAGCGGCGGCCACCGCCTGCCGGGCCGTGCCGCCCATGAGCTGGACGATCCCCGCCGCGGCCATGCCCGAAGCAGCGCCGCACTCCACCTGGCAACCATGGGCTTCGGCGGAAAAACCCGGCCCCATGGCGAACCAGGCGCCGATGATGCCCGCGGCGAAATACGCATGGATCAATTGATCCGGCGGGGAGCCCAATTCATCCGCCACGGCTTTCAGCACACCGCCCACGGTTCCGCAGGATCCCGCCGTGGGATTGGCCACGATCAGCTCCAGAGCGCTTTTGGCTTCCATGATGGCCGATACATTGGCGATAATGGGATTGATGATCGTTGATGGGATGGTTCCCGCCTTGTTCGCTTGATCCACCAGGTGGGATTGTTTGTGCAGAATGCGGTCCTCGTATTCCGTTCCGTCCAGCCCCCTGCGGATGCTCTGCTCAATAACGGCGATGATCTGTTCCATCCTTTCCCGCAAGGATTCCCGGGAAAGGCCGCTGCGGCATTCCTCATACAGCATGCCCAGCGCTCCCAGGTCCATGTCCCGGCATTCGGCAAATTGGCGCATGGAAGGGATGGAATCAAAAGGCAGGTTTTTCTCATTCCCCGACAAGATCGGAAGAACCGGATCGATGCGGATCCAGCCCGCCAACACCTCGGGGAAGGGTTCAGGGGATTTCAGGTTCAACAGGGTACCCTCGGGTCCTTTGTGTTCCTCCAGTCGTACCTTGTTTGCCATATGCGGTTTCAGCTTGTCTTGAACCCATGCCCTCACTGCACGGATCTTTGCGCCGGCCGCTTTTTCGGCGACTACCAGGAGTTCATGGTAATCGCCCCGGATACTCACCGGGAAGTCATCGATCCGCTGGATTTCAAAGGCACCGCCGCCGCTGGAGATCGCCTGGACCCTGACCTGCCGGCCGGCTGCTGCCTCCAGGGTCAGCCGCACGGTGTTGGTATGGGTGGTGGGAAAACGGCTGATGCCATATTCGATCTCGACTCCCCGCTCCCGGGCCAGCCGCCCGGTCTCTTTCATGCGATCATCCCGGATATCCAGACCCAGCAACCCGCCGTCGATGCCCATGGCGGTCCCCTGTTCCCGGTAGTTGGCACACCAGGCGCCTTCTTGATCGAACTCCACCAGCGCCCGGCGCAGCGGCTCGTTCAGGATCTGCAGGCATATACGGGCGATCCGCCAGGAAGCCGCGGTATGGGAACTCGAGGGTCCGCGCATGACCGGGCCGATCACCTCGTTGAATATGCTGGGGAAACTATTCATGGAAGCGGATTTCCTCTCCGAATCCCAGTTTGCGGGATTTCTGATAGATCCTGTCGGCCACGGCCAGGTCCTGGATGGCGGTGCCCACACTCTTGAACAGGGTGATTTCCCCGGGCGAAGTCCTGCCCGCGATCTTCCCCGCTACCAGGTCGCCGATCCCGCCGCTGATCCGATCGTCCAGGTTCCCGAATCGCCGCAGGGCTTTGACCAGGTCGCCGCTTTCTCTAATACAGGCTTTTTGGTCATCAAAAAAGATTCGCGAGGATCTGACCATTTCCGGGTCCAGCTCCTGCATATGGGGCTTGAACGATCCGATGGCGTTGACATGGGTCCCCGGCCGGATGTGTTCCCGGCGGAACAGCGGTTGGGTGGCGTTGGTGGCGGTACAGACGATATCCACCTCCTCTAGAACCAAAAGGTCTTGGGCGATCACGATTTTTGCCGAAATCCGCTTTTCCATCTCCGCCCGCAAGGACTCCGCCCGTTCCCGGGAGAGATCGAACAACCAGATATTTGCAATTTCCCGGACGGTGCAGACCGCTTCCAGCTGAGTTCGCCCCTGGGCGCCGCAGCCGAAAACCGCCAGGTTGCGGGATTCCTTTCGGGCCAGCAGGTCCGTGGCCAGGCCGGCGGCGGCGCCGGTGCGCAGGGCGGTGATATACCCGCCGTCCAGCAGGGACAGGAGTTCTCCGGTCCGGGTATCGAAAAGCATGACGATCCCGGTAATGGTGGGGATTCCCTGGAGAGGCGCCGAATTCCGCTGTGAGAGGATCTTCACTCCTGAGATGCCCGGATCGCCGGCAAAGGCCGGCTTCATCAGCAAGGTCAGTCCCCCGTCGGGTGAATCGACAATGTAACGTTCCGGTACCACGCTGGTGCCGGCGGAGAGGCCGGCAAAGGCGTCGGCCATGCATGCGATGGCCTCGCCCATGGTGAAATGGGCCGCCATCTCCCCGCTGCGGATCAGGATGGTCGCGGATCGCTGCGGGCTTTTATGGTTTGGATCGTGCATTTTCCGATGGGATTATACCCCGTCGGGAAAGAGAAATCATGCGCCAGGTGGGATCAGCACGGGGTTTCGGAATCCCCGTCCTCTTCGTGGTTGTCGGTTTCGGCGGCCATGAGCTCTTGGGCTTCCGCCAGGCGGTCCGCAGGTACCATGATGCGCACCTTGCCCAGGCCGTTCATGGAGATGGCCATGAGGCGGCCCACGGATTCGAACTTGAGCATGCAGGGAATGGAGAAACTCTCCAGCTTGGCGCGGATGATCTCCGCTTCCATGAGGCCGTCCGTCACCAGCAGTTCGGCCAGGTTGTCCGACATGGTGCGCCTACATCCGCACCACGGCGCCCGCCCAGGTCAGGCCCGCGCCGAAGGCGGTCATGAGCAGGTTGTCGCCCGCTTTCAGCCGTCCTGCCTTACGGGCTTCATCCAGGGCGATGGGAATGGTCGCAGCGGAGATATTGGCGATATGATCGATGTTGATAAAGGTTTTTTCCAGGGGGATGCCGGCCCGGCGGATGGTGGCCTCGATGATGCGAGTATTGGCCTGGTGGGGAATGTACAGGTCCACATCGTCAGCGGTGATTCCGGCCTTTTCCAGGGCTTTCATGGCGGATTCCTGCATGCGCAGTACGGCATGCTTGAACACCTCGTTGCCGGCCATGTGCACGGTATGCTTTTTCAAACGCACCGTTTCCTCGCTGGCGGGCATGGCGCTGCCGCCGGCGGGCTGCTTCAACAGGTCGCCGAGGTTGCCGTCAGCGCCCCAATACGTGGACAGCAGGCCCGTCTCACCCTCTTCCAGGGCAACCACCGCGGCGCCGGCACCGTCACCGAACAACACGCAGGTGTTGCGGTCCTCCCAGTTGATGGCCCGGGACATGGTTTCGGCGCCGGCCACGAGAATCTTCGAAGCACTGCCGGAGCGAATGATTCCATCCGCAACGATCAGGGCGAAAAGAAACCCGGAGCAACCGGCACTGATATCGAAAGAGGGCATGGGCGGCAGACCGAGTTTCTTCTGCACCCAGTTGGCCGTGGATGGATAGGCATTATCGGGAGTAACGGTGGCCACTATAATGGCGTCGATATCCGTGAGTTCCAGGCCGGCATCGGTGATGGCTCGACGGCCGGCGTTGGCGACCAGGTCGGACGTGGCTTCGTTGTCCGCGGCGAAATGGCGCTCCTTGATACCGGTGCGCGTGGTAATCCACTCATCACTGGTATCCACCCGCTGGGCCCAATCCGCGTTGGTCATGATCCGTTCCGGGAGATAAGATCCCGTTCCCAATATGCGAATGCGTTTCATTTCAACGCCTCGCGGAAATAGAGAAAGTAGATTTGAACACCCAGCTCCCGCTTGTCCGAGCTTTCCGGGTCAAGCATGGCCGGCACAAAAGCCTTGTCGGTTTCAATGGTGAGGCGGAATTCGTAATCGTTGCCCATTTGTTCGGGCTTCAGGGTATACCGCTTGGCGAACTTGGCTGTTTCGGGGATGAACTCATCCAGTACTTTATCGTTGACACGGAAAATCACTTTCTGGTCGGTGATCTTCGCTTTGTCCACGCCGCCCTGGATGATGAGGGTGGCTTCCTTTTTGGGGTTTTCGATGACACACACCGCTTTCTTGGTGGTCCATTGCCAGCGACGTTCACGTGGATTTTCGAAGCGGGCATCGGTCTCCACGTTGTTCCAGCCCTCGGCGTAGACGATTTCCGGCGCCACCACGGAGGCGGGATGCACTTTCACGTTCCTGCGGAACAACACGATTTTTTCGTCCTCGGCTGAATCCGGATCCCAGAGGCCCACGGTGATGCGGATCTCTTCATAACCTTCAAAGTCGATGTCGATCTCGTCCAGAAACTTGGGGATAAACAGGGTGCGTGAATACTGCACTTTCTGTCCGGGCCGCCACTGGGTGGTCAGGACCTCGGGAACGTGGTCGTCCTGGACCAGCATTTCCTTGCTGCGGGTACGCCAGAAATGCACAAACACGGCGTAATCCTTGTTGAAACCAGCAAAATCATCGGCCAGACGGTAATCGTAGTCCATCTTTATATACAGGAAGTCCGTCAACATATCCGGTTGGATGGTCAGGTTCAACTCCAATCCCTTGGTATCTGATCCCTTGCCGCAGGAAAGGCAAACCATGACGGCCAACACCAGCAAGCTGAGAGTTCTTACTCGCATGCTACCTCCCATTTTCCCGCTTACGCTGGAAAAAACAGAATAAGCGTAAATGTATCATACTCACCTGGTTAAATCAATAAACAAGCGGGCGGCCCCCTGGGGAGGAGCCGCCCGCGCGTATGGGAACAGCCTGGATTACGGCTGCTTATTTCTTGTCCATATCCTCATATTCAGCGTCAATGACTTCACCGTCATCACCGCCGTCTTCCTTGGACGGGCCGGTTTCCGCTTCGCCGCTACCGGCATCGGCACCCTGCTGGGTATCGCCGCCGGCGTTCTGGTACATCTGGGTGGAGATTTTCGAGGTCAACTGGTTGATGTTCTCGATCTCCTTGGCGATTCGGTCATCGTCTTCACTTTGAACCGCTTCCCTGGCCTGCTTGACCGCGGCTTCCACTTCACTGAGCTGGTCCGCCGGGATCTTTTCCTTGTTTTCCGTAACCAGCTTGTCCAGGGCATAAGCCAATTGATCCAGTTGATTGCGCCGCTCTATGGATTCCTTGCGTTTGCGGTCTTCATCACGGTGGCTGTCCGCTTCCTTGACCATTTTCTCGATTTCTTCTTCGGAAAGGCCGCTGGATGAGGTGATGGTGATGGCCTGCTGCTTGTTGGTGGCCTTGTCCTTGGCGGACACGTTGAGAATGCCGTTGGCATCTATGTCGAAGGTCACTTCCACCTGGGGCACGCCCCGGGGCGCCGGGGGGATCCCGGTCAAGTGGAACTTGCCCAGGGTGCGGTTGTCCCGGGCCATATCGCGTTCACCCTGGACGACGTGAATCTCCACGGTGTTTTGATTGTCATCGGCAGTGGTAAACACGTCGGTCTTTTTGGTTGGAATGGTGGTGTTCTTCTCGATCAATTTGTGGGCGATACCGCCCAGGGTCTCGATCCCCAGGGAAAGCGGGGTGACATCCAGCAAGAGAATGTCCTTGGCTTCACCGCCCAACACACCGCCCTGGACCGCGGCACCCGCGGCCACGACTTCGTCGGGGTTGACCGTCTTGTTGGGTTCCTTGCCGAAGAAATCGGTCACCACTTTCTGCACCATGGGAATCCGGGTGGATCCGCCCACCAGGATGACTTCGTTGATGTCAGCCACGGTGATGCCGGCGTCCTTTACGGCCACTTTGCAGGGTTCCAGGGACCGCTGCACAAGGTCATCCACCAATTGCTCGAACTTCGACCGGGTCAACTTCAACACCAGGTGCTTGGGGCCGGAGGAATCCGCAGAGATAAACGGCAGGTTGATCTCCGTTTCCATGGCCGTGGACAACTCGATCTTGGCTTTTTCGGCGGCTTCTTTTAACCGCTGTAAGGCCATTTTGTCTTTGACCAGATCAATGCCCTGGTCCTTTTTGAACTCTTCGAGAATCCAGTCGATCAGCCGTTGATCGATGTTGTCGCCACCCAGGTGGGTGTCCCCGTTCGTGGACTTGACTTCCACGATGTTCTCGCCGATCTCCAGGATGGAGATATCGAAGGTTCCGCCGCCGAAGTCGAACACGGCGATCAATTGATCCTTCTTTTTGTCCAGGCCATAGGCAAGGGCTGCGGCGGTGGGTTCGTTGATGATCCGCTTCACTTCCAGGCCGGCGATACGCCCGGCGTCCTTGGTGGCCTGGCGCTGGGCATCGTTGAAATATGCGGGAACAGTGATCACGGCTTCGGTGACCTTTTCTCCCAGGTAGTCCTCGGCGGACTGTTTCAGCTTCTGCAGGATGAGGGCCGAGATCTCCGGCGGGGAGTACTGCTTGCCGCTGATCTCCAGGCGGGCATCGTCCTTGGGGCCCTTGACCACCTTGTAGGGCACCATCTTGATTTCTTCGGCCACCTCGGAATGGCGGCGCCCCATGAATCGTTTGATCGAATAAACGGTGTTCTCCGGGTTGGTGATGGCCTGTCGTTTGGCCACCTGGCCCACCAGTTTTTCTCCGTCTTTGGTAAAGCCCACCACCGACGGCGTAGTGCGTCCACCCTCGGCGTTTTGTATGGTCTTGGCTTCGCCCTTCTCCATTACGGCGACCGCGGAATTCGTGGTCCCCAAATCAATTCCAATGATTTTTCCCATTTGTCTACTCCTCTACATCAGTTGTTTCCATAAAGAGTATACCCGCAAGCAAGGACCATGTCAACAATTTCTAGTGTATATATCAAAAATACCTTAGTATGCCATTGTCAGATCCCAAAATAAAAGGCCGTCGATCCCTTGAATTGGCGGTGGATCCAGGCCTTGACGCCCGCTGGGTGAAATCTCTATTTACAGCCAGAACAAAAAGTGATATAAGGGGTTGATTATTTTCGCGAATGGAGGTTGAACATACCCTAAAAATGATTCAGAATCTGGGAAATCACTTGATTGTCGAGATGTACGGTTGCTGCCCGGTCACCATAAACGATGTAGACCGGGTGGAGACGTGCTTAAAGCACGCGGTGAAGCTCTCGGGTGCACACATCGTGCAGTCGGTCATTCACCATTTCAACCCCCACGGTGTCAGTGGGGTTATCGTGATTGAGGAGTCACATTTTTCGGTGCACACCTGGCCTGAATACGGCTATTGCGCACTGGACATATTCACGTGCGGCACGGAAATTGACTACTACACCGCACTGGATTACCTCAAACGCGAGTTCCAGTCCAAGAACATCTCGGTCAGTGAAGTCAAGCGTGGGATTCTGGACCTGCCGATCAAGCTCCTGCACAAGCCCGAGACAACGGAGAAAAACCATGAAGCCTGTAACGCCTGACTTCAAGCAGGAATTTGAAAAGCGCGGCGCCTGGGGATTGCTCACCAGCCTGGACATTCACGATTGCAACGGAGAAACCATCCGCGACCCCGAAGCCATCCGCCGCTTCGTCATCGAATTGTGCGACCTCATCGAAATGAAACGTTTCGGAGAACCGCTGATCGTTGATTTCGGCGAAGATCCGCGGGTAAGCGGCTATTCCCTGACCCAATTGATTGAAACTTCCCTGATCTCCGCTCATTTCGCCAACGCCAGCAACTCGGTGTACCTGGACATCTTCAGCTGCAAGTACTACGATCCTGAAGAAGCCGCCCGGTTCAGCGCCGAGTTCTTCGGCGGGCGCATCGCCAACCGCAACGTGGTTTTAAGAAAATAAATCCCGGGGCGCCCCCCAGCGGGGCGCCCCGTTTCATTCCGGAGGCGCCGACATGTCCCATTGGTTTGAAGAACAGCTGGACATCGACCGGGGGCGCGCCCTGCGCATTCGCACCCGCACCCGGCTGGAGCGGGTGAAATCCGATTTCCAGGAAATCGAAGTCTACGAGACCGACGCCTTTGGCCGCATGCTGGTTCATGACGGCGTCATCATGCTGACCGAGTTTGACGAGGCCCACTATCACGAGATGATCGCCCACGTGGCCCTCATTACCCACCCTTGCCCGGCGGACGTGCTGGTGATCGGGGGCGGGGACGGCGGCACATTGCGTGAAGTACTGCGCCACTCCGAGGTCCGCCATGCCCGGCTGTGTGAGATCGACCCCATGGTTCCCGAAGTATGCCGCCGTCACTTCCCTGCACTGGCACGCAGTTTCGATGACCCCCGGGTCACATTGACTTTTGCCGACGGCGCGGAGTTTGTCACCCGACACCCCTCCGCTTTCGACATCATTATCGTTGATTCATCCGATCCCATCGGACCTGCCGAAGTGTTGTTTCAAGAGGCATTCTACACCGCCATGAAAGGCGCGCTCAAGCCCGGCGGCATGGTGGTCACCCAGTCGGAATCCTTTATGTACCACCGCGAACTGATTCGGGAAATTTCCGCATTCAGCCGCCGGCTGTTCCCGCTCTACCGCTATTGCTATACCCTGGTGCCCACGTATCCCAGCGGATTGATCGGATTCAGCCTGTGCTCTCTGGGTCCGGATCCGTTAAAAACCCCGGATCGGGACCGCATCGCTCGGCTGGGCCCCATGCGTTATTATTCCGCCGATATCCACCGGTCTGCATTCATCCTGCCGGCGGGGGCGCAGGGCATTTTTTCCCCGGCGAAGGATTAAACTCAGGACCGGGTTTAATCGAATCGTCGCAATTAGCCACATCTGACTTGATGAAGGGGCGATTCATGAATTGCCCCCACCCGGGGACAACCATTATCGCCTGCGTAAATCCCGGTTACCCCTTCATTCCGGCTTCGATATCCGCGACTGTCTTGGGGATTCCCGGCCCCAGCACACGGTGACCGTCTTCGGTTACCAGCACGTCGTCTTCAATGCGGATCCCGCCGAAATCACGAAAATCCTCCAAGGTGTTGTAATCAATAAAATCGGCATGGGCGTCTTCCTGGCGCCATTGATCGATCAGGGCGGGGATAAAGTAGATTCCAGGTTCGACCGTCACAACGAAGCCGGGAGTCAGCTCCCGTGCCATGCGCAGGGCGGACAAGCCGAATTGCCGGCTGCGCCCGATGGTTTCGTCGTAGCCCACATATTCCTCGCCCAGATTTTCCATGTCGTGGACGTCGAGTCCCATCATGTGTCCCAAGCCGTGAGGGAAAAACAATGCGTGAGCACCGGCCTGGACCGCTTCGTCAACGTCCCCTTTCATGAGCTTCATCTCCTTTAGGCCGGCGGCGATTTCCCGCGCGGCCTTTAAGTGTACATCCAGGAAGCGGATTCCCGGACGCATGGCCTTGATGGCGCTCTCCTGAGCCCGCAATACGATTTCGTAAACCTGACGCTGCGTGGGAGTAAAACGCCCTCCCACCGGAAAAGTGCGTGTGATATCCGACGCGTAGTGTTCCGGAGACTCGGCCCCGGAATCCACAACCAGCAGGTCCCCTTCCCGCATCTGGTTGCCGTGGTGGTGGTTGTGCAGGGTTTCACCGTGTATCGACAAGATGGTGGGGAATGACGTGAGGCTGCCCGCCCGCCCGACTATTCCCAACAAGGCGCCATGAACTTCACGTTCGTTTACCCCGGGACGCGTCAGGGCCATGACCGTTTCATACATGCGGCCGGAGATATCCAGGGCCTTTTCGATCTCCCTGACTTCATCCGTGGATTTCTTTGACCGCTGGGCCACCACCTCGCGAATCAGCGGCACGGATGCGTAACGGGATACGGCCGCGGGAGCCAGGCCCAGCCATTCAGCCAGATGCATCCTCGTCTCCATCCGATAGGGGGGCAGGAAATGGATGCGCCGCCCCGCGGCCACGGCCGCGGCCAGGCGCTCGACCAGCTTGCCGTTGTCCCCGATAGCGTCAATGCCGACCCGGTCTCCCAATTCCCTGACCGACGGCTGCGGCCCCATCCAGATGATGTCGTCAATATCGAAGTCATCGCCATACAAAAAGTCCCGGTCTTCATCCACATCGATCAGTCCGGTAAATCCCGGGGCGTCAATGCCGAAGTAATACAAAAAACTGCTGTCCTGCCTGAAGGGGTATGGATTGGCCGGATAGTTCATGGGACTTTCGCCGTTGCCGGGGAACAACAACAGGCCGGAGCCCAGCCGGCGACGCAGGTTTTCACGGCGTTGGCTGTATACGTTTGCTGAAAACATGGTTGTACCTCCTATAACGAATCTAGATTATAGGGTAAATCAATTCCCTTTGCGGTGCAACCGCCAACCGCGAAACTCAGGACTATAAATCTTCTTCCAAGGCCTGTTGACAACTCACGCAATACAGGGCGAAAGGCAGCACTTCGAGGCGCTTAGCCGGAATAGCGGCACCGCACTCCTGGCATTGGCCGTATTCCCCAACCTCCAGCCGCTCCAACGCCGAGTTTACCTGTTCCAGGCTTGCCCGGGCATTGGTGGCGATGAGGGAGCCGAATTCCCTTTCAATCAACTCCGTGGCCTGATCGACTTCGTCCATGCTGTCCCTGCCGTTGTCGGTGTCTCCCTCCTCAGCTTGAACCAACCTCTGCAGTTCTTCCTGAAGCTTCAACAAACGGCGCTTGAAACGCTTTTTCTCGTTCGCATCCATTTCACACAACCTCTTTAGCGGTGGTATGCGTGACCTTTGAGAATGGAGAGGCCACGATACAACTGCTCAAGGAACAGCACCCGGAACAAATCGTGGGGGAACGTCATCGGGGATAGAGAGATGGAATCGTCCGCCCTCTCCCGCACAGCCGCAGACAAGCCGGCCCGCCCACCCATAACGAAAACCAGGCGGCCGCTGACGCGGGACATGCAGTTTCCCAGAAACTTGGCGAATCCCGGCGAATCCAGGGAGCGCCCGGAAGCATCCAGGCAGACTACGTAATCCTGGGATCCCAGGTTCTGCAGCATCTGTTCCCCTTCCTTTTTCCGCAAGACTCGTTCGTCCACGGATTTCTGTTCACGTAGATTTTTGAGTGTGAATTTTACATAAAATTCAATACGATGTAAATACCTGTTTTCCAGGCTGATCAGTTCTTTGAATTTCTGCCTTCCCGGCACCAGGAATTCAACTTGATTCATACCGTTTCAAGCGATTGTACAAAGATTTGCGGGAGATCCCCAAAATACGCGCCACAGTGGTACGATTCGGATAGCGGCGCAGCAGGAGATGGATGTATTCCTGTTCCAATCGATCCAGGGACCACTCCCGGGCGCGGGCCATTTGAAGAATCGTTGCGCCGTCGCGGACAAGGTGCTCTACCCGGTCATCCGTCAAGGCCCCGCCAAATATCCGTGCGGACTCAACCAGATTCTGAAGCTCTCGAATGTTTCCGGGCCAAGGGTATTCCACCAGTCTGCGCATGCCCGCCCCGGTCAGGCGCACTTCCACCCCGAAGTGGCCGGCAAAATGCGCCAGCAGGGAACGAATGTCGTCGGGCCGTTCGCGCAGGGGAAGAATGGGCACGGTCATGGTGGAAATGCGGTAATAAAGGTCCGCCCTGAACGTACCCAGGCGTACACGGTCTTCAATGTCCCCGTCGGCACTGAACACAAAACGGGCGGTTACAAGGCGTTCCGCGACCTCTCCCAGGGGATAGTAACGGCGGCCCTCGATAATCCGCAACAGTTTGGCCTGGATACCCAGCCCCAGCAAGTCGATGCGATTCAAAAACAGAGTGCCCATGCCCGCGGCCGCCCATTTACCGGGAAAATCCTGCTCAGCCCCGGTAAACGCCCCGCGACGGTATCCGAACCATTCACTTTCCAGCAGGGTTTCCGGAACATCCCCGCAGTGCAGGTGCACAAGGGGATCGCGGCCGCTGGCGGCATGCAGGTATTCCGCCCACACATCCTTGCCACAGCCGGTTTCCCCTACGAGCAATACCGGTGTGTTGAGGGGCGCGGCGCGATCCAGACGTCGCCGCACCTCCAGGGAACCAGGATCCTTCAGGCGTTCAATCGGGGGAAAACCTGTATTGTTTGGCATCCATCCATAATTTTTCCAGCGCAAACTTGCGCCGGTTCTCAGCTGTGAACACGTGGACCACGAAATCAAAGTAATCGATCAGGATCCATTCCGCAAGGGATTCCCCCTCCGTGTTCGACGCTTTGCGGCGATGCTCTTTCCGCAAGCGCCGCTTTACCTCGTCCGCTATGGCTACATTCTGCCGCTTGCTGTTGCCGTGGGCGATCACCATGTAGTCGGTTACGTCACTGATGTCCTTGATCTTGAGGACCACTACATCCTGGGCCTGCTTTTCCAGCATGCCCCGTACGGCATCCTTGACTTCGACAGGAATACGCCGGCGCTTCAGGTCCTCCAAAACGGCTTGATAGGTTTCACTCTCCATAAAGGCCATTTTCCTCCATTATATCTGCCACCCGGGGATCCAGCATCGATTCCGCCCTGAGACCGTCGCGACGTTGCACGCGCACCCGGGTGGAAGAAAACGGCAGGGTCTCCGACTCGTATTGCAGCAGATTGACCCCAGGCGGTTCAGGAAATCGCAATGGGTAGCGCCGCAGCGGCACATTTTCCCGCCGCAGAAGAGACTGCAAACCATCCAGATGGGCCGGATCCCGCAGCGCTACGACAAACACCACTGTCTGCAACAATCGCCGCCATTGCTTCCAGGTGGGAATCTGCAAAAACCCCTCGCTTCCCGAAATAAAATAGAACCTGTCCCCCGGGAAACGGCGCTGCAGCCGTGTGACCGTATCAATTGAATAGGACCGGCCGTGACGATGCATCTCCATGTCTGAGGCCCACAGGTGAGGAAAGGGCGCCAGCGCGGCTTCCAGCATTTTCAGGCGGGTGGTTGCCTCCGCCACACCATCAGCGCTTTTATGCGGTGGGCGGGCACTCAGGATGTAAAGAACGCGGTCGAGGTGGAAGCACTCCCGCGCCCTAAGTCCCAGGTCCACATGCCCCCGGTGAACCGGATTGAAAGTACCGCCAAGCAGGCCGATGTCACGATTCATGGTAGAGCTCGAACAATTTGTTTTTCAAAGCATCCAGATTCCGTTCACGGAGAGCGGATATCGCCAGGAAAGCCAATCCCTCCCGGTCGCAGTGCTCCCGCAGCTGATCCACTCCGGAAGGGCCTGATTCGGGATTGATCAAGTCGACTTTATTGGCCACCACGATGGCCCGTTTGCGGACCAGACGCGGGTCATGGGCCGCCAGTTCACCCTTCAACAGCCGCAAGGTTTCCACCGGATCGGTACCGTCAAATCCGGAAACGTCGATGAGGTATATCAGAACTCGGTTGCGTTCAATGTGACGCAAGAAACTAAGTCCCATCCCCTCGCCGCGATGCGCGCCGGCAATGATGCCGGGGATATCCGCCACCACCAGACTGTCGTACCCATGATACACCACACCGAGATTCGGCGTCAGTGTGGTGAAGGGGTAATCCGCAATACGCGGCCGGGCGCCGCTGATCCGGGAGATCAGCGTAGACTTTCCGGCATTGGGCAAACCCACCAGGCCGGCAAAGGCAATGAGCTTCAACTCCAAAATCACGGTAATGGATTCACCGTTTAGCCCTTTGTCCGCCCGTCGCGGCGCCTGGTTGACCGATGACTTGAAGCGGCTGTTTCCACGGCCCCCACGGCCGCCACGGGCCAACTCGAATTCCATTTCCGGGGCGGTAAAGTCCACGATCATGCGTTCGTCCGGATGGGTCTTCACCACAGTGCCGGGAGGAACGGAGATCCGTTCATCCGCTCCGCTGCGCCCGGTCTTGCGGCTTCCGCTTCCCGGGGCGCCATTGGCTGCGCGGATTGTATGCCGATGGGAAAAGTCCACCAGGGAATGGACCCGGGGATCGCTTACCAGCACGATGCTGCCGCCGTTTCCTCCATCACCGCCGTCAGGCCCCCCTCGGGGAACGAATTTCTCGCGGCGGAAACTGACGCAGCCATCCCCCCCGCGACCCGCACGGAAAGTGATTATCGCACGGTCGACAAACATCATGAAAAAAGGCGACGGCGCTGTATGCGCCTGGATTGAGAGTGACCAACCGGGTCGGGGCCGCCAAAAGCCCCGCAGGAACCCCGATTAATTGGGAACCACCTCGACGAATTTGCGCTTGTTGCGTGTAACGAATCGCACCGTACCCGTAACCAAGGCAAAAAGCGTGTCATCTCGTCCGATGCCCACATTTTCCCCGGCCTTGATCCGCGTGCCCCGCTGACGCACGATGATGGACCCCGCGGGAATGCTCTGGCCCCCATAGCATTTCACACCGAGTCTCTTGGATTCGCTGTCACGTCCGTTCCTGGCACTGCCACCGGATTTTTTATGCGCCATCAGTTATTCTCCTTACCCGAATCTTTCTTGCCCGCCCCTTTGTCCGCAGTAGCCTTGGCCGATGCGGATGCCTTCTTGGGCGCAGCCGCCTTTTTGGTGGTGGATTTCTTTGCCGCCGGCTTCATGTCCGTCGCAGCTTTAGCGGCGGCGGTTTTCTTGGCCGCGGGCTTGGCCGCACTGGCTTTGGCGGCGGTGGATACCTTCTTCGCTGCAGCGGGTTTTTTTGCCGCCGGCTTCTTGTCCGTCGCGGCTTTGGCGGCGGTGGATGTCTTCTTCGCCGCAGTGGGCGGCTTGGCCGCCGCTTTGGGCGCAGTGGCTTTTTCGGCAGCGGCGGTCTTCCGGGCCGCGGGCTTGTCGGCTGTAGCTTTTACGGAAGCCGAAGCCTTGGTGGAGGCGGCCCCGATCTCAATCCGCTCTATGGCAATGCGGTGAAGCAACTGGCGATGACCGCGAGTGCGTTTGTATCCCTTCTTGGCCTTCTTTTTAAACACAATGACCTTGGGGGACTTGAATTCATCCACAATGCGCGCATAAACAAGTCCATTCTGCACATAAGGCTGCCCAAGGTGCAAATCCTTGTCCTGGATAAGCAACACGCTGTCGAATACCACGCGCTTGTCCTTATCAATTCTGTCCGCATCAATGCGTTCCACTTCGAGGACTTCACCCTCGGCCACTTTATACTGCTTCCCGCCGGTTTCAAGAATCGCAAACATGGGCAATGACTCCTATTCAAAATACACCCCCTTATATCACAAAGCCGGCGTTCAAGTCAAACCGTCGCCCCGCTCTCAAGGCGCGCTGCGACAAGTCATGCCTTGCCTTTTCGCCGGGTGCCGTTTACAATCTTTTTTCGCTCATGCCGCTTGTTGAAGTACTTCTCCTGGCCGTGGGTTTATCCATGGATGCCTTTGCCGTATCCGTCGTGGCCGGTCTCTCCATGCAACGGAATTGCTTTGCCCCGGCCCTGCGCCGGGGGCTGGTCTTCGGTACATTCCAGGCGGGGATGCCCATACTGGGCTGGCTGGGCGGCATGAGCTTCCGCGGCATTCTGGCGCCCTTTGATCATTGGATCGCCTTCGGTCTCCTTATGCTGATCGGCCTCCACATGATCCTCGGGCCTCCCCAATCGCCGGATTCCCGCTCCTCCCGGGGGGCCAGGGCCTCGCGCCTCCTGCTGCTGGGGTTCGCCACCAGCATCGACGCTTTGGCGGTAGGCCTGACCTTCGCTTTGTTGGAGGTAAAGATACTGACGCCCGTATTGATTATCGGCGCCATTACCTTTTTCATGTCCTTTGGCGGCGTGTACCTGGGCCAACGGGTGGGACGAATCTTCGCCCGCCGGATCGACGCCGTAGGTGGACTGATCCTCATCGCCATCGGCATCCGCATCCTTCTCGAGCACCTGTTTTCAGGCACTTGAGATTTGGCGGCGGCAATTCCCCCACCTGCGTTTCAGACCTCTGTCCCCCCATCATGCATAAGCACTTCTTATGGCTCTTGATGTCATCTGCACAGGCCGGATTGCCGTATTGACATGTGAACGGAGTGAATCGGAGCTTAAAGCGGGAGGCAACATGAACGGGATTATCGGTATTATAAAAAAAACGGGATTTCTGGTGTTTGCCGGGCTAATATGCCTTTGCACCCTGCATGGACAGGACCAGCTGGTTGAACGGGTCGAGGTTTTGAACCGCGAAGTGGTGGTGCGCGTTTTTGACGGCGGCGAACCCGTTTACGGATTGCAGCGCAAGGACTTCTCCTTGCTGGAAAACGGATCCCCACTGCGCATCACCAGCCTGCGCGAAGTCCGTCGCGCCCTGTCTCCCCTGATGAAGTCTCAGCAACAGGACAGCCGGGATGAACCCGCGCTGCATCAAGGCCGCCTGTTTCTTTTCCTCATGTGGTGGAACGAGGAAAGCCGTGACTGGCCTGAAACCTGGCGGTATTTCACAACCCGCATCTTCCGGCCCGGTGACCGGGTGATCCTCGCCGACGACAGGCAGGCGATCCAGATTCACTCTCCCGATAAAGAAAAAGAAAAATTGGCGGCTTTCTTCCGGGAATTGAACCAGCGGCTGAAGCTAAAAAAGCAGGAAAAGATACTATTGGCGCAGAACCTGGAGCACTGTGCACGCAATTTCTACGAGGCCCTGATGGAAAACGCCGAAAAGAAAGCGAGCTTCAAGCTCCCCGAGATTGTCTTGCTGAACGAATTTTTCAACAGATACAGTGGCATTCTCGAAGATTACCGCCTGGCCAGGTTGCGCGCACAACCGGAAATGATGCGCCGCCTGGCCGAAGCATTGCGCGGAGTGGACACCGAGAAGTGGGCCCTGCTCTTCATGCAGAACGAACGTTTGCCCTTGCTTCACAGCAAAAGCCGCTTGTTTACCACCGCCCCCATGCAAGGGAAAACCGTCAACGCACTGAGAATCTTCACCAAAAGGCAGGAAAGGAAAATGCTCATGGCCACGGACATGGCCGCCCACGCCCGGGATCTGCGCTCGCTGTTCATCGGAGCCGGCGCCACATTCCACCTCTTTCTCAGCGACGCCCGTGAAGAAACGGCCTATTCTGACCAGCTGCGCTGGCAACCCGTGTTCTCCTCCTGGGAAGCCGCTTTTCGCGATATCGCCAGAGACACCGGCGGAGATATCAAGAACACGACCCGGTTGCAACCGGCCCTGGAATCCGCGGCCACTCACCCGGACGTCTATTACGTGTTGACCTACAAACCCAAAGCCTCGTCGGTATTCAGTTCCAAACTGCAAATCAAGGTGTCCGGACCGAACCTGGACGTCGTCTACGCCCGGCGCCTGAAACCCCGTGAGATACTCCCCATGAAAATCTCCAGCCCTGAAGTGAAAGAGGGTACCTTGGGATTTGAACTCTTTAACTACCTGCGGGAAGTGGGGGAATCCGGTGCCGTTGAAGGGGACGTGCATGTCCACGTCAGCGCCAAGCCGTTGGAGGGGGACGCCCTGAATTTCGAAAAAATCCTGCACCCCAAGGCTGAAGCGGCTTTGGTGGAGATGAAGGTGCACTTTCCCGCACCCGGTGACTATATTCTCTCAGTGACGGCCACGGACCGTTTGTCCGGCAACAGCACCCGCGGCCACACCAAAATCCACATTGATTCTCCCCGGCCAACGGTGCGCCCGGAGTTGGTTGCTCCCCCCATGGATCCGAGGCTGCAGGCGGTCATGGACAAGGCGGCGACTTATTGCCGGCGTTTGCAGCGGGCGGCCTTCCGCTTTACCTGCACCGAGTGGGTGAAAGAAACTTCCATGGAGCGGAACCCCCTGAGCGGCCGGGTGGAAAAGCAGAGTCGTCACTGGCGCTACGACTATCAGGTCGTGGGGGAAGGCAAAATCACGGAACAACGACGCATGCTGGGCGGGGGTCACAAACAGGAGAAAGTGGAAAACGCGCAGCTGGAAACCCGTTTTGCCTCCAGATACTCGGTGTTCATGCCGGTCACATTGTTGGGAAAACAAAACCGCGGGTCCTACCATTACCGTCTGCTGGAGGCTGATCGCCTGAAAGGACGCTCCTGTGCGGTCGTGGAAGTGACCCCTCGCCGGGAAGGGGAAGGTCCCCTGGCCCAGGGAAAAGTCTGGGTGGACGTGGAAGACGGTTCCATACTGAAAATCGAGATGTATCCCCGGGGAGTGCAGGGCAGCCAAGCCCTGGCCGGGGAAGCGGAAAAGATCTCCGCCCAGCTGGAACTGAAGGTCATCCATTGGTACATGGAACAGCGTCGGGGACTGCGCTTCCCTTCAAAAACCGAGTTCTCCGAGAGCTACCGCTTCGACAAACGGGTGGGCACGCAACGACTGGAAATTCCCTACAAAAGCGAGACCCATTCGGGAAGGTCCACCATCGTCAATGTGCCCTACATCGAATCGCACCGCCGCCGGGTGGAATTCTACCACTTGAGCCAGGAGTACAAGAACTACCGTTACTTTGAAGTATCCAGCAGCGTGGATGTAGAGACCCCGAAATAGCCTGAAGTCAAGGACGCCCGACCTGCGTGTTGCCGGCTGACACGATCCATAAACGGCCGGAAAGAAAATCGGTCAGGTAAACCCGCCCGTCCTTGTCACGGCACATATGGCTCAGGGCGTAGCGGCAATCCCCGTACTGCCCGCGCACGAAAAATGCGGCATTGTCCGTGTCCGCGGTTACCCGCCCATAGGGGTAATCCGCTTCCATAACCGTCTCAAACCCTTTCTCATGGTCATTCAGGCGCAACAGGCGCAACATGTTCGCGGAATGCAGGGTGATCCAAATCCGCCCGTCCAGGTTGAAAATCCCCGTAGGACTCCCCTTGGCGGCGATGGGAACGGTTCGATTTCGGGCGGGGGTGCGATGCAACAGCCGTAAAGTCCGGTCTCCCTGACACAGCACCGCGAACCCGCCCTGGAAAGGCCGAATCCCCACCGGATGCTTGCCCACGGGCTTACGGTAAAGAGTGCCGTCACGCTTATTGACTTCCAGGACACAATCTTCGTCAAACACGCAGATCCCCGCCCGTTCACCCGCCACGCATAAATCCACGGGCGTCCGCCCTACTTTCAGGCGGTGGAGCACCTTGCCGTCAGCAGCGGATATCACCTGGAGAATTCCGGGATCGCCGGGATTCTCTCCCAGCCGAACCAGAAAAAGCCCGTCCGTTTCCCGGTCCCAGGCCAGAAGCCTTTGGGTGGTCTCCCGGGTCACCCGGTCCCCGGTCTTCCAACGCTTGCCGGGATCAAACTCCCGCACGGCGTCGGGGAAAAGCGCCACAAACTGGTCTTCCTCTCCCCAGTTGTTCTGCAGGGCGAACAAACGGTTGCGTCCATCCAGCGTCATGGCCTGGGCCAGCCGGGGCAGCCGGCGCCACCGGGGCGCCAGGGTGTCGGGATCGATGTCCACCACGCCGTTGAAGGCCCCGCCGATGTAATGAACCGGCCAGAACGACTGGTGGGCCCCGAAAGAGATGTACACCCTGCCGTCGGCCCCCTGAACCACCTGGTGAAAATAGCGGCCCGGCAGGGTGCGTTCGCTCCATGACCCGTCCGGCTTTACCAGGGCCATGTGGTTCTCTGAATCGAAAACCAGTACTCCCGGCCCATCGGACCGCGGCGCCAGCCCGATGGGGGCCCAACCCGTGCGCACCCGGGAAACCGATCCCGTCTGCGGGTCCAGACGTGACAACGAGGCGCCGAACGCCCCATTGACCGCCGTGGCCCCTGAAGGAATGTAAAGCCGGAAGGGCCGGTTCAGACTGGCCATGTGGAACATGTGGGGCAAAACCTCGACGTTTCTATGCCGGCGAACACGCTCCAAGTGACGCAGATCCACTTCCAGTACCTCCGAATGGGCCCATTCGGCGACGAAGAGACGTTGACCCGCGGCATCGATCACCGAAGCATCGTTACCGAAGGCCGGCACCGCGATTTCGGTTACACCGGATCCGGCCCCGAAATCAACCCGATGAACCGTCGGATGGTTGTCGTAAGGGATGAAAACCGTCTGGCTGTTGGGATCCAGGCTCACGCCCACGGCTTCGGTCAGCCCGGGCAGCGCCACCACGGAAACCGCCGCGGATTGGAGGTTGAGGCGTACAGCCTGGACCACCTTGCGTTTGTCCGTTTCAATCACCACGTACACGGCATGGCGCCCGGGATCGAAACCGGCCCAATGCCAGCGCCCCCCACTGGCCACGGCGAGAGTCCGCCGGTGCAGAAGTCGGCCCGCCGGGGTAAACACAGCCATCTCGCGGGTATCCGCATCCAGGGCAACCACCCGTTGCAAACCGCCGTCCCAAACCACTTTGCGCAGAGGCGGCGGCGGAGTGGCGTTGCGGTTTTGCATTGGTTCCGTGCGTTGCAGCCAGGGCCGATTCCGCACGCTTCCAAGCCGGGGGTCCACCACCACCAGGTGTGGGCTCTCCCGGCCCACCAGGTAGGCTGCGCCCGTTTCGGCATTCACCGCCACCATCTCCGCCTGGTCGCGGGTGGGGAAACATCGGGAAGAGCCCGTTTCAGGGGTTACCACATGAAGGCACCTCTCACCGATCACGTAAACAGCCCCGGTATGCGGATGCAGGGCCAGGGCCGCGGACTTGAGATAATGCGGAATGCGGGAATCCAGGGCGATTCCGGTCACCCCTTCGTCCTCGCCGTCTATCAGGGACACTGACGCCGTCAGATGGTGAACCACCACCACGCGACGGCGGATGGGATCAGCGCGGATCAGCAACGGTCCAGCGCCGTTGATTTGAATTCCCAGGGCCCGGGGGAACTCCACCAGGCGGATATCCTCCCGGCCATTCAACGCCGGAGCCAATCCAAACCACAACGCCGCCGCCAGGACGACGGAAAAAACGGAACGATAACCCATCCGGTCCTCCCGCAGCGGGATGGCGCTTGATCCGGCCGGCTTACTGGTGGAAAGGTTCGAAGTTGAGGAAGTCTGCGTGGTGGACGATAATGGCTTCCACCGTGCGCTTGGCGAAGTTGCCTTCCTTGGAATGGGAACCGATAATGTGCACCACCTCATCGGGCAGACCATGCTTGGCCGCCAGGGCCGCACCACTGATGGGATGACGCAGGAATTGGCCGATCTCACTCTTGACCACCTTGCCGTTCCGGCGATCGTACTCCATCAGTTTGGCCACATCGTGGAGCAGGGCGCCGGCCAACAGGATGTCCATGTTGATCTTCAGTTCAGGATAGTTCTCCGCCAGTTGCCCGGCCACCACAAGGGCCGTACGGGTGACGTTGTTGGTATGCTGAACCAGATCGATCCTGGTGTCCGCGATCAACAGGGTAAAGGGCACATCTTTGAGTTGCTCGACTTCCCATCCTCCCCGGCGAATGGATTCGGCCCAGGTCTGGACCACCTTCTCCCGCAGCTCTTTTTTTGAGATTTTATGCAAGTCCGGAAAAATCGACTCGATCTTTTTGTGGTTCATCCGTTCCTCCTGGAGTTGGTTTCCGCCCTATTCTACGCCAGGCGGACGGATTTGTAAACGCCCTTTGTCCCGGTCCCAGTCGGCCAGAACGGGCTCCTCCGCCTCGACCACGATACAGGAACGATGCTTCAGCCAGTCGCCGCAGTTGGCGTATACATGCTCTCCCTCGCGCACGAGCATGGGTTCATGCACATGCCCCAGCACGACCACGTGAAAACCCGCAGAGAACATTCGGCGCGCAGCGGCCAGGTAATCCGCCGCCCAGGCCTCACGATCAATGTTGCGGTAATTCCGGCTGCCCCGGGACGTAACCCGCGCCAGTGCCATGCCCCAATCCGCCGGCACGAGGTTGCGGAACAGGGCCTGGGTGAAAGGTGAATGGAGCGCCCGTTTCAATACGCGATACCCCCGGTCACGGGCGGCCAGACCGTCCCCGTGGGCCAGGAAATACCGCCTGCCCCCGCGTTCCATGACCAGGTTGCCGCCCGGACACTCAAGGCCCACCTGGCGGGACAGGAAATCCCCGGGCGCGAAGTCGTGGTTGCCCGGCAGAAACACCACGCGCCAGCCTTGATCCACCAGGCGGCGCAAACGGTATACGACGTCGAATACGCCCTTGGGCACGACATGATGCCATTCAAACCAGAAATCGAACAGGTCTCCCAGGACAACCAATTCGCCCCGGCGGTCCTCCAGGTAACCCAGGAAATCCAGGAAATCCCGCAAGCCGGCTTCTCCGGCGGGATCACCGGCGTGAATATCGGATACCAGGTAAAGGGGCTTCATCGCCTGATTTTAGGCGAATCCCTCCCCCGAAGTCAACGGGAACGCCGGTCAATTCGGGACAGACACCCGATAGCGCACGGGTACGGGGTTTTCGTCCTCGTCCTGAACGTTGACCCACAGGTGGTCGGCGGTGAATTCCAGGATCCTTCTGTCCAGGTCGTCCGGATGCACCACCCCCGGTACTTTCAGGAAAACGGATCCGGTAAAATTACCGCCGGCATCGAACCGGTCGACCCGGAACCCGCGTTCCCTGGCAAAATCACTGGTCACCACCCACAATTCACCGAGCACGTGGTGGATGGCCAGTACGTCGTTGAATTCTTCGGGTTCGTAGGGCTCGAACTGGCGGGGTTCCTCTTCCTCATCCTCCTCCCGGGGCGGTGCATAGTAATCCACCGTCTTGTGGGGCCGCTTCAGGGTGGACAGGCGCTTGCCCGTTGCCAGGTCCACCACATCCACAGCGTAACGGGGGGTATACGCCAGGTAAAGCTTCTTGCCCACCGTATCCGCGCAGGCCTTCAGTGCGCACACCTCGTTTATGGCAACGGCCACCCGGCCACCCGCCAAATTCAATTTGTTCATATAGATCATCTCGCTGATGCCGGCCAGATTTAAGGGCTCGTTCCTTGCCTTCATGTCCATCCAGGTCAACTCCACCGGCCAGGCCGATACCCCCTGTTTGGCTCCGGAAATGAAATCCTGCTTGCGGCGGCTCAACAGCAGACGGCCATTCCAAACCAATTCAAGGTTGTAAAAATGGCCCTGGTCCTGGGGGCGGAATTCCCGCTTGAATGTGCCGTCCGGCTCGGCAAGCAGGACTTTGAAAGGATAAACGCTCAACAACACCAGCTGTCCGTCCAGACTGTCCACGTAATGCACCCGCGTCAATTCACCGGGCCCTTCGCCCCGGGGCACGACTTCGCCGAAACCTTTACCCGCAGCGTCGAATTTCAACGCCCGTTGATCGTCCAGCAAGTAAATCCATTTGCCGGTGACCTCATGGATCCGTCGCGGATTTTTAAAAAAAACATCCGCCTGACCGTCCTGCAGACGCAGGGTTTCCGTCAACACGACGTTGCGCGGGGCGTCATCCGCTGCGGCCCGTCCCGGGACGCTCACCAGCAGAAACACCAAAAGAAACAAAAAGAGTACCTTTCTCATGCATAACTCCTTTGTGCGGCAAACCGGCCGCCGCTATTTCGGACAGCCATTCCACCCAGGGGGTTTCACGCCAGCGGAATTTCAACCCCGACGCACCGCCAATTGCCCCCAAGCAGGAGGCTGCGGCGCACTGCATCGACCCATTCGGATGGATACCTTGTGGGGCCTAGGGTTCCTGAATCCGGGATCGCACCAGGTTGGCCAATTCCACCCGGTTGCGCACCCCGGTCTTGCGGAACACATTGCGCAGGTGGTCTTTGACCGTGGCCAGGGAGATAAACAGGGCTTGTTCGATTTCCCGGTTGGTTTTGCCTCCCACCGCCAGGGCCACCACTTCCCATTCCCGGGGACTGATATTGAAACGGCGGCGAAACCGTTCCGCGTCGACGATTTGCGGTGACGAAGGCGGCGTTTCCACCGGTGAGCGGACTTCTCGTTCACGGATCCTGAACAGGCGCAAAAAACGATCCACCGCCCGCTCCACCCGTTCTTCGTTGCGGCGGCTGAGGCGCCCGAAAAGGTACAGGATCAACACGATGCCCACCAGCTTCAAGAGACCGTCCATTCCCTAGCTCCCACAGAATTATACGAGTGAAAGCCAAAAAACACCAACCCATGCAAAAGGCGGGTTTATGGAAACCCGACCTTCGGCGGATTGTCACGGTTTAACGCACCCCGCATCATGATGCATGGGCGGCGACTCCGCCCGGGAGGTTAAATATGGACGGTCTGATCAAGTTGATGGCAATCATGATTTTCCTTTACGGAATGGGGAAACTGGGACCCAAGACCCGCCGGCGCATGGAGAAATTTGGCCGCCGCTTAAGGGGATTGTTTTGCACCGATGAAGCCGTCCGCAACGATGAAACGGGTGACCCGATCAGCCGTTGATCTTGCGCAGGGTGTCCTCGGCGTTTTCCTGGCTGTTCAGCTTGACAAAGATCTCGGGCCAGCGCTCCTGGGCGTCCAGGATGAAATCAATGACTTCTCGCACCGCTCCGCGACCGCCGTAACGTTTGGCGATAAAATGGGAGATGCGCTTGATCAAAGGGTGGGCGTCACCCACTGCCGCCGAAAAGCCCACCATGCCCATGACTTCCGCGTCGCCGATATCATCACCGATATAGGCCACCTCTTCCTTGGAAAACTCGTATTTCTCCAGCAGCTCATTGAAGGGAATGGTTTTGTTGTGCACGCCTTCGTAGTACTCATCAATGCCCAACTCTTCCGCCCGGCGGCGGACCGCCTCGCTGCTTTTCCCCGAAATGATGGCCGTCACGATCCCCGCCAGGCCGGCGAAAACGATACCCGTTCCGTCCTTGACGTCAAACGACTTGACCTGTTGCCCATCGGGAAGCACAAAGAAACGTCCATCCGACAGTGTTCCGTCCACATCCATGATGATCATCTTGATCCGCTTGGCCAATTCCTTTTGATCCATATTCATATTAGAACATCTCCGTGCGCCATAAGTCGTGCAGGTGAAGCAGGCCTTTGAGACAGCCGTCCCTGGTCACCACCAGGGAGGTAATGCGGTGTTCCTCCATCTCCTTCAGGGCCTCCACAGCCAACCGTTCCTCCGTGACATGCAGGGGCTTACGGGTCATGCAATCAGCGGCCCGTTGCCGCATAATGGTCGGGTCCCGCAGCAGGTTGCGCCGCAGGTCACCGTCCGTGATCACCCCCACCACCCGTTCATCCGCTTCCACCACCACGGCCACACCGAAACCCTTCCGGTCGATTTCCCCGATTACCGTTTCCATGGGGGCGTCCGGTTTCACCCTGGGTAGCGCATCTCCGGTATGCATCAGGTGGCGGACCTTGAGAAGTTTTTTACCGATGGAACCCCCGGGATGGTTGAAGCGGAAATCTTCTTCGCGGAAGCCCTTCTTTTCCATCAGAGCGATGGCCAGGGCATCGCCCATGGCCAGGGTCAGGGTTGTAGAGGTGGTGGGAACCAGACCGATGGGACAGGCTTCGCCTTCAACGCTGCAATCAATGCGGCAATCGCTTTCCCGGGCCAGGGTGGAATCGACTCGGCCCACCAATGCGATGAGCTTTACGCCGATGCGGCGGATCAGGTTGATGAGCCGCACCACTTCCAGGGTTTCTCCGCTGGTGGAGAGAGCTACCACCACGTCATCAGCCATGATGATACCGATATCCCCATGCAGGGCTTCGGACGGATGCAGAAACACCGCGGGTGTCCCCGTTGAAGTGAGGGTGGCGGCGATTTTCTTGCCGACGAGTCCCGATTTGCCCATGCCGGTAATCACCACGCGGCCCCGGGCATTGAGCACCAGATCCACGGCCGTGGTGAACTGCGAGTCCAGCCGCTGGACGGCCAGTTCAATGGCCCGGGCTTCGGTCTCGAGGACGTGGCGGGCGATCTCCAGGCAGTCCATCACATGACTCCATGCAGTTTTCGCAGGCGGATCAGCAAACTGCGCAAACTGGAGAGGGGAAGAGAATTCGCCCCGTCTGACAGGGCCTCATGCGGCCGGGGGTGCACTTCCAGGAAAACGCCGTCGGCTCCGCAGACCACACCTGCGGCGGCGATATGGGGAATATGCTCCGGACTCCCCCCCGACACGACACCTTGAGCCGGACGCTGCACCGCGTGGGTGGCATCGATGATCACCGGGACCTCCAATGCCTGCATGATGGGAATTGAGCGGAAATCCACCACCAGGTCATGGTATCCGAAAAACGTGCCCCGCTCCGTGAGCATCACCCTGCGATTGCCCGTGGAGTGGATCTTCTCCACCACCCGGGCCATATCCCCGGCAGCCATGAATTGACCCTTTTTGACATTCACGGGCAGCCCCGTGTCTCCGGCGGCCAACAGGAGGTCCGTCTGGCGGCTGAGGAAAGCGGGAATTTGCAAAGCGTCCAGGACTTTGGCGGCAGCTTCCGCCTGCGCGGGTTCATGGATATCCGAAATCACCGGCAATCCGGTTTCTTCCCGAACCTCCCGCAGGATATCGAGGCCTTTGTGCAGGCCCGGTCCGCGGTAGGAAACGAGTGAGGAACGATTGGCCTTGTCGAAAGAGGCCTTGAACACTACGGGAAGATCCAGTGAATCCGCTATTTCTCGGATGCGCCGAGCGATTTCAACGGTTTCGGAACGTCCCTCGATAACGCAGGGCCCCAGAATGAAAAAAGGGGGAGTTGCCGCGATATCCAGATTCCCGATGGAAAACCCGCGCTCCATGCCGCCATTCTACCACAAAGGCTGTGCGGGAAAAAGAGCCAATTCACAATCCCATATCAATGGGTGGACTCAATCTTCGGCTTCATCGCGGGAATGAAGGTTTTCCAGGTCGTTCATGGACATGAGCACCTCCCGCTGGCTGCGGCTGTTGGGCGGCGAAACCACTTCCCGGGCCTCCAGTTGATCGATGAGGCGGCCGGCCCGGGCATAACCGATGCGCATACGCCGCTGCAAAAACGATGCGGATGCCTGACCGGTTTCAATCACCACGGCGGCGGCTTCGGCAAACAACTCATCCAGGTCGCCTTCTCCCGCGCCGGCCCCGGCGCTGGAACGCGGTTTGATCACCTGGGTATCGAACCGAGGTTTCTCTTTCTTGGCCAGGAAATTGATCACCCGCAGGGTTTCCTCTTCAGACACGTAGGCCCCGTGAAGCCGGATCAGGCTGGCCGTTTTCGGGGGCAGGAACAGCATGTCACCGTTGCCCAGCAACTTCTCGGCCCCCATAACGTCGATGATGGTGCGGGAATCAAACTTGGACGGCACGGCCATGGCGATACGGGAAGGAAAGTTGTTCTTGATGGTTCCGGTGATCACATCCGTGGACGGCCGCTGGGTGGCCAGGATGAGGTGGATCCCCACCGCCCGGGCCTTCTGGGCGATTCGCGCCACGTCATCCTCTATTTCCCGGGAACTCTCCATCATGAGGTCCGCGAATTCATCGATGATGATCACCACGTAGGGGATGCGTTCCCTGTCTTCCAGCCGCTCAAGCTGTTCATCTCCACTCTGGATCAACAGATCCAATTTCTTGTTGTACTGATCGATATTGCGTACCTGAAGGCGGGCGATTTTCTGATAACGCTGTTCCATTTCCCATACAGCCCAATCGAGGGCGTTCTTGGCCAGCTTGTTGTTGACCACTACGGGAGTCAGCAAGTGGGGCAGGCGGTTGTAGATGGCCAATTCAACCCGCTTCGGATCGATCAGTACGAATTTAACATCCGACGGCGGCGCCTTGTACAGAATACTGAGGATAATGGAATGGATGGCCACGCTCTTGCCGCTGCCCGTGGCACCGGCCACGATCAAGTGCGGCATCTCACGCAAATCGGAGATAAAGATCTCGCCGCTCTTGGTCTTGCCCAGGGCCAGGGTCAGGGGCGAACTGGAACGCCGGTACTCATCGGACTCAAGGATCTCCCGCAAGTGGATGATCTCCCGCTTGCGATTGGGAATCTCGATACCGATGGCCCGCTTGCCGAGAATGCGTTCAATGCGGACATACTGAGCCTTAACCGCCAGGGCCAGGTCTTCCGCCAGGTTGGTGACGTCTTTGACCTTCACACCGCTATCCGGTTCGAACTCATAGGTGGTGATCACCGGTCCGGGAGTGTACTCCCGGATGTTGCCCTGGATGCGGAATTGCTGCAGGGCGGAGGTCAGTTCATCCCGTTTGCGATCCAGTTCCCGGAAATCGATTTGGCTTTGTTCCGTAACCGCATCCAGGTAGGTCAATGGCGGGGCGGAATAAGCCGAACTCTGCAACATGCCGGTATCCTCATCGGCAAACAGGTATGCCTCTTCCGGGATTCGGCTGGGTTCACGCGCAATGCGCTTGGCTTCAGCTTTGCCCGGTCCGGAGACGCGCCGGGTTTTGACGGGCCTGGTTTTTGGATTTTCATCCGCCAGCGGGGTCTCCCGGCGGTACTTGGCCCGCACCCGGCGGGCACTCCTGCGTTTTTGAATCCGGCTCCACACTTCACGCGACCACTTCCACGCCGTCTTGAGAAACTCCCAAAGCGATTGCACGATCCGGCGCAGGGAAACCTTGGCGATCACCACCATGGCTACCAGTATGAGGATCAGAAACAATCCCCCGGCGAAGAATGGTTTCAATTCCGCTCGGAAAAACCGATTGAGAAAATACCCCACCATGCCGCCGGCATGGATGGTCATTCCATCCACCATGGCCTGGGGATGGACATTGGAGATAAAGCCGGCCGCCGCAACCACGAGTAGCAGGTACCCGGCACTCTTGGTGCCCATGCGCACAATTCCCCGGTTCAGAAAGAAGTGGACGGTCACCATCAGCAAGTAAAGCACAACACCGTAGGCGGCATACCCCAACAGGTTGAACAGTACTGCGGAAAGCTGGGCACCCAGGCGTCCACCGTAGTTGGATACCGCTTCGCGCATGGTGGAATGGAAAAAGCTGGGGTCCACCGGGGAATAACTCACCACGCAGAATATCAGGTAAACGGATATAAAGAGAAACAGGATCCCCAGGATCTCGTTGCGCAGTGTCAGTTCCGGTTCCGACCCCTTGGCCGAGCGATGATTCGCCATTTGTTTTCACTATACCCGCGGAGGGAGGTCAAGTCAAGATCGCCTGGTTAGAGATCAGGGGAAGAAGACGAAGGGAGGCGATAGAGATTCCGGGCGGGTTTGAAACCCGCCCCTACTTTTGGACAAGAATTCAATCGGAATAACGGGCGATTCATGAATCGCCCCTACACCAGGATCTGATTTTGAATCCGTCCCGAATTAAGGCGGATCAAGACGCGGGCAGGCACGGGGGCCTGCCCCTACCGCTGATTTTCCCTGCAACCTGCCTACCTGATACCCTCACCTTTTTTCGGCTTCTTCCCTTTCCAACTCTTCAACTCTTCAACTCTTCAACTTTTCAACTTTGGGGTAAGCGTCTGAATCATGTCCTCGGTCATGGTTTCCAGATCGAATTCCGGGGCCCAGCCCCATTCCCTGCGGGCGGCACTGTCATCCAGCCGATCCGGCCAGGAGTCGGCGATGGCCTGGCGCATGGGATCCACCTCGTAGTGAATCGTGAAGTCGGGGATGTGGCGGCGGATGGCATCAGCCAGGGCGGCGGGGGTGACACTCATGGCCGTCACGTTAAAAGCGTTGCGGTGAGTCAATCTTTCCGCAGGCGCTTCCATGACACGGATTGCGGCGTTCAGGGCGTCCGGCATGTACATCATGTCCAATGCGGTGTCCGGCTTGAGGAAACAGGTATAGCTGTGCTTGCGAATGGCCTCGTAAAAGATCTCCACCGCATAATCGGTGGTGCCGCCTCCGGGAAGGGTCTCATTGGATATAATGCCGGGATAACGAACCCCCCGGACATCCACTCCGTAACGCTGGGCATAGTAATCGCACAGCAGTTCGCCCGCCACCTTGGTAACCCCGTAAATGCTCGTAGGGCGTTGCAGGGTGTCCTGAGGTGTATCCAGCTTGGGGGTGTCGGGCCCGAAAGCTGCGATAGAGCTGGGAACAAATACGGCACAGCCCTGTACACGCGCCAGTTCCAGCACGTTGTACAATCCATCCATGTTGACTTTCCAGGCCAATTGGGGTTTGCGCTCTCCCACTGCGGACAAAATGGCCGCCAAGTGGAATACCGTGTCGATCCGGTGGTCACGGATCACCCGCTCCATGTCCTTGAAGCAGGTGACATCCAGGCGCTCAAAGGGGCCTTCCTGCAAAAATTCCGCGGGCGGTTCACGCAAGTCCCCCCCCACCACGTTGTTTCTTCCGAAACGTTCGCTCAGGAGTCTCTTTAATTCAGTTCCGATTTGCCCGGACGATCCGGTCACTAGGATTCTCTTCATCCACACACCTCTGGCACGAGCTGGAATGGGACAGTTTAGCGGATCGTACTGAACCAGTCAAGCATACCCGAATGCAAAGACACTTGATTTTTAGCGAATCCGGGAGTAGCATAACCTTCCGGCCGCCAATCGGCCGACCGGTCTTTCCGAATCGTTTCCCCGGCAGGAGTTCGAAATGAACAGTCTGATCATTCTGGCTTTTGCAGCGGCCTGGATCGCAGCCGCCTACCACGTCTACGGACGCCGCCGCATACAAAACCGCCTCTTCGCTCCACTGGATGAGGCCGCCACCCCCGCCCATGCCCGGCAGGACGGCGTAGACTACTCCCCGGCCCCGCGCCTGGTCCTTTTCGGTCACCATTTCTCCTCCATAGCCGGGGCCGGGCCCATCGTCGGTCCCATTATCGCCGTGGCCGCATTCGGCTGGGGCCCCACGGTCTTGTGGTTGCTCATCGGCGGGGTGCTGATCGGAGGTGTTCATGACTACCTGTCCCTGATGATCTCCGCCCGTCACGGCGGCATTTCCATTGCCTCCAGCGCCGACCGCGTCATCAGCCACAGGGCCAGGTTGCTCTTTCTCTGCTTCGTATGGCTGGCCCTGATCCTGGTCATCGCCGTATTCGCGGCATTCGCCGCCCGGATCATGATCACCCGCCCGGAAACTGTACTGCCCACATTCCTGTTGATTCCCCTGGCCATGGGGTTCGGCTGGATTCAGAAAGGGGGCCGCCTGAAACTGCCGGCCAGCACGCTGCTGGCGATCCTGGGGCTGGTGGGCCTGATCTGGCTGGGCATGAAGCTCCCCATCACCCTGCCCGCGGATTTCAGCTTCCTTCCCGCCGCACTGACGGGAGGAGCCGGGGGGGCGTTTCAGCTCTGGTTTCTGCTCTTGATGCTGTATGCGATTTTCGCCTCCATTGCCCCGGTCTGGCTGCTCTTGCAACCCCGGGATTACATCTCCTCATGGGTATTGATCATCGGCGTTGGCGCCGCGGTAGCGGGGATCCTCCGGGTTCACCCAAACATGCAGGCCCCGATGTTCGCCGCAGCGGTCAGCCCGCAACAGGGTCCGGTGTTCCCGTTCCTGTTTATCATAGTGGCCTGTGGAGCGGTTTCCGGCTTCCACAGCATCGTGGCTGGAGGGACCTCGTCCAAACAATTGGATCGCGAACGGGACGGCCTTTTCGTGGGCTACGGTTCCATGCTGGCGGAAACCTTGGTGGGGGTCATCGCGGTAATTATCGCCGGCGCGGCCATTGCCTGGTCCGGAGAGGGGAATCTGGCATCACTGCTGCACAACGGCAGCCCCCTCAATGTCTTTGGTACGGGTTTTGGGCGCCTGACCGCATTCTTGTTCGGCTCCGGGCCGGGCGCCTTGGTTGGAGTCACGGTGGTCAACGTGTTTATCATGACCAGCCTGGACACATCGGTACGCCTGGGCCGCTTTATCAGCGGGGAGATCCTTGAATCACACTGCCCGCGATTGAGCCGCAGCCGCATCGGCCTCACCTTGATCCCCGTGATCCCCGCATTTCTTTTGGGCGTATCCGGAGAGTGGCGGAACGTATGGCCGGTCTTCGGCTCGGCGAACCAATTGGTTGCAGCCCTGGTGCTGATCATCGCCACGGCCTACCTCTACTCCCGCAAAAAGCCCGTGCGATATACCCTTTGGGCCACCCTGTTCATGTTGATCACGACGATAACGGCCCTGGTATTCCTGGCGAAAAAGCACCTGTTCTCTCCCAGGCCTCAGCCGGTATTGGGCATTCTTTCCATTGTGTTGATCCTGCTGGCCGTGCTCATGGCCAAGGAAGGCTGGAACCTGTTGCGCCCGGCGAAAACGGATTGCAATATACCGCAAAATCGGGTATAGTGCCCTACTGCGCCCCCGGGACGGGTCCCACAGCCGGGAACTCCACCGCCCCGCCGCACAACGACTTCCAATGTTTTTCGAGGAGGAGACCATGAACAAACAAAAAGCCACCAACGTGGTCTGGCATGAACATACGGTCAAACGTGAAGAACGGGAAAAACTGCTGGGACAGAAAGGCGTGGTTTTATGGTTCACCGGCCTGCCCTCCAGCGGCAAGTCCACCATCGCCAACGCGTTGTCCCGCAGACTGCACGAAGAAGGGCGGTTCTGTTACGTCCTCGACGGCGACAACGTGCGACACGGCTTGAACAAGGACTTGGGATTTTCTCCGCAGGACCGGGAAGAGAACATCCGCCGCATTTCCGAGGTGGCCGCTCTTTTCGCCGATTCAGGCGCCATCACCACCACGGCGTTCGTCTCGCCTTACCGCAAGGACCGGGATTTTTGCCGTGAGTTGCTGGGAGACGGGCGTTTTTTTGAAGTCTTTGTCAAAACCTCGGTTGAAACTTGCGAAGACCGTGACCCCAAGGGCTTGTACAAGAAGGCCCGCAGCGGAGAAATTCCCCAGTTTACCGGAATCTCCGCCCCTTATGAAGCCCCTTTGAAGCCGGAGATCACCCTGGAAACCGAATCAATGGACGTGGAAGCCGAAGTGGCCTTCATCATGGATCACTTGCGGGAAAAGGGCATAATATA
>Ga0272443_10001545_pt1 | contig 32962 bp, 27 predicted proteins | sample SSMAcet12_FD_193581 | JGI IMG/M metagenome (GOLD analysis project Ga0272443, IMG submission 193581) | Marine sediment archaeal communities from Little Sippewissett salt marsh, Falmouth, MA, United States - SSM-Acet-12 | ecosystem: Environmental > Aquatic > Marine > Wetlands > Sediment ... | reverse complement strand
AGTAATTCGCCAACTTGAAGAGCGGCACAGGCGTAGGCAGGCGTCCATTGATCATGCCTACCATAAACAAATGCTTGATAATTTATCAAAGAGCGTTGTCAATTTTTAATCTGACAAAGTAGAATTAGTTTTAATTCAAAACACATTGGATTTATTGATCTCAAACAGGGTTTCCGTCTGTTCAACGGATTTGTTCTGCTTAAAGCAAAGCCATTATTGTGTCTGTTCGGTTGTAGTTGATGGATAGTTAAACAGGCTAATTTTTCGCCAATGCGCGAATAATTTTCATTAATATTTTCTGTTCGGGTTTTTCAAGTTTTCGCAGGATTTCGGAAAATTCCTTTTTCAGCTCTTTTTTTTCACGGGACTTTGTGGAAAAGGCAAGATAGAAAAGATCTCCGGGTTCAATCTCAAGAGCGTTGCACAAGGAAAGAATGGTATCCAGGGTCGGATTAATCCGGCCACATTCAACCGCTGATATGTAAACGGCGGCTTTGCCAGCTTTTTCACCTAACCCGCTCTGGGTCATCCGCTTAAGCTTGCGGATACCGCTTATCGTTTTTCCGAAAACAATTTGAGGATCAACATGTTCCATATCGAACCACCCGGCACCTTTACAAAAATAACATACATATATAGATATATTTTTTGGTAATATATCTATATATAATTACTTTTTTATGTCAACAGGCAAAAATGACCGGATTTTGCTGTAAAGGCATTGATATGATTTTTTTCGCACTAAAAAAACAGTTTGTTATAAGAATATAGACATTTAAAAAAGATCGGAACCTCTTGACATGAGAAAAGCAATTAAAGTGAGGATTGAGTGGAGATGAGGTGGATGTTGATCTTGCCAATAGATAAAAGCTGGTTGCATGCCAATTTGTGTTTCCGCTTTTTTACGTAATGATAAAAGCGAGTTGTTTCGTTTTTTGAAATCATCAAAAATGACCGTCTCAAGTAAATGGCGTATAATTTGAAATTTGATCTCAAGAAGTGACGGTTGTTGAGACAAAAATGGGAAAGAGCCCTAAAGCTGATTTTGTGTAGGAATTGTTATCTGGCGATGATCTTCAGGGGCAATAAAAATCCGTTCCTTTGACTTTCGCCCTGTTACTTTTACCGCTGCCGTCTTCCACAATGATTTCACAAGGCGGTCGGCCAAATTTGGATGTGATGGCCTCATAGCGTCCGTGGCTGCATTTCGGGGCGCTGATGATTCGCTTGTCGCCTTTGGTGCCCGGCATTACAAACAGGACCTCACCTTCATTGCCGCACGTGCCCTTAATACGCAGCTGTCCCTTAACGAACTCGCAGACGTCTATCGTCGTTTCTTTCTGGTCTGGAACACCGAATCCCGGGATATTTTTGAAATCGAACCATTTTTCATCATCGCTGCAACCGAATAACAACAGGGCAATTAAAGGGATAAATAGTTTCTTCATATGATCGAATCTTAACCTTGTATTTGAGCATTGCCAAAACTGTTGAATCGGCTGAGTTGGATAAAAACTTGAGCGATGGTGACATCTTCATTTTTTAATCAAGGCAATCATGGATTTTTCGGCTCAAGCCAGGCTAAAAAGGCCCGATAGATCTTATATCAATAATGAATATAAGGAGGGTACGTGATGCGAAAAATCAAATCGTTGGCGATGGCTTTACTGGTTGTGGTGACAACGGCCGCCTCCGCCGGGGCATTTGGGGTGGAATTTGCCGTTGGCGGGTGGGCCCAGGATCCAAGCGGGACCTTGGGCTACAAGGTCTTGAGCAGCAGCGATATCCTGGATGTTGAAAAGGATCTGAAGTACGACACGGAAAACCGGGTTACCGGCCGGCTCAAGATCGATATGCCTCTTTTTCTGCCAAACATTTACCTCATGGCAACTCCAATGGAATTCAAGGAAATCGGCACCAAAGAGGGCGGGTTCAAATTCGGTGACATCTCCTTCGATCCGGGTCCGTTCGAAACCGAAACGGTTCTGGATCATTTCGACGTCGGTCTGTATTACGGCATCCCCCTGTTGGAAACTGCGACCTTCGACAAGTTGAACATCGATATCGGACTCAATGTTCGTCTTTACGACTACGATTTAAACGTCCGGCAGGCATCGACCGGACTCAGTGAATCAGAAACGGGAACGTTGCCCGTGCCCATGGTTTTTGTGGCGGTTCAGTTGCGTCCCTTCGAGCGGCTTTCCTTCGAAGCCGAAGGCCGGGGCATATCCTACAGCGGTAATGACGTATACAGCCTGATCGGACGGATCAAGTTCAATATCGCCGGGCCGTTGTTTGCCGCTGGAGGCTATCGCTACGAAAAGGTCAAAATCGACGAGGAAGATGTTCTGGCCGACATCGAAATCAGCGGTCCCTTTCTGGAGGCGGGCTTTTCCTTCTAAACGTATTCGTCCAGGTTTATCTAAACGGCAATCACTCCCTGCTTTTTTCGAAGGCGACGGCGATGTGATCCACAATCTGGTCGATCCAGACGCATTCCCTTTCGTTAAAGACGTCGTCTTTCAACCGGCCGGTAAAGCAAAGGCCGATGGCCTGACCGTTGACGACGATAGGCGCCAGGTAGGCGTGTTTGAAAGGTATTTTTCCAAACGGCGTGTGGGGAAGGCCGAGCCCATCGGGACCAGCATGCCATTCGTTGACCGAAAGCGACTCGAGGCTCTGCACAATGGCTGAATTGGCCTGGTCCATGGGAACGGAAAAATCCCGGGCGTTGATGTCCGTCACGGTGCCCACGTAAAATTTTCCCTGCAGCATCGGCCGGGGGCCTTTGATAAGAAAGGCAATGAAAATTTCGCTTTCCGGCAGACAGCGGAAAAGTGCCTCCTGGGCCAGCATCAGCATTTGATTGATTTCACCGCTGCGTTTGCGACACAGGGCCAGTTCGGTGAGATAATTGCCGATCAGAACTTCGGGTGTGTCGGCGGGGGCCTGGGCGTCGATGGCGGTGCCAAAATCCATGTGGGTGACGATTTCCATGGGGCTGGCCTTACCCCACTCCAGGATGTTGACCATCATTTCCACATCGTCACCGCTCAAGTTGAAGAAGTCTTTCACGTTGGCGTCGGTTTCAAAGGTCTGACGGATCAGATCGGCAACGGAAAATTTCGGTCGGTCGAGAATCTTGGCGATTCTTCGTTCGGATTTGCGAAGGGTGTTTTTTCCATCCGACCGGTCTCCGAAGAGCATGGCCGCCAGGGATGCCGATTCTCCCACCAGCGAAATCAGCGGGTTGTTCGCCGATTTTTTTTCCTGAATGACCTGTTCCAGGTCCTTCGGCAGATTGTAAAATGCCATTACGGCATCGCAGATTTCGTCATAGCGCACCTTAAAAATTTGGTGGCACGCAAGATTGACGTCGGTTTCTTTTTCGTTGATCAGTCGATCCATTTCCTGGAATCGCTCCGGGAAAGTGTTCGCAAGAGCCAGTCCGGGCAGGCGGTACAGCAGCCCGGCAATGAAAATTTCTTCCGGATTGTCGTGGCAAAACGCTTTAGACAGGGCCATAGCGAGGATGCCAGAGAAATAGGAAATCGCATAAAGCTTGAGCAGTTTGCGTTTCTGCAGTGTTGCCATGGAGTGCCTGAACAGACCCAGACCGAAGGAAAGCAGATAAACCTTGTCGAAACCGAGGTAGGTCACGGCGGACGTTATGGTTTTGATGGGAAAGCGCGGGGCATAGTAGGAAGAATTGACCGTGGCGAGAAGGTTGCTGGCCAGCCCGCAGTCCCGCATGATGACGGTGGCCAGGTCAAGGGCGCTGGATTCCTGTTTGTTTGCCAGTCGCGATATTTCAATGACCGTTTCGTTCAGTGCCGGCAGGTTGCCTTTACTGCGCATCTCTTCCATCAGTTTGCTCAATACCGGTTGTTCGTGTTCGGAACTCATTGAAAAAGATTCTCCTCGTGCGGTGTAACTGGATGCGATAATCGTCTCATTGGCCGGTTTGACAGTATCAGTAATATCGGTCGATACAACGGCAAGCTTGAATATCCCAACCATAGTATTTGACCTTCGGAGCGATTTCGCCGACTTCTCAGTGCCGGCGGCTCCTTCGAGTACAAAGCCAAAAATCCTGTTTTTTTTCAAGGCCTTGATTTATATGGGGTTGGTGCGATATAAATATTTTTCTGCGGCGGTTCTATCGGGATTGTTAAGTAGCGCCTGCATTTTAAGTGACTTTTCATGATCCTCCCTGAACGGAGTTCGATTTGGTTGGCAAATGTTCGATAATATTGATCATCGGTGCCATTCTGATTGGTTTTTCCTTTGGTCTGGCGTACTCTGCGGAAGCTTTCACCAGCGGCGTTTCCGAAGAACACGCCGACGGTGTTGTTGCCTGCATCATAGAGAGATTGGCAGAAAAACTGGACATAGAGATAAAGATGTGCCTAGCACCCTTTGCAAGGCGTTTGCTTTGGATGGAAACTGGGGAGATCGATATCATGGGAGGGCTCTTAAGAAGACCGCAGCGTGAAGGGTATATTTATTTCGTTTTCCCGCCTTATGTAAATGAAAACCGCAAAGTTTTTTTTGTTCGCGATGGAGAAGAGCACAGGATCGAGCGTTACGAAGACTTGTATGGTCTGAGGATCGGCACAAAGATTCACTCCAAGTATTTTTCCCGCTTCGATGAGGATGAAGGCCTGAAAAAAGAGGCCGTGGGAAGCATCGAACTCAATTTCAAAAAGCTGCTGGCAGGCCGTTTGGATGCCGTAATTTACAGCAATCGCTCCGGTTACATGAAGCTGATGGAGATGGACATTGCCGATCAGGTGGAGCAGGCGAAGTACGTCTACAAAGAAGAGAATCCGGTTTACATCGGTATATCTAAAAAATCGGTATTGATGAAAGACAAGGCAAGGGTGGAAGCGGCTGTTCGCCAATTGGTCGAAACCGGCGAGATAGAAAGAATCATAGAATCTTACTATAAGCCGCTGGGAAATGGCCTCCCTGCCCCAATCGTATTGAAAAATCCAGCGTCCGATCCGGAACAATAGCAAGCCAAAAGATCACAAAAACGGCAGCCGATGAACAACAATAAGACAACCGAGCATGCAGCGGGCGGACAGTTGGGAACGTTTACCGGCGTGTTCACCCCCAGCATCCTGACCATCCTGGGCATCATTCTCTTTTTGCGCCTGGGATATGTGGTGGGCAGTGCCGGGTTGGGTCGGGCGCTGGTCATCATCGCCCTAGCCAATCTGATCAGCGTACTTACCAGTATTTCCCTTTCCGCTGTGGCGACCAACCTGACGGTCCGGGGCGGCGGAGACTACTATCTGATTTCGCGAACCCTGGGGCTGGAGTTCGGCGGTTCCATCGGCCTGGTGCTATTTTTGGCCCAAAGCGTGTCCGTTGCCTTTTACTGCATTGGCTTTGCCGAAGCCTCGGCTTCTTTTTTCACCCAGGCATCACCGTTGACCGTCCAGTTGATTGCGGCCGGCGCCGTGGCCTTTCTATTTATTTTTGCCTGGTTGGGGGCGGATTGGGCCGCCCGTTTTCAATTCGTCGTCATGGGACTGCTCATTGCGGCCCTGGTTTCATTTTTTATCGGGGGCGTGTGCAGTTATGATTCGGCGCTGCTGGCTGCCAATTGGGCCACGCCGGAAAACGGGGCCCCGTTCTGGGTGCTTTTCGCCATTTTTTTTCCCGCGGCCACCGGTTTTACCCAAGGGGTGAGCATGTCCGGCGATCTGGCGGACGCCGGCGAGAGCATTCCCCTGGGAACATTTTCGGCCGTGGGGTTGTCCATTGTGGTCTATCTGGCCGTGGCCGTTCTCTTCGCGGCCGCCTTGCCCAATACGGCCCTGTCAACGGATTACGGTGCCATGAAAAAGGTTTCCGCGGTGGGTTTTTTCATCGATGCCGGAGTCATCGCGGCAACCCTTTCCTCTGCCATGGCCTCCTTTATGGGGGCACCGCGCATCCTGCAGTCTCTGGCGGCCGACCGCATATTTTCAGTCCTGACCCCCTTTGCAGCGGTCAGCGGGCCGACCGACAACCCCAGGCGGGGCATCCTGCTGACTGCGGCTATCGCCTTTATCACCATCGCCCTGGGGCAGCTCAATCTGATTGCCGGGGTGGTGTCCATGTTCTTTCTTATCTCCTACGGCCTGCTCAACTATGCCACGTTTTTTGAAGCCAGAACAAAAAGTCCGTCTTTTCGCCCCCGCTTCAAATGGTTTTCTCCGAAACTCAGCCTGATCGGGTTTCTCATCTGTTTGGGTGCCATGCTGGCCATCGACCCCAAAAGCGGAGCCGCCGCCATCGGTCTGCTGTTTGCCGTATACCATTATCTCAACCGGGCCGACGTCCCGGCACGCTGGTCGGATAGCAGTCGATCCCATCATCTGCAGCAGGTCCGCCAACACCTGCTGGCCGCCGAGGAGGACCCTGAGCACGCACGAGACTGGCGCCCCCAGCTATTGGTGTTTACCCAGAAATCGGATCGACGAATCCCCTTGTTGACATTTGCCGCCTGGATCGAGGGCGGGAGCGGATTTACCGAGGCGGTGCAGATTGTGGAAGGTGAAGGTCCGGCTGCCAGAAAAACGCGGGAATCGGCGCATCGAAAGCTCATGGAAGCCATTGCCCAGGGCCACCATGCCATGTTTCCCCTAACGGTGAGTGCCACCGACTACGCCCAGACGGTGAGCGTTCTTCTCCAGAGTGCAGGCATCGGTCCCCTGCGCCCCAACACGGTCGTCGTGAACTGGATGGGTGACTCGGCCAAAGCCATCTCCGGCATCGGGGCATACACGTATGTCCAAAACCTTCGGCTCATTTTCCGGTTGGGGAAAAACCTGGTCATCCTGCGCCAGGATGCGGAATCGTGGGATCGACTCGAGGCTGCCCCCCGAAAAGGGCGCCGGATCGATATCTGGTGGCAGGGGGACGCAACCGGTCGCCTGATGCTGCTTCTGGCGCACCTGATGACCCGCAGCGAGCCGTGGGAAAACAGTTCTCTTCGGGTGCTGACCCGGGGTGACGGCTCCCGGTTGGAAACGGAAAAAGAGAATTTGCAAAAAAGGCTGGAACGGATTCGTATTGAAGCCGAGGCCGCCATTGTAGCGGATTTTGAGGCCGACACCATTGTGGAGCAGTCGTCTGACGCTGCCTTTGTTTTCCTGCCCATGAAATTCGAATCCAACAGAATTCTCGATCCTAGCGGAAAATCGTTCGAACGGTCGCTTCCACGGCTGCCGGCTTCGGCCGTTGTCATGGCTGCGGAGGATATCGATCTCGACGCGGCACCCGAAGAGGGTCTGGCGGCCCAGGTTGCCCTGGCGTCCGACGATCTGGACGCGGCCCTGAAAAAGGCCAAAGCCGCCGGAAAAGTGGCCGACGAAAAAAAAGCGGCTCTGGAAGACTTGAGCAACCAACTTAAAACATTGGAAAATGAAGGTGTTGCCGGCGCGGTTTCCTTAGAGGAGCGGGAGGCGCTGAAAGCAGATCTAAAGGATGCCGAATCCGGTGCCGAAAAGGCGTTCAGGCGGGCCGTCAAAGCCAAGGTCAAGGCAGACGATGCGGCCAAAACCGTCGATGCGCTAAAGCCGGGCACGACGACAGAAACGCAGCCACCGAAAAAGTCTTGATTGTTGATTGATTTTAGGTTCAGATAAAAAGGTTATTCGCTGATTGAAAAGTGATTTGCCTGACGAAGAGGGGCTGCCCAGTACCCACGGATGATCGGTCATGATCGTTTATTGCGAGGAATGCGGTTTTAAAAATACGATTGACGAGGCTGATGTCGACAGTCGGAATCCCCAAATTCCCTGTCAGAACTGCGGCGACATGCTTCGTTTTTATGGGCTGAAGTCCAAAGCGATTAAAAAAGCGCCTGCGCAAAAGAAAAAAAAGGCGCCCAGTCGTTGTCTCATCCTGAAATACGGCAAGGTTGTCGTGGTGGTGAACGAGAAAAACGCCCGCGTAGAAATCGGGCGCCAGAAGAGCAACGACATTCAAGTGGTCAACAACCGCGTTTCCCGGACACATGCATTGGTTGAACTGAGAAACGGCAAGTATTATCTCACCGATCAAAGCTCCAACGGAACCTATCTTCTCCTGGAAGGCCAGAAAGGCATCACGGTCAAGAAAAAAGAAGTGCTGCTGACCGCCAAGGGGGTGATCGGCCCCGGCTACAAGGTCAGTTTCAAATCCACCGACGCGATCCAGATTTTATTCGAGCCCACTTCCTGACTTTCCAGTCGGAGAAGCCGCCTTTTGACATCCAGTCCGCCGCCGTACCCGGTCAGACTGCCGTCGCTGCCGATGACCCGGTGGCAGGGAATGATAATGGAGATGGGGTTGCGGCCGTTGGCGGCGCCCACCGCCCGCACGGCCCCGGGCTTGCCGATGCGATCGGCGATCCAGCGGTAAGACACGACGCTGCCGTAGGGAATCTCTTTCAGCGCTGCCCATACCTGCATTTGAAAGGGCGTGCCTTCAAGAAACAGCGCAACGTCGAACGATTGGATTTCACCGGCGAAATAGGCGGCCAGCTGATGTTTGAGTGCCGAGAAATAAGCCGGGTCCCGTCGCCATGTTTTTCCGATGTCCAACGGGTGTCTGCCGGCCATGAAGGTCAGATGCCGCAGGCCTTTTTCGTCGCCGGCCAGAACCAGCGTTCCGGCCAGATCCGTGTTCATGGTGTCGTAAATCATCCTGCCTCCTCCAGAGAATGCCATAGATACATGCAGGCGTATGCTCGCCACGGCCGCCAGTTTTCGGCCCGCGCACCTGCCTGTTTGCCCGTCGGTCTGTCGGGACCCTCCTGGAGGGCCTTTAAAATACCCAGGTCGGACGCCGGGAAGGCATCGGGTTCCCCCAGGGCACGCATGGCGATATAGTTGGCTGTCCACTCACCGATGCCGCGTATCTGTGTCATGGCATCGATGAAGGCAGGCAAGCCGGCGGTCCCTTGCAACGACAGGGCTCCCGAAGCCGCCTTTTCGGCCAGCCGCCGGAGGGTGGTCTTGCGCGCCCCGGGCATTCCGATGCCCGTCCAGCCCATGTCCGCCAACTCGGCGGCTCTCGGAAAAAAGTGGGTCAGATGAACATCTTGAGCCGAATCGTACGGCCTGCCGGCCTGACGAACAAGGCGGCCCATTTGGGTGACGGCGCCCTTGATCGAAATTTGTTGGCCGATCACGGCCCGCACCGCGGTTTCGAACGGGTCCCATGATCCTGACAGTCGCAACCCGGGAGTTTGACGGATCAGACGACCCAGAAGCGGATCATGGCAAAGGGTCGAATGAATGGCCCGGGGATTGGCGTCCAGGTCGAACATGCGTTTTACGCGCTCGACAACGACCATCAGGTCCCGATCGTCCGTAAGGCAGATCTCGAGCCTCAACCCGAAGCCTCTGGTTGCATGCCTTACAGCGATTTCACCCTGGCCCGAACCCAGACGGACCGTTCTCCGGTAGGTGCCGTTCGCCACGTGTTCCACTCCGGGGATGGCGCGTCTTTGAAAGAAGGCCAGCATCCGATCCCAATCGTAGGGCGGCCGGTAGGACAAATCGAGAATGCAGCGGGCCCCGGAAGCTGCAACCGGTTGGGGTTGCGAGCGGCTGCTGCGCATCCGAGACGGCGTTCGCCCGAGGCCTTTGCGGAATGCGGCGTTGAAGCGCCGCAGGCTGCCGTAGCCGGAGGCCAGCGCTGCCTGCGTAATGGGCATGTCCGTTTCCATTACCAGTTTTTTTGCAAACAGCAGACGCTGGTGGTCGGCAATAGCCTTGGGAGTGGCCCCGATATGCTTGCGAAACAGGCGTCGCAGGTGCCGGGAGCTTAGACCCAGACGGTCGGCCAATTGATCGACGGAACCGTCGTTCAGGGCGCCCTGTCGAATCAGGTGCATGGCCCTGGAAACCGAGGCCGCGGTTCCGTTCCAGGCCGGTGTGCCCGGTGCCGTCTCCGGCCGGCAGCGCAGGCAGGGACGCAGTCCTGCTGCAGCCGCTGCGGCAGCGGTGGGATAGTAGACGATGTTTTCCGGCCGGGGAGGGCGGGCCGGGCAGATGGGCCGGCAATAGATGCCCGTGCTCTTGACGCCGATGAAAAAAAGGCCGTCAAAACGGGGGTCACGGGCCAATCTGGCCCGGTCGCAAACATCCCGGTCCAAATGCATCATCCGATCTGCTTTCACTTCTGGTTATTGCTTTAAGTCCGGTCCCATCATCGGATATTCTCTGAAAGCTGACAAGCCGTTTTCGGACCTGGCAAATTAAGTACACCTTAGGAACAGGTGTACCAGGAAGAACGAAGATGTGCACTGTTTCAGGATGCAGACCGCGGGGACAAAAAAAAGGCCCCCCTTCGAATTTTCGAAGGGGGGCCTTTACTTGGAAACGAAGTGTTAAACGATGGTTACATTGGCAGCGGCCGGGCCTTTGGGTCCCTGCTCAATGTCGAAGGAAACCCGGTCGCCTTCGTTGAGAGACCTGAATCCGGTGGCGTTGATTGCCGAATGATGAACGAATACATCCGGACCATCTTCCTGCTCGATAAAACCAAATCCCTTGCTGTCATTAAACCACTTCACGATACCATTTGCCATGCTAACTTCCTCCTACAAATAAAAAAAAATATATCATTGCTTCAAACTTCAGGTACCACTTTGACAAATGGATCCCCTTTGCAAGAAACCGGCAAGCCAACAACGGCAGGCCTTGATGATCCGTGGACCATATCATTAAACAAAAGAAATGCAAGTAAATTATGCAAGTTTACCGTCACGCAATGAAGGAAATGCCCTTTCCAATTAAAAATTGAATCGAATTTATTCGTTTTTCGGCCCTATTTTTTCTTGCGGGCCGGCCGGTAATAATGGGTGGCCAGCCCATGAAAACTGTCGGCAGCCTCTTTAAGAGTTTCCGAAAGCGTCGGGTGCGGATGGACGGTCAAGGCGACATCTGTGGCATTGGCCCCCATCTCCAGGGCCAGGGTCGCCTCGGCGATCAATTCTCCGGCTCCCGGTCCCACAATGCCCACGCCCAGCAGCCGCTCCGAATCGGGGTCGATGAGCAGCTTGGTGATCCCTTCGCTGCGGCCCAGGGTGACCGCCCGGCCGGATGCGGCCCAGGGGAAGCGGACAACCTCGACCTTGCGGCCCGTTTCCTTGGCCATCGTCTCGTTGAGGCCGACCCAGGCCACTTCCGGGTCGGTGAAAACCACCGCCGGGATGCCGGCAGCGTCGGCAACGACATCCCGGCCGGCAATGGTTTCCACGGCAATGCGCGCTTCGTAAGAAGCCTTATGGGCCAACATGGGCTGGCCGGCCACGTCCCCGATGGCGAAGACGGAAGGTGCCGTGGTTCGGCATTTCTCGTCGATCTTCACAAAACCGCTTTTCTCCACATTTACACCGGCGTTTTCCAGGCCCAGTCCATCTGTCCGGGGGCGGCGCCCCGTGGCGACCAGCACCCGCTGGAACAGCCGGCCCGCCGGAGGATCGTCGCCGCCTTTGAAGGTCACTTTGACCCCGTTTTTCTGGACGTTGACTGTATCCACCGTGGTGTCCAGCAAGATCTCCTTGAACCGTTTTTTTAGCGGCTTGACCAGAAAGCGCACCAGATCCCGGTCGGCGCCGGTCAGCAGTTGGGGCAGCATTTCGACCACCGTAACTTCGGACCCCAGGGCGGCATACACGCTGCCCAGTTCCAGGCCGATGTAGCCGCCGCCCACCACCAGCAGCGTTTTGGGCACACTTTCCAGTGCGAGCGCGTTACTGGAATTCCAGATGCGATCTTCATCCGCCGGGAAAAGGGGGAGATCGACGGCCCGGGAGCCGGAGGCCAGGACCGCATGCTCGAAAGCCAGGGACCGGGTTTTGCCGTCGGCACTTTTCAGGGCCAGCGTCTGCGGGTCGGAAAAGGAGGCCGTGGCCCGGATGTAATCGATCTTGCGTTGTCCGACCAGACGCCCCAACCCCCCGGTAAGGTTGGCCACCACATCGGATTTCCACTGGCGCAGCCGCTGGACATCGATTTTGGGTCTGCCGAACGTCACGCCCCACGCTTCGGCCTCAGTCGTTTCGTTGATCAAACGGGCCACATGCAGCAGGGCTTTGGAGGGGATGCAACCGTGGTAAAGGCAGACGCCTCCAGGGTTTTCGGCAGGGTCGATGAGCGTAACGGCCATGCCCATATCGGCCGCCATAAAAGCGGCGGTGTATCCACCGGGACCCGCTCCGATGACAGCCAGTTGTGTTTCGTTTTCAGCCATGAATCTTCCTCACTTTTCAACATTCAACAGGTAAGCACGTTCAACCGTGAACCGTTCAACAATGCAATGGATTTTTTCGGTCAGTCCAGAAACAGGTGCAGAGGCTGTTCCAGCCCCTCGCAGAGCCATCGTAGAAATCGTGCAGCGTCGGCCCCGTCGATGATCCGGTGGTCGTAGGACAGCGAAAGCGGCAGCATGGTTCGCGGAACAAAGGTCTCCCCGTTCCAGACCGGTTTGACGGCGGATCGGCTGATCCCCAGAATCGCCACCTGGGGCCAATTCACGATGGGAGTGAACCCCACCCCTCCGATGCCTCCCTGGTTGGAGATGGTGAAGGTGCCGCCCTCCATTTCGTCGGGTTTGATCTTTTTGCTGCGGGCGCGATTCGCCAGGTCGGCAATGGCGTCGGCCAGCGCTCGAATTCCTTTGCGGTCCGCATTGCGAATCACCGGCACCAGCAGGCCCCTGGGAGTGTCGGCAGCAATGCCGATGTGTACATCGTGTTTGTGGACGATGCGCTGGTTGACCATGTCGATGCTGGCATTGAACTGTGGAAAGCGCTGCAGGGCCGATGCGCAGATACGGGCAATGACGGCGGTAATGGTGATTTTGGTGCCGTCGTTTGCCGCGGCCTTGCCTTTTTCATCGATAAAGGCCGCAACGTCGCTGATGTCCGCTTCGTCGAACTGTGTGACGTGGGGGACGGTTGCCCAGGAAGCGGCCGTGCTGTTGGCGGTCAGGCGGCGCACCGTGTCCATCTTTTCCATATCCACATCGCCCCAGCGGCTGAAATCGGGAAGGTCCGCCGTCTGCGGTGCCGGAACCCCCGGAGCATTCGAACTTTCCGGCAGGCTGCCGCGGACGTGGGTTTTTACGTCGGCTTCGGAGATGCGGCCTCCGGGTCCGGTGCCTTCGACACGGTAAATGTCCACCCCCAGCTCCCTGGCCAGCCTGCGGATGGAAGGCGCTGCCGACGGCGGGGGGCGATTGGCCCTGCTTTCCTCTTCTGCCGGAGCGATTTCCGCCGTGGGTGCCGCCGCCTCTTTTTTCTCATCCGCCTCTGGCTTTTCCGGCGGTTCACCGGATGGCCCGGTTTTCCCGGCTCCGTCGTCCGCCTCCGAAGGACGTTGGGGCCGGGCAGGTTCTTCCGCCTCGTCCCGGGCTTCGGTATCCACCCGGGCGATAACGTCGCCCACATTCATCTGAGCGCCCGCTTCCGCCAGCACTTCGGTGATCCGGCCGTTAAAGGGCGAAGGAATTTCCACCAACGCCTTATCCGTTTCCAGTTCAATCACCGTGTCGTCCACCGCAATCCTGTCCCCCGCTTTGACATGAATGGCGACGACAATCCCCGATTCAACATTCTCTCCAATTTCCGGTAGCTTGATCGCTTCTATCATGGCGCCTCCTTCTTCTATATGAACAAGGGGTTGGAACGCTCGGGATCGATCTTGAACGTATTGCGTGCTTTTTTCACCGCGGACCGGGGAAGCGTGCCTTCCCGGACCAGAACGGCTATGGCGGCAAAGGCGATGTGCCGGGCGTCGACCTCGAAAAAGTCGCGCAGGGCCTCGCGGGTTTCGCTGCGGCCATATCCGTCGGTGCCCAGAACCGCCACCGGACCCGGCAGATGGCGGGTGATGGTTTCCGGCAGGGCTTTGAGGTAGTCGCTGGCGGCCACAAACACGCCGGACTCACCGGCGGTCTGGCGCTGGAGAAAACTGACAAGGGGCTTATCTTCTGGATTGAGACGGTTGGTCCGTTCCACGTCCATGGCGTCCCAGTACAGATTCTTGTAGCTGGTGACGCTCCAGATGTCGGCAGCCACCCCGAAATTCTCTTCCAGCAGCGTTCGGGCCTTGAAGCATTCGTTGAGTATAGCGCCGCTGCCCAGCAGATGAGCCCGGCCCTTGGGCTTGTCAAGAGGCGACGCTGAGAATTTGTATATTCCTTTGAGAATATCCTCCTCGACGCCTTCCGGCATGGCCGGCATGGGATAAAATTCGTTGGCGATGGTCAGGTAGTAAACCAGGTTCTGCCCCTCTTCCAGCATGCGGCGCAGTCCCTCGCGTACGATCACGGCGATCTCGAAGGCAAAGGCCGGGTCGTAGGCCAAAACGGACGGGTTGGCCAGGGCAAGAATGTGGCTGTTGCCGTCCTGATGTTGAAGGCCCTCGCCGGCCAGCGTGGTGCGCCCGGCGGTAGCTCCCAGCAGGAATCCGCGCGCCTGGATGTCCCCGGCGGCCCAAATCATGTCGCCGATGCGCTGGAATCCGAACATGGAGTAGAAGAAAAAGAAGGGCACCATGTTGATGTCGAAGGTGGAGTATGCCGTTCCGGCGGCGATAAATGAGGCCATGGAACCGGCTTCGCTGATGCCCTCTTCCAGGATCTGGCCGTCGGTGGCTTCCTTGTAGTACAGCAGGCTGCTGCGGTCCACCGGTTCGTAGTTCTGGCCCACGTGGGAGTAAATGCCAATTTTGCGGAACAGGCTCTCCATGCCGAAAGTCCGGGCCTCGTCGGGCACGATGGGAACCAGATAGCGTCCGATTTTCTTGTCCGCCAGCAGCTTGCCCAACAGGGCCACCATGACCATGGTCGTGGCTACCTCCCGACTGCCCGACCCTTTCATAAATTCGGCGTACAGGGGCTTTCCCGGCGGCCGGAAAATAGGCACCGAAACGCTGCGCGCCGGCAGGTAGCCCCCCAGCGCCTTGCGGCGTTCCTTGAGGTAGCGAATTTCCTCGCTGTTTTCGTCGGGCCGGTAAAAGGGGGCCTCCCGGATCTGGTCGTCGGGGATGGGAATGCCGAAGCGGCTCCTGAAATGCCGCAGTTCATCCTCGTTGAGTTTTTTCTGCTGATGGGTGACATTGCGCCCCTCGCCGGCCTCTCCCAACCCGTAGCCCTTGATGGTTTTGGCCAGGATCACCGTGGGCGCGCCTTTGTGGTTCACCGCCGCCTGGTAGGCGGCATAGATTTTCTGGGGGTCGTGTCCGCCGCGGCGCAGTTTGGCCAGTTGTTCATCGGTATAGTTTTCCACCATGCGGGCCAGTTCCGGGTAGCGGCCGAAAAAGTCCTTGCGGATGTAGCTGCCGCCAGCCACCGAATACATCTGGTACTGGCCGTCGGGCACCTCCTCCATGCGTTTGGCCAGAAGGCCCTGGTCGTCCCGGGCCAAAAGCGGGTCCCAGTCGTCGCCCCAGATCACCTTGATCACATTCCAGCCCGCCCCGCGGAACGCGGCTTCCAGTTCCTGGATGATCTTGCCGTTGCCGCGCACCGGTCCATCCAGGCGCTGCAGGTTGCAGTTGACCACGAAAACCAGATTGTCCAGCTGCTCCCGCGCCGCCAGGGTGATGGCGCCCAGGGATTCGGGCTCGTCCGTTTCCCCGTCCCCCAGAAAGGCCCACACGCGGACCTCGTCGGCCGGCTTGATCCCCCGGTCTTCCAGGTAGCGGTTGAAGCGGGCTTGGTAAATCGCCATGATCGGCGACAGCCCCATGGAAACCGTGGGGAACTGCCAGAATTCGGGCATCAGGTAGGGGTGGGGATAGGAACTCAAGCCGCCGCCTTCGGCCAGCTCCCGCCGGAAATGCTCCATGCGGGTTGCGTCGATGCGGCCTTCGAGAAAAGCCCGGGCGTAAATGCCGGGGGCGGCGTGGCCCTGGAAATAAACGATGTCGCCGGGATGGCCGGCGCTTTTGGCGCGAAAGAAGTGGTTGAAGCCGACCTCGTAGAGGGTGGCGCTGGAGGCGAATGTGGAAATATGGCCGCCGATGCCGCTGTGCTGCCGGTTGGCGCGGACCACCATGGCCATGGCGTTCCAGCGGATGATGCTCTTGATGCGCCGTTCGATTTCCCGGCTGCCGGGGAATGCCGGCTGCCGGCTGGCCGGTATGGTGTTGATATAGGGCGTGTTGGCGGAAAAGGGCACCGACACGCCGCGCTGCTGCGCCCTTACCTGAAGGTGGCGCAGCAGTTCCAGAACCCGTTGGGGGCCCTGATTTTCATAGACGTAATCCAGGCTTTCGATCCATTCCCGATTTTCCAGGGCGATCTCGGAGGCAATGGCGTCGGTGTCTTTATGGGCCATGGGTACCATCCTTTCCTCTGCAGGAAATTTTCATTATCGGGCAGCATTTGCTATGCTGTCAATAGGGTGTGGCCGATTCCCACAGGGTGGCCGCCTTTGAAAACTGGTTTCTGCTCATTACCCCTCACCCCGACCATCCTCTTCAGGTGCGGGTGGGGCTTGCCGGCAACCACGGTAATTCAATGGAAGCTTAACCGGTACAGTTTTCGTTCCCTCTCTCCGGGGGAGAGGGGGCATGGTGACAGGGTGTAAAAGTTCCACAGTAATGATCGCTCCAAGTTCGGTTCCCAGGCCGATTCGGAAAAGAGATCGGGATGCAGCCATTACTCCATCATGCCAGGGCCACCGGGCACGATAGTACGGACGGTTAAAAGCGCAGATAAAAGAACTCGTAGTCGCCGCCGTTAACATCGATTTTCAGGTTATATCCGCGGGCTTCGGCAAACACGATCCAGGGCGGGCGGCCGCCTCCGCCGCAATCGTAAGCGGGCCAGAACTCACCGGTTTTTTCGCTGTGGTACGACAGCATCATGGCATTGGGGTCCATCTCCCGGGCCTTTGTTTTGGCCAGTGCCCTGGCTGCGTCAAGATCGATGTTCGGGTCCTCGGCTGTGAGGCTTACCGTTTCCAGGGGGTAGGGTGTCGATGTCGTATCCAGTTGAGCCATTGGCATCTCCTTTCGTTTTCGATTAATTTGAAAATAACAACCATCCGGCGTTTGTAAAACGAAGATCAGAAATTGCGGCCGGCATAACCGTTTCTTTTTTTTGCCGGAAGGGGTATGGTGACAAGAAAGCCTCTTTCCGGTGCCAACACCGAAAAAATTGAAAGGAAAAAATGAGTAAGACTTTGGAAACAGCCAATCTGGCTGTGTTTTGCGATTTTGAAAATGTGGCCCTCGGCGTTCGCGATGCCCGCTACGCCCAGTTCGACATCAACAAGGTGATCGAGCGCCTGCTGCTCAAAGGCAACATCGTGGTAAAAAAGGCGTATTGTGACTGGGAGCGCTACAAGGAGTTCAAGGCGGCCATGCACGAGGCAGCCTTCGAACTGATCGAGATTCCCCACGTACGGCAGTCGGGCAAAAATTCGGCCGATATCCGCATGGTCGTGGATGCCCTGGATTTGTGCTACACCAAATCCCATGTGGACACCTTCGTGATCGTGAGCGGTGACTCCGACTTTTCTCCTTTGGTCAGCAAGCTGCGGGAGAACAACAAGAACGTCATCGGTGTGGGTGTGAAGAACTCCTCCTCGGATCTGCTGATCGCCAACTGCGACGAGTTCATGTACTACGACGACCTGGTGAGAAAGAAGAAAAAGGCTAAGAAGCCGGCCCGCAAACCGCCGGCCAAAAGCCAAAAAGTGCAGGTTGCCGAAACGGCCAAGGAGGATGCCGAAACGCTGGCCCAGGAAGCATTGGACCTGGTGATGGAAACCCTGGAGGCCCTGGCCGAGGAGCGGGGTTCGGAAGACAAAATCTGGGGCTCCATGGTCAAACAGACCCTCAAACGGCGCCGCCCCGGATTCAACGAATCCTACTACGGCTTCCGTTCCTTCAAGCGCCTGCTGGACGAAGCTGCCAGCCGCGGGCTGATGGACCTGGAGTCCGATGAGAAGTCAGGCGGGTACATTATCCGCAGCTTCCATTCGGAAGACTGATTCCAAACAGGCACAACACAATTTATCCCCGCCACGAAATTGCCTGTCGGCGCAAAAGCCGCGATAACGGTAATGGCAGTAAATGGTTGAGATTAAACGTTTCGCGTCAACCCCAGGCTGGCATCGATCATTTCTGTGGATTCCCGGGCCTCCCGGGCGGACCCCCGCCAGACAACCGCCCCGCTTTCCAGCACCGTGACATCGTCCGCCACCTCGAGTGCCCGCTGGGTGGATTGCTCCACCAGGACGATGGTCATGCCCTTGGCCTTCAGATCGGCAATGACGGCATAGCAGATATCGATCGCTTTGGGCATCAGCCCCAGGCTCAGTTCGTCGATCAAGAGCAGTTCAGGTTGACTCATCAACGCCCGGCCGATGGACAGCATTTGCTGTTCGCCCCCCGAAAGCGAACCGGCCCGCTGGTGGAAGCGTTCTCCCAGGCGGGGAAACATTTGCACCACTTGGTCGACGCCGGCGGCGGTGTCGGCCCTGGCACGGCAGTAGCCGCCGATCACGAGGTTTTCACGCACCGACAGGGAGCTGAAAAGACGCCGTCCCTCGGGCACCAGGCCGATGCCGGCCTTGACACGCTGCATCGGATTCCAACCCGTGATGGCGGCTTCCTTGTAAAGGACGCGGCCCTCAAAAACATCCACATGACCGGCAATGCACATGATGGTGGAACTCTTGCCGGCACCATTGGCGCCCAAAAGGGCGGTGATGCGGCCGGTGCGGGCCTCCAGGTCCAGAGCGTGCACCGCCCGCATCTGTCCGTATCCGCAACTCAGCGACTCAAGCCGCAGCATCGTTTGCCTCCTTGCCCACGTAGGCCGCACGGACATTGGGCATCTGCATGACGTCCCGGGGAAGTCCCTCGGCGATTTTCCGGCCGTTGTCCAGGACCACCAGGCGGTGGCCCACCCTCAGTACTTCACCGAGGTTGTGCTCGATCATGACAATGGTAAGCCCCTCCCGGTTGATCCGAACGATGGTGTCCGCCAGGTGGGCCGCCTCCACATGGTTCAATCCGGCCAGGGGTTCGTCCAGGAGCAACAGGCGGGGTTGCAGGGCCAGGGCCCGGGCCACCTCCAGGCGCTTCAAAACGCCCAGGGGCTGGCCGGCCACCGCCTGATCGGCATAGGTGTGGATGTCGACCATCTCCAGCAGTTTCAGGGCCTCGGCGCGTTCTTTGTTCCGATCCAAGCCACCCAGGGCGGTCCAAACCCGCCGGATGCGGCGGTGCCCCACAGCCAGGGCCACGTTGTCCTTCAGGGTCATGGATCGAAAAGGGCGCACGATCTGATGTGTCAGTGCCAGCCCCAGGTGAATCCGGCGGTGGGTGGGCAGGTCGCTGATTTCCCGGCCGTCGAGTTGGATTCGGGCTTTCTGGGGGCGGATGGCGCCCACGATGGCCTTGAGCATGGTGGTCTTCCCGGCCCCATTGGGACCGATCAGGCAAAGGAATTCGCCATCCTGCACCTCGAAGGAGACGTCGGTAAGGGCGTGCACACCGCCGAAATGCATGGTCACATCCTGCACGGTCAGCAATTCGCTCATGCCGCACCGCCTTTCCGCCGGAGCCGTTTGAACGCCAGCGCCGTCAATCCGGCCAGGCCGTCCGGCGCGAACCGCATGACCCCGAACAGTAGTGCCCCGTAGACCAGCAGCTTATAGTCGCTGATGAAGCGGAAAAACTCGGGGATGAGCGTCAGAAGCGCGGTGCCGACGATCACCCCGAACACGCTGCCGATGCCGCCCACGGCAACCATGGACAACACACTGATGGACGTGATGAATCCGAAATCGTCCGGGACGATGAAACGGGCGAAATAGCAGTACAGGCCGCCGGCCAGGCCGGCCAGGGACGTTCCCAGGGCAAAGGCGGCGAGCTTGTAAGCCGGCACATCCACCGAAATCACCCGGGCCGTATCCTCGTCATCGGCCACGGCTTCGAAGGCAAACCCCATCCAGGAGCGTTTGATGTAAAGGCTGAAGGCAGCGGCCAGGACGGCCAGGACCAGGACCAGCACGAAAAATCCCATTTTACCCACACCGAAGGAGGGGATGGAGCTGATGCCCAACTCGCCCCCCAGCAGGCTTTCCTGCTGGCGAACAATGCCCAGAAACAGAAACCCGACGCCCATGGTGGTAATTGCCAGAAAATCTTCGCGTACCCGCAGGCTGGTCATACCCACCAACACGCCCACGGCACCGGCCATGACCATGGCCGCCACGAGATTCACGGGCCCCGGCATCCCCGCCTTGGCCATGAAGGCGGCGGTGTAGGCGCCGATCCCGTAAAAGGCAGCGTGTCCTAAACTGATCTGGCCGCAGAAACCGGTAATCAGGTTCAATCCCACCGCCAGGATAATGTTGATCCCCACCACCGTGGCCAGGGAAAGTTCATAGATACCCATGGACTACCTCCGTGCAAAAAGGCCCTCGGGGCGGATCATCAAAACGATGATTAAAAAGGCAAACGCAATGGCGTCGCGGTCTAAAATATCCCCAATGTAAATCGTGCCGAAGGCCTCCACCACACCCAACACCAGCGATGCAATCAGGGTGCCGGCGACATTGCCCAGCCCTCCTAAAACGATGATGGCCAGGGCTTTGTAGCTGGGCACCCCGCCCATGGTCGGCTCCACCAGGTTGGACAGCAGCGAGATGAAAACACCGGCCACAGCGGCCAGGGCCGAACCGATGAAAAAATTCAGGTACCGGACATTGAGCACGCTGATCCCGAAACTTTCGGCAATCTGTGGATCGTCCACGGTGGCGCGCCAGGCCAGGCCGATGCGGGTTTTCTGGGACAGCCAGGAAAGTGCACCGAGAAGCGACACGCTGCCCGCCACAATGGCCAGGTCAACGGTTCTCAGGTAAAGGCCGGCGAACTGGACCACGGACTGCAGGGGGGCGTTGGTGTAAGTCAATCCAAAGGGGCCGAAGATCAGGCGAAACATCTCCTCCATGGCAATAAACAGGCCGATGGAAGCGATGAGGGCCACATAGGGCGGCTGGTCCAGGATGGGCTGGTAGCAGAGGCGATAGATGGCCATGCCCACCACGCCCACTATGGCTGCGGCCAGGGGCATGCCCAGGATGAGGCTGCCGGTGCTGTTGGTGATCAACAGGCCCATGTAGCCGCCTAACGCAAACAACCCGGCATGGGCCACGTGCAGGATGCGCAGCAGCCCGTAGACGAGGGTCAGCCCCACGGCGATGATCGCGTACATGCTGCCGTAAATCAGGCCTTGGATGAGCAGTTCGAGATATAGCATTCAGAAATTTCCCATCGGCTGATTATCTTTCCGGGAAAGCGTCGGCCTTGATGAATCTTCCCGGTTTGCCCGGATTCAGGAGCCTAAAAAGACATAACCGCACCATACCCCCTATGGAAGGGGGGATGATGAACTCTTGCGATAAACGAAAGGAAGTTCTCGCTATTCCGCCGGCGGTGCCAGGAGCGCAGCATCATCGATGACGTCATAGTGATGCCAGTTGCCGTCTTTGACCACCTGAACCTGAACGGCCTTCATGACTTCGCCCAGGGCGTTGAACTTGATGGTGCCGGTGGACACCTTGAGATCCGTGGCCTGGATGGCGGCCAGCACCTTGGCGGGATCGGTGCTTCCGGCCCGTTTGATTGCGTCGGCCGCTACCATTACAGCCGTATGGCCGCTGGCAGCCACCATATCCGACTTGAAACCGGCCTGTTTTTCAAACGCCGCGATGAAATCCGCAGTTTCAGGCACCTTGGAATCTCGGTCCAGACTGGTTGTGATGATAATCCCTTCGGCCGCCGCGCCGGCAATCTCGATGAATTTCTGGCTGTCGTAGCCCTCCTGGCCGATGATGGGGCAGGTCACACCGGCCGCCCGCAGCTGGCTGACCAGGGGGCCGGCAGTGAAGTAATAACCGGAGGCGTAGATGGCGTCCGGCTTGTCCGCCCTGACCTTGGCCACGATGGAGCCGAACTGGCGGTCCTTGATGGAATACTGGTATTCATTGACGATGCTGATCCCGTAATCGGCGGCCTTTTCCTTGAAGCCGGCGGCCAGGGATTTTCCGAAGTCGTTCTGCAGGGTGATGATGACCACCTTTTTCCTGCCCATCATGTCGCCGAGCAGTTTGGCCCCGGCACGGCCCTGCACCTCGCCCAGGAAACTGGTACGAAAGACATACTCGCCGGCGCGGGTGATGTCGGGATGAATGCCATAGGCACTGATGTAAGGAATTTTGGCTTCCTGGAAAACACCGGCTGCCGATCGGGTGGCACCGGAGTAAGAGCCGGAAATCCCCACCACGACTTTATCCTGGCCGATAAGTTTGTTGGCGATCGGAATGGACTGGGCCGGCTTGGCCTGGTCGTCGTAGATTACCAGTTCCAATTGTTTGCCCAGGACACCGCCGGCGGCGTTGACCTGGTTCACCGCCAGCTTGGCCCCTTCCGTCGACGACTTGCCGTCACTGGCCGCAAAGCCGGTCAGCGGCGCATGGAAACCGATCTTGATGGTGTCCGCGGCGGTCGCCATACCGGACAATCCGGCCACCAGACAAACCGCCAATGCAAAGATACCGATTTTTTTCAACATGATACTCCCTCCTCTATTTTTTCGGGGTTTTATGTAGCCACTCGTTATCGGTTAACGACGATTTCGCCGGTCTTGATGACGCTGCAACAGGGGTTTCCGCCCAGCCGATAGGCCAGTTCGGCCGGTGTCTGGATGTCCCAGACGGCCAGGTCGGCCTGCTTTCCCGCTTCCAGCGTGCCAAAATCCGCCGCAATGCCAAGGGCCCGGGCGGCATTCTTCGTAAAACCGGCCAGGGCTTCTGCCGGGGTCAGCCCGAAATTCACGCAGGCCATGTTCATCATCAGCAGGGGTGACGTACAGGGACTGGTGCCCGGATTGCAATCCGTGGCCAGTGCCATGGGCACACCGGCCTGACGGAAGCCTTCCACCGGTGGCTTTTGGGTTTCGTGAATAAAATAGAATGCGCCTGGCAGCAGCACGGCCACCGTGCCCCGGTCGGCCAGAGCAGCCACGCCATCCGGCTGAATATATTCCACGTGATCCACGCTGAGGGCATCGTAACGGGCGGCCAGGATGGCGCCTTTCTGGTCGCTGAGCTGCTCGGCATGCAGCTTGACCGGCAGCCCGCAATCAACGGCCGCTTTAAAAACGCGTTCGGTCTGGGCCACCGAAAAAGCAATATTTTCACAGAAGACATCCACGGCATTGACCAGGTTCTCCGCCGCCACTGCCGGCAGCATTTCTTCGATCACCAGATCGATATAGGCATCGGGTCGGCCCTGGAACTCGGGCGGCAGGGCATGGGCGCCCAGAAAAGTGGCATGCACCGACACCGGATGGTCCTGCCCCAGGCGCCGGGCCACCCGGAGCATCTTGAGTTCGGAGGCGGTTTCCAGCCCGTAGCCGGATTTGATCTCCACCGTGGTCACCCCTTCGGATTGCAGGGCACATAAACGGGGGGTAGATTGTGAAACCAGTTCTTCTTCACTGGCCGCCCGTACCGCCTTGACCGTGCTGACAATCCCGCCGCCGGCCCGGGCAATTTCTTCGTAGGTCGCGCCATTGAGCCGCATTTCAAATTCCTCGGCGCGGTTGCCGGCATAGACCAGGTGGGTGTGGCAGTCGATGAGACCGGGGGTTACCCAGGCGTTGTTCAATCGGTGAACGACACCGGCCCGTTCTTCGGCACCGGCAGGCAGCTCGACCGCCGGTCCGATCCAGGCGATCCGGCCGTCTTTGACCGCCAGCGCTCCATCCGTAATGATGCCATAGGGCTCTGGACCGGCCATGGTGGCCAGGTGACAGTCCAGCCAGAGGGCGTCCCAGCCATCGGTCAAAGCGTTATGATTGATTTCTGGCGGCATTTGCATTGGGGGTTCCCCTTTCCAGCCGATCGGCGCTGAGCTTCTGCGTTCAGCCGCGTTCATCCAGAATCGTCAGCACCTCGGCACACTTTTCTTTCGCCCTGTCCATCATGCCTTCGGCTTCGGCCAGGATTTCTTTTTTGAAGGCCTCGTCCCGAATGCCGCCCATGTTGATCAATACGTTCTGATAAGCTCCCCAGATACCGGTTTCCAGCGCCCGCGCTCCCACCTGCACATCCGATTTGGAAGCCGGATTGCCGTAGCGGGCCACTTCGCACATGGCCTCCCAGGCCTCATCACCGAACTGCATGGTTTTCAGGGGTACACGGATCGCCGTCTTCAACCCCGCCTGCATTTTAGTGCTCCGGGCGGCCCGCTGCTTTTCGGTATCCCGCGGCATGCGCAGGCCTTCCATGTATTCGGTAAAGGCATTGGTATCCGCATCGATCATGGGAATCAGCTCTTTCGAAAGGGTGTGAAGGGGCGGTATGATCTCCCGCATCTTTGCATCCAGGTCCTCGAACTTGCGCACCCCGAAGGTCAGTTTGCCCACCATGGAGCCCAATCCCGTTCCCAACGCGGCCAGCAGGGCGGACACCGATCCGCCCCCCGGAGCGGACGAACGGGAGGCCACCTCTTCGATAAAGCCCCGCACCGGAAGGTTCGCCAGGGGCTCGTCCGGCGGTTCCGCCACGATGTACTCGACGATCTTCTCCTGGGGATGGAAAGGCGCCACCGAATTGAGCCCCAGGCGCTCCACCGCCAGGCGGACCTTCTGGTCCTCGTCCAGGATGAAGAGGTTTTCCTTCTCGATGTAGTATTCGGCCGCCATGAGAATGGCTTCCAGGGGGACGACCCCTACGATTTCCGATCCGGCCACCCCCACATTCAACTCGGCCGCATCCTTTTTGACCTCTTCGTAGAGAACGTGGATCGGGGTGACGGTGTAGTCGTTGAGATTGACGGTCACCTGGGCCAGGTTGTACTCGTCCACATACCAGCCCATGCCCTTGACGTCCTTCAAACGGCCGGGTTCATCTTCGCCCCGGCCCCCTTCCCGCAGGTTCAGGGCAATGCGATGGGCCTGGTTGGAGGTTCCCAGGATGTTGACGTTGTACGCGATGAGGAACTTGCGGGCGCCGGTGGCCGTAGCCCCCCAGGACGGTACGAACTCGGCCGGCCCGAAGTCCGGGGTCCAGCGGGGGTCGTCGAGTCTGGCGGCAAGGCCTTCGTATTCGCCCGCCCGCACATCCGGGAGCTTGCGGCGGTAGTCGTGCCCGGCCGCTTCCTCGTAGAGGAAAAAGGGGACCCGCAGCTCTTCGGCGGCCCGGCGGCCGAATGTCCTGGCAATGGCCACGCATTCTTCCATGGTCACCCCGACCACGGGAATAAACGGACAGACGTCCATGGCCCCGAAGCGGGGATGCTCCCCCTTGTGGGAGCGCATGTCGATGCGTTCCCGGGCCACACGGGCCGCGGCCAGGGCGCCTTCCACCACGGCCTCGGGGCTGCCGACAAAGGTGTATACGGTGCGGTTGGTGGACGCTCCGGGGTCCACATCCAGCAGCCGGCAATCCGGGGTTTCGCGGATGGCCTTGGCAATGGCTTCGATGGTTTCCGGATTGCGCCCTTCGGAAAAATTGGGCACGCATTCCACGATTTTTTTCATATCGGGTCTCCCAAAAGTCTCAATCAAGTCTGATCCCCATCGAATGGGGCGCTATCAAACAAATTACGAATTCGCCATCATCGGGATTTTAACCCCTCGCTCTTTGGCTGTCTTTTGCGCCAGATCATAGCCGGCATCCACATGCCGCATGACCCCGATGGCCGGATCGTTGCGCAGTACGGTGGTGACCCGTTGTTCGGCCTCGGGCGTGCCGTCAACCACACAGACCTGACCGGCGTGCATGGCATAGCCGATGCCCACGCCGCCGCCGTCGTGAAACGAAGTCCAGGCCGACCCCGAGGCCACCGAGGCCATACAATTGAGCAGGGCCCAGTCCGCCACCGCATCCGAGCCGTCCTTCATGGCTTCGGTTTCCCGGTAGGGCGAGGCCACGGAACCGCAGTCCAGGTGGTCGCGCCCGATGACGATGGGGGCCTTGACCCGGCCGTCCCGCACCAGATCGTTGAATATCCTGCCGGCCTTGTCCCGCTCACCGTATCCCAGCCAGCAGATCCGGGCCGGGAGCCCCATGTGCTGGACCTGCTCGCCGGCCATCTTGAGCCAGCGCACCATTCTTTCCTTGTAGGGAAAGGCGTCCATGAGCGCCTGGTCGGTGACTTCGATATCGGCGGGGTCGCCGGAAAGGGCGGCCCAGCGAAACGGGCCCTCTCCTTCACAGAACAGGGGACGGATAAACGCCGGGGTAAAGCCGGGGTAGTCCATGGCGTTGTCCACCCCCACCTTGAGGGCCTGGCCGCGCAGGTTGTTGCCATAGTCAAAGGCCACCGCACCCCTGGCCTGCATGTCCAGAATGGCCCGGCAGTGGGTGCCCATGGATGCCATCGCCATTTCGATATACTTGTCCGGATCGGAGAAGCGCAGTTTCCAGGCGTCTTCCATGGGGATGCCGGCCGGGACGTAACCGTTCAGTTCGTCATGGGCGCTGGTCTGGTCGGTCACCACATCCGGGATGAAGCACTTTGCGATCATATCCGGCAGCACCTCGGCACAGTTTCCGCAAAGGCCGATGGACAGGGCCCGTTTTTCTTCGGCGGCTTTTCGGGCCATGGCGATGGCATCGGCCGTGTCATCGGTGGTAACGTCAAGATACCGCGTATCCAGGCGCCGCTGGATGCGGTTGCAGTCCACATCGACGATGATGGCCACGCCGCCGTTCATGGTGACGGCCAGGGGCTGGGCTCCGCCCATGCCGCCGAGGCCTCCGCTCAGGGAAATCCGGCCGGCCAGCGAACCGTTGAAATGCCGGTCGGCCAGGGACGCGAAGGTTTCATAGGTGCCCTGCAAGATGCCCTGAGTGCCGATATAGATCCATGATCCGGCCGTCATCTGGCCGTACATCATCAGTCCCTTTCTGTCCAATTCATTGAAGTGGGTCCAGTTGTCCCAATGGCCCACCAGATTGGAATTGGCGATGAATACCCGAGGCGCATGGGCGTGGGTCCTGATCACCCCCACGGGCTTGCCGGACTGGACCAGCATGGTTTCGTCGTTTTCAAGGTCCACCAGGGTCCGCACGATGGCATCGAAGCAGTCCCAGTTGCGGGCCGCCTTGCCGATGCCGCCGTAGACGATCAGTTCGTCGGGATTTTCCCCGTTGTCCGGGTCCAGATTGTTGCACAGCATGCGCAGGGCGGCCTCCTGAAGCCAGCCTTTGCAGTGGAGCTGGTTTCCAGTGGGGGCTTTAACCGGACGCGGCTTGCCCGATCCAATCCGTAATTCTTTGAAAAGGGTTTCTTTCGCCGATGGGTTCATGGCGATCCTCCTGAACCGATACAGTTTTGATGGTAAGGGTGGTTGGGGCGAGATGCGGAACGCTTGGGGCGCAAAGCCGCTTTGGTGGCGTCTCGCCCTCTCCTTGAAGAAAAATAACTCCTTGACCGACACAAGATATATATGCTTGTATATATAACCAGTCAGACCTGTCAAGAATTTTCATATTCAAAAGACTTTCGAACAACCAACATGGGAAACCGAATCCACGCATCCGACCGTTTGTCGCGCCGCCGACCCACCGCGCTTTACCAACAGGTCAAGGATTATATCCTCGCGAAAATAAGAACCGGTCAATGGTCGCCCGAAACCCGCGTGCCGTCTGAGAACACCCTTATCCAACAATTGGGGGCCTCCAAAATGACGGTGAACCGCGCCTTGAGAGAATTGACCGCCGAGGGTGTTCTCCACCGCCTGCAGGGGGTGGGCACCTTTGTGGCCCAATCCAAATCACCCTCCACCCTGCTGGACGTTAAACCCATTGCCGAAGAAATCGCCCAGCGCGGCGGTGTCCATTCCTGCGAAATTCATCGACAGACCTCTGAAACGGCGTCGCCGGAGCTGGCCCAGGCCCTCAACGTCACGGCCGGCGCCAGGGTCTTCCACGTCGTCCTGATCCATTCGGATGAAGCCGGCCCCATTCAATTGGAAGACCGCTACGTCAATCCGGCCGTGGCCCCCAATTTCCTGGAGCAGGATTTTACCGCCATTACGCCCAGCCGCTACCTGCTGAATGAACTACCCGTTTCCGAGGCCGAGCATGTCATCGAGGCCATCATGCCCGATAAGGCCACCCGCAAACTGCTTACCATGGGTCCCACTGAACCCTGCCTGGTGCTCTACCGCCGCACCTGGTCGGACAACCTCGTTGTCACCCGCAGCCGCTTTGTCCACCCGGCCTCCCGCTACCGTATGGGCGGACGCTTTGTTCCGGCTTCACCGTTTCATTCCATTGAAAGTTAACTGTTTCCCGGGAAACCGGATGCCGTTCATGATGGCGCGCCCATGGATGTGAACGATGTGTCATCAACATGTAGGTTTTGTTTTCGAATGTTATCGATTTGCTGAGATGAGAAGTCGGGTGGGAATATTGTCCGCAGCTTCCATTTGGAAGAGTGAACGGTAAATGCGGAATATCAATTACTTCCTGCACATCGCTGTTTTTATAACGTAGCTTCATCCAAACGTCCCCTCGCCCCCGCGGGGAGAGGGACAGGGTGAGGGGCGAAAAGGTTATTCAATCGATACCATTGGGCTGGCCCATGCGCAGCGGTCCGCCTCGGGCCGTGGTCCACAAAAGGCAGTCGCATCCCGAGCCGGGAACCGAGAAGATATCCATGCCATGGTCGAAGGTCTGGACCATGATCTCCAACTGGCCGTCGCCGTCCAGATCCGCAACGGTCGGAGCCGCCGGGGCCCCATTGCCGTTGCCGTTGTAGCCCGGATCGGGCAGTGCGATGTCGTACAGTTGGCTGCCGTCGGCACCCAGGATAACCAGGCGGCCGGAGTCGCTGACATCGGGGTCCCCGAAAGTCGAAAACACCACTTCAGGAGAGCCGTCCCGATTCAGGTCGGCCACCACAGGTTCGGAGGTATACATGATCGTCTTGCCATGGGTGTAATTGTATCGCCAGATCATGCTTGCGTCGGAATCGAAGCAGCTCATGAAACCGTCGTTGAGCGAAACGACGATCTCCTTTCGGGCATCTCCCTGCAGATCCACAATGGCGGCCGCCGGAACGCCGGCCGGAGGATACCATCCATCCACCTCGATGGGAAAATCGCCCCGCGGCGGCATTTCCCAGCCCGGTTTGCGCATGGCCGACCGGCTGCCGTCCCCGTAAGCTCCCTCCAGCACCACGACGGCATAGGCCTGGGTTTCGTAGGGAATGTTGCGTTCCACATTGGGCATGCTGATCACTTCGTTTCCGCCGTCCAGATCGAGATCCGCCACGTGAGGAGGAGAGGCGGTCCACTGCAGCCATTCGGTCCAGGAGGGGTTGGGCCAGGTTCCCGTATGCAGGTGGTAGTGGTCCTCCTCCACATCCGGATCGTACCAGCGGATGAACTGCCCCCAGGTCAGGCGGGCGCCTGAGTACTCGCTGCTGCGGTTGGTGAACCAGGAAGAGGCATCGATGGCCTCTCCGTCGGGGTCGAAGGCCTGAATGTGATGGTTATCATAGGTGACAATGATCTCCTGCTGCGCATCGTCGTCGATATTTCCCACGGCGACATTCAGACCGTAGCACCCGTATCCGCTGTGCCCCATTTCGTTGCGGTCCGCATCGCCGCCTTCGCCGCTGCGATTGTTGTAGCGCGGCCAGGCGTCATAGGCCAATCCGTCCGGCTGGTAGAGGTTGCCGTCGGCCGACCAGACGAATACCTGGGCGCCGCCCTGGTCCGTTGCCAGGGTCTGGGTGGTGGTGGCGATGATCTCAATGGAGCCGTTGCCGTCCAGATCGGCTGCCGCCAGCCCGCGTACCTCCGGGGAACTGCCGGAACAGGTGGTGTCCTGTGGCCAGCCGGATTTCAGGGAGAACCGGCGACCGATCCATTCATAGGCATAGACGTGCCGCCCCTGGCCGCAGACGATATCCATGGTGCCGTCCCCTTCCAGATCCACCACGACGTGGGGGGCATACACGCGGCTGCCGTTGCCGTCCGCCCGATCGATCAGATCGCCGTCGGGGGTAAAGGCATACAGGGAGTAGTAGGCGGCGATGAGTTCATTCTCGCCGTCGTCGTCAAGATCGGCCACAACGGGCGAGGCGAACCAGGAGGTCTGCCCGGACAGATTGGCTACCCATACCGGCCGCTGTACTTCTCCGTCGCTTACGCCAGCGGTGCACACCGGGTTGCGCTCTCCTCCGGTGGAGCTGCCGGCCGATGTTACGGTGGAAGAGATGTCACCGGCACCGCTGCCACCGCCTCCTCCACCGCAGCTTGTCCAAATCAGCCCGAACGCCAACAGGTAGATGGGAAAAAGCCTTCCGACCATCGTGGTTCTCCTTGCCTTATCGGGTGCTTCATTAAAACGGGAAAGATCAACAGATTGTATAATGCAACTGGCGTTCCGATTGTTTGAGCCGGCGGTTTTGATGCAAAGTCAAATAGTTATATTTTAGAGAGTGTCTGCCAGGGCGTGCAGCGAACCAACGTTGCACATCCATCGTGCAAATTACGATACCTGCAAAAATTGATGAACTCGTAAAAAATGCATGTCTCGTCATGCCGGACTTGATCCGGTATCCAGAGCGTATTGAAATGGCGGGATAGCGCTCAGGGTTCACTACGTGGGCCGGCATGTGCCAGAATAGACAGATACACCTTTCAAAAACAGACGATAGACCTCTCTGGCTTGTGGTTTAGTCCTTGATTTGATCAGTAAATCAGACCATAATGCCCCGAACCAACAGAAAAATCCAAATGTCGCCGATCTAGAACCGGTTCAGTTCAATAAAGCATTTTGCGTCGGCTGCGTGCCGAAAAACTCTTAATCTTTCGGCGAGAGGATATGAAACAGCAAAATTTGAAAAGTGGGGACAAATACCTTGCAAGATCCGTAGCTGGCATGCACAGGGGGTTTAAAGAGTCTTTCATTATCTACGGAGAATAAACATGTACATATCAAGATTGAAACTGCGGAATTGGCGGAACTTTACTAATGTCGATGTCGATCTCAAAGAAACGGTGTACGTTATCGGTCCTAACGCTTCGGGCAAATCCAACCTGTTAGATATCTTCCGATTCATGAGGGATATTGTTAATCCCAAAGGTGGTGGTCTTCAGCAGGCAATTGACACTCGGGGTGGGCTAAAAAAAATTCGAAGTTTAGCAGCCCGTAAACCGCCGTGGGTAGAATTAGAGTTCGAATTTCGAGAGGATTTGCAGACTATCGAAGGGCCGCCAGAATGGCGCTATGTGCTAAGGATCAACTACGAAGGAAAAGGGAGGCAACGACCGATAGTTTTTAAAGAAGAGGTATGGAAAAAGAGTAAGAAATTATTAGAGCGTCCTGACAAAGATGATAAGAATGACCCTGAGAGGAGAATTCAAACTCATTTAGAACAGATTAACATGAATAGCCAGTATCGTGAGGTTTCAAGTTTTTTTTCCGATGTCCTCTATCTGCATCTTGTACCTCAGCTGCTGAAATTCAGCGACCAGCTTTCTTTACGACATATGGAATCAGATCCCTTTGGTCAAGGGCTTCTGGAAGAGATTGCACAAACACAAAAGCGGACACGCGACTTTCGTCTTCGCTCAATTGAGAATATCCTTCTGAAGGTAATTCCAAATCTTGAACAGTTGCGTTTTATAAAGGACGAGGCAACGGGCAGACCGCATCTCGAGATGCTCTATAATCACTGGCGACCTAATGCTGGGTGGCAACGAGAAGACCAGTTTTCAGATGGAACATTACGGCTTCTGGCAATGCTGTGGACGCTTCTTGCTTCTAATCGGATGATTCTCTTGGAAGAACCTGAACTATCCCTTCACAAGGCTATTGTTGAGCAAATTCCAGGCCTGCTTTACAAAACGAGACAAAGGAGAAAAAAAGCAGGAGGTCAGATTCTTGTGAGTACCCACAGTGAAGTGATGCTATCAAGCAAGAGTCTTGAAGGCAATTTTCTGATGCTCCAGCCTGGACAAGGTGGCGAAGCCACGACGATTGTCCCACCTTCAGATGCTGACATCCAGGCAATGCAGGCTGGTCTCTCAGCCGCCGACATTCTTCTTCCACAGACAGGGACAACAGTGCAGAGGCTTTGAAATGGAGGATGTATTTTGTTTCTCATACGTTGAAGATGCGCCCAGCGCTGCCGTGGCCCACAAGCTATTAGCTACAAGGAATGCCCAAGTGGAGAATAACCTCTTCTTTCGAAATGGATTCCCCGCGGTAGTGGGAGGATATGGTGCTATCAAAAGCAAGTGCGAAGCATTTTTGAACATGGCGAAAGGTGGTATTCATTCGTTCATATTGACGGATCTTGATACTGCTGAATGTGCTTGCTCATTGATACGAAGCTGGTTTGCTATCCCAGAAAATGATGATGTGGTACTTCCGCCCCAGTGTATCTTCAGAGTAGCTGTAAGAGAAGTAGAATCCTGGATAATTGCAGATCATGAAGCATGGGCTGCATTCATTGGAATTCCTGCGGCGAACTTTTCGACGCAACCAGATCAACTGGATGATCCTAAAAGACATCTCTTAAATGTGATCCGCAGAAAGGGCAGGAAAAAGATACATCACGAGATGCTGCCACAAGGGGCAGCTCAAATTGGTCCAAGATACAACGAAATCCTGTGTGACTTCGTTGACAGCTCATGGGAGCCGGAACGCGCAGCTATGATGTCACCCAGTTTGGACCGCGCCCTTAAGGCTCTAATTACGATCTGAAAAAAGATGAAGTTTCAATTCGACCCAAAGTGATTCAATTATAAACGTTTTCAAAAAATAATTTGAGAATACGGCCGAACGAATAAGGATAGATCGTGAGAGCGCAGCGAGCCACGATCTTATCCGGTTGTTGAACAAGCCCGATATTGAAGGATGATCTATTTATAAAGGAAATATCTTTTTCGGAAAAAGGCAGGAGATACG
>Ga0272443_10001544_pt1 | contig 32987 bp, 29 predicted proteins | sample SSMAcet12_FD_193581 | JGI IMG/M metagenome (GOLD analysis project Ga0272443, IMG submission 193581) | Marine sediment archaeal communities from Little Sippewissett salt marsh, Falmouth, MA, United States - SSM-Acet-12 | ecosystem: Environmental > Aquatic > Marine > Wetlands > Sediment ... | reverse complement strand
TTTCTGGGGTTGTTGTGGCACCATCGCAAAGCCCTCCTGGATAAGGTGAATAAGGATGGCAAAGGGTACCACATCTAAAAAAAGGCTTCAACCTCAAAATCTAATTAAGTTGCGTTGTAGGGTTAATTCATAAAATACTTTTATAAAGCTTAAATCGATCTTAACTTAGGATCCAGCCGGTCTCTAAGCCAGTCGCCCAATAGATTCAATGACGCCACTGTAATCATGATAGCCGCTCCTGGAAACAAGGCTATCCACCAGGCCGATGCCACAAGACCCCGTGCCTCTGCGACCATCACTCCCCAGGCGGGTGTCGGTATAGGAATGCCGACACCGAGAAAGCTCAGGCTTGACTCCATAATGATGACCCATCCAACTTGGAGCGTCGCAACCACCAACATAGTCGGAATCACATTCGGCAGGATGTGTCGACACACGATCCTCATGTGGGAGCAACCAGAAACACGGGCCAGCGCAACAAACTCCTGTTCCTTCACACCCAAGGTTTCCCCCCGAACCTGGCGAGCATACTTCGGCCAAATCACCAGGACAACAACCAGAATAATATTGGCGTAGCTCGCGCCGAAGACGGCAACCAAGACAATCGCCAGAAGTAGCATGGGCATGGACATTCCAACATCTGTCATCCGCATAAGTACGTTGTCAACACTCCCGCCTGCATATCCGGAGACCAATCCTAGAATTGTGCCAAAAGAGCCGGACACAAAGATAGCCAGGAATGCTACGCTAAGAGATACCCGAGCTCCATAAATGAGTCGTGATAATACATCCCTTCCCAAAAAGTCGGTGCCAAGAAAATATTCCGGCTTTCCGCCTTCCCAGAATCTGGGAGGGACAAGCTTGTCCTTGAGGTTGCCCTCCAACGGCGAGTAGGGAGCAATCAAAGGAGCGAAGAGCGCAGCAGCCACTAAGATTGTGAGTATAGCTAATGGCACCGCAGGGATAAAGGGCACTCGCTTCATCCGCACGAGTTTAGCGAACCATTGGTTCTTAATCTTTTTTTCATTTGAAGAAGTCTTCATGAAATTCATGAGTATCGGATCCTGGGGTTGATGTAAGCGTAAAGTACATCAACCGCCAAGTTAGCGCCGATGTACATGGCGGCAATCACAATAACGATCGCTTGGACAAGTGGAAAATCACGCCAACCTACTGCTTGTATTATGAGCTGTCCGATTCCTGGCCACGCAAAAACTGTCTCTGTCGTCACCGCTCCTGCAAGGGCTGAGATAAACATCATCGTGGAAAACGTTATCACTGGAAGTACAGCATTCCGGAACGCATGTTTCCAAACGACCACTATCTCCGGAAGCCCTTTTATCCTCGATAGCTTCACGTATTCGCTGTCCAGGACATCTAGCATACTTGACCGCGTTAGCCTTAAGATTGTAGCAAACAACCAACTTCCCAGCGTGATGGCCGGTAAGATGATGCTCAATGGCTCTTCACGCCCCGCAGGAGGCAGAATACGCAGCCAGCTTGAAAACGCAAGCATGAGCATCAATCCCAACCAAAACGGCGGAGCGGCTTGATATATTACCGCAATTGTTCTTGCTATTACGTCGAATCGTGCACCTCTTTTTACTGCAGCGTAGACGCCCAGCGGAAGCGCGAGCACAATACTCCAAGCAATTGCAGCCCCTCCTAGCTGTAGCGTTGCCAGCAATCGACTCAGCATAACTTCTATCACGGGCTTTCGTAGGTAGATCGATTCTCCGAAGTCACCATGTAATGCATTTTTCAAAAAGATTCCAAACTGCACAATAACCGGTTTGTCCAAACCTAGGTAAGCTCTAAGATCTATATAGTCCTGCTCGGTCGCCCCGATACCGAGCATAAGCTGAGTGGGGTCTCCTGATAATCGAACCAGGAAAAAAACGATGGCGGCAACAGCCAAGAGACTCAAAATGGCCTGAAAAAAACGACTGATTAGATATCGCTGCATGATGAAACCCCAACTAACAGCGAGCTTGATCCGCGCCCTTGGGTACCAAGAGAGGCCCTAAACTGAAAGCCAATGAGTGCTGCGGATCGAACCATTTCGCAGATGATTCAAGCCCAGGATCAGTCTGCCCAGCATTTCAAATGCATTTTGCTTCCTTATTCAAACATTTTTTCCACTTTCTACCCTTACAAATAGTCAGTTTCTGGGAAAATTTTTGCTCGATTTTGAGGGAATTGCCGTAGACATCTTTAAAGGTGAAATCCCCTTTTTCCATTTCTAGGACCGCCACATCACCGCTAGAGCCAGGCTTCAGACTGCCGAGTTCTTCGGATTTGCCAATAACTGCCGCAGGATTAGCCGTGCTGCTACGTATAACTTCTTCCATGGGCATTCCAAGAGCCAAAAAAATCGACATTACATCCAGCATGCTCGGTGGTTGTTCCACGAAAATCCCAGGTACAGAAATATCCGTACTTAATGTGTGGGGTAGCAACCCTTGCTCCATAGCCGATCTGGCCACATTATAGTCTATGTGAACGCCTGCATGGGCCACATCGAAAACAATTCCACGCTCCGCTGCAGCCCACACTTCTGGGACCACTCGGTGATTCCAATCAAGAATACTGTTTTCTCGGCCGTTGAAAATATGCACAACCACATCCCCGTGGCGCAGGCGGTTAAAGATCTCGCGAGAAGGAATAGGACAGCCTGCTATGTGAACCATGACGTGCGACCCGCTTCGCTCTGCAGCCTGAATCGCCAGCTCAAGCGCCTTCAATGTTGTTCTGCGAGTGCCGGTTGCCGTCCAATCCACTCTTACTTTAACCCCTAGGATAATATCGGAATTCTTTTCAATACATGCAGCTGTTTTTTCAACGTCTATTATGCTTAGATCAAATAACTCCCCTCGGAAAGGGATAGAAACGAGACCTAGCGGAGAGATGTTCAGAAAACAATAGAGTCGTGTATCGCTCCGAGACACGATAAAATCCCTGAAGGCGGGAAAATTTGTCCATCCGCTGGTCCCGCCATCTACTGCCGTGGTCACTCCTTTGGACAAGCAGGCCTCGTCTGGAGCCGCAGCCCAAGGCACAAATTTGTAAAAAAAATGACCATGTAGGTCAATTAAACCGGGAATGATGAGTTTGCCGCTGACATCTTCAACTTTTCCAGCCTGGTCACCTGGGATTTTCTCAGCCACTTTTGCCACGCGCCCACCAGTCAAAGCCACATCGTATCGGCCGTAAATATTCTGTGAAGGATCGATGACTTCGCCACCAGATAGCAATAAATCATATCTTTCTGACATAGCTTCTTTCCCCTTCAGTCTCGGTAGCAGCGATTCAGCTATTACCTGGAACCCCAAGGTTCCTTTTCATTAACTACAATCGCCACCTCCAAGTCCCAAGGACTTCAATATACTCGGTAAAAGTCCGGTTAATCCAAGAAAATAGAACAACTATGATGTCCGAAGTATCTCTACAGCGCGACTGTTTACTTCGCTTGATTTTGCATTCGCGCGAATTCTTCCTTGATTCGGTCAAGGCTATCAGGCTGGGTGATTACGTCAGCCGCCGTCCATGCCAGTACTTTGGCCCCATCGATGACTGCACGTTTTCCGTCCTCCGATGCAGCCGCTTCTGCAAACTCTGCGGAATGAAAGGTCAACAAGTTAGGACAAATGGAGATAAAGGGATGAATACTTGGCACAATGACACTTACGTTGCCCAAATCCGTACTGCCCGCCACGTCGGCTACATCTTCCACTTCTCCGCCTAAGCTTTCCATATTTGTGCGGCACAGTTCCATAAGAGCATTGTTGTTCTGCATGGCTTCACAACGCATGCCCCAACGATATTCCAGGCGGGCCCCCGTTGCCTTTGCTGCCCCCTCAAAACAATCCAACACCTTTTTTTGTAATTCATCTAGATAAGCATTTTCAGTGGCACGAACCATAAACGTCCCCGCCGCATGCCCCGGAACTACGTTGGCCGCCTTACCGCCGTCCGTGATAATACCACCCACACGCGCCCCGTCTTTTATATGCATCCTCAAGCCGTTAATATTATTGAAAGCTAAAACTAATGCTTCTAAGGCACTTATTCCATTCCACGGGTCAGAAGCTGCGTGAGCTTCTTTTCCCCAAAATTCCACATTCAGGGTGATCGAAGCAGTTGTTCGAAATCCCGCTCGGTTCGGCCCGCCTCGGGGGTGCATCATCATGGCCACATCGATTCCCTCAAAGGCACCCCTTTCGACCATTAGCACCTTTCCGCCCAAAAGCTCTTCGGCTGGACAACCCAAAATCAAAATCGTACCGGCCCCCAGAAGCTCAACCAATCGCTTCGCACCTAAGCCAGCTCCCACACCAATGGTCGCTATGACATTGTGTCCACAGCCATGTTCCGTTTCCGTTGTGGCATCGTACTCCGACAGAAATGCGATAACCGGTTTTCCGTCGCCAAAGCGCGCCCTAAAAGAGGTAGGAAGATCGCAGAACCCTCTCTCCACAGTAAAGTCTTGTTTTTCCAAATACTCTGACAGCCATTGAGAGGCTTTATGCTCCTTCCAACCGACTTCCGGGTTGGAGTGTATCTTCATGCTCAATTCGATAAGTTCTTCCCGATGAGCTTCAACCTCGTTTTGAATCTCCTCCCTGATTTTCGCTAACTCCATGGTCTTTCCCTTTTCTTAACGATTTGCTATATCCGATGCCCGGTTTGCCATCCTTCAAGTATAGCCTCCCCTATTCTTCTAGGGGCCACACAATCACCAATACGGTACAATTCCTTTACCTTTCCCTCCAGGTTACACGCCAACTCTTTTTCCGGTCTCATCCCGACAGCCAGAACAACAGTATCCGCCTCATAACTTCTGAGACCGACCTTCGTTTCAGCCTGCACACCCTCAGTCCCTGTCTCTATCACCTTTACTCCCGCCTCCATACGCACTCCCAAATCCTTCAGCCTCATCAACGCGACGGGTCCCATCACGGGTCCAATATCAGCACCGATCTCATCAAGCATCTCCAAAAGGATCACTTTTCTTCCTTTCTCCGCCAGATACTCTGCCGTCTCACACCCGACAAGGCCCCCACCAACGACGGCCACCCTTTCTCCCACATGGATCTCGCCTCTCAAAACCTCTATCGCCGTCACTACTTGTGCTCCTTTTGCCATCTTTATCGGGGGGGTGATCGGTATAGCACCGGTTGCTATGACCACAGCATCCGGTTTCATTTTTTCTATCGCCTCAAGCGTCAGTTCCTCACCTAGCTTCACCTTTACCTTCAAATTCCTTATCTGGCCCTCAAGGTAGCGAGTGAAGTCTCTGATTTTTTCCTTGTGCGGCGGAACAGACGCCTCAACAAGCATTCCCCCAGCTTCCTTGCGTCTCTCGTACAGCGATACCCTATGCCCTCTAAGCGCCGCCACTCGCGCGGTTTCCATACCCGCCGGCCCACCTCCTACAACCAGTACATCCTTCCTTATCTCCGCACGCTCAATCTTAGCATCGCACTCCCTGCCTGCCGATGCATTGACTTGGCACCGCATGGCAGGGTCTCCACCTGGCTTGGGGTCAAAGTGGCACCCCATACAAACCAGGCACGGTCTGATGTCGCTAACTTGTCCCACAGCCAGTTTGTTGGGAAGGTCTGGATCGGCAATCAAGGCCTTCCCCATCGCCACATAGTCGGCTTTGCCGGCTTCAAGAAACTCCTCTCCAGCCTGAGGTGTAACCCAACCCACTGTGATGACGGGAATTTTTACAACCTTCTTGATTTCGTATGCCAAGTCCATATTGAGGCCCGGCACCAGAGGCTGAGCTCCAACAGTGATCTGCGATTGAGGTCCTGTGGCGGTTACATGGATCGCATCGGCTCCTGCCTCTTCGGCCATGCAGGCTGTTTCCTTCGCTTCATCGATGCTGATTCCTTGTTTAATCCCATGCTCTTTGCCGTTGATTCGACACCAAATAGGATACTGCGTTCCGGTTGCTTTTCGGATGGCTCTTAGCGTTTCCATCAGAAACCTTGCTCTGTTCTCCAAACTACCGCCATAGGCATCCTGCCTGTGGTTTGCTGCTCTAGAAAGAAATTGCGCAAAAAGATAACCGCTCGCAGCATGTATTTCGACCCCGTATATGCCCGCCTCTTTGGCGCGTTCCGCAGCTTTGGCAAAACAAAGCGTTAGCATCTCTATCTGACTCGCACTCATCTCTTTTGGCAGCTCACCTTGTAATCCATGAGCAAAATGTCCCATAGGAATAGCCGAGGGACCTAGCGGTTGAACGCCAGTCAACTCTGATCGAGCTAATCTTCCTGCATGATGGAGCTGTATTGCAGCAGCAGCACCGTGATTCCTTATGACTTCCGATAGCTCCTTGAGCCCGATAACAAACTTATCGTCAAAGATCCCGAGCTGGTTCGGTCTTATCTGCCCGCTAGGGTGCACGTAGGCTGCCTCAATAATTACGAGCCCCACACCTCCTTTGGCCCGAGCCTCATAGTAATTCTTGAGCCTCTCCGTCACAAATCCATCGCCGCTCCCGTATTTTGTCAACATGGCTGGCATTACGAGGCGATTTTTGAGTTTCAAGCTGCCTAGCCGCCCTGGCTGAAATAGTCCAGGGAATCGCACCCTTTTTCCGCTTGCTCGCTTGTCCCATGAACTCATTCCAAAACTCCAATTTCTTATCTCTTATGATCCTTTGAGTCCTCGTAAGCAAAGATCTAGTGTACTGTAGTGGGGGCTCTTTAATTTTCCCTGGAAACGGACGCTTAGACAATGAGGTCGCTCATCGCTGGCTCGGCCTCTTTCTCAAGCCCAAGCCACAGAAAGCCCCATACTCTCACTCCTTCTGAGAAAAAGCAGAAGGGAGAGGGACCTGTCATAGGCTCTCTAAGTGGCCAGCGCCAGGATCCATAGGCTTGGATTTACGCCCAGTGCCCGGCACAGGGCTCAGCTCGAATACCACCGGATTCCACAAATCTGGGCAACAGAACCGGCAGACACCGGAACCTTTGGGATATTCATATTGTCCTCCCCGCTGAAGAACGCGAATATGAGGGTATATAGCCGCATAGGCCGCATTGCAGATGCCTTCAGGCGTTGTTGGGCCAACGGTCCATTCGTTCCCGACTTTGTGTCCAAAATTGCAGACTCCCTTCTGATATACAACCTTCACCTTCACATCCCATGACTTTCCGACTGACGTCTGCGGTCCCTGAGCTTGAATCTCTTTCTCATTTTCATTCATTTTATTTTGTTCCTTTCTTTTATATTTTCTGGTTTTTTATAATTTTTTTAGATATTTTTAATAGTTTTTGATCGTCCGCTCTATCAATAGCTTCCAGAGAACATCTTGCCAAACAACTTTGCAGAGTTCGCTGTATTTGCCCTTCTCTTTCATCTTATCTAATCTTTCCAGTCTCTCTTTCATGGTTTTATCGATATCATCCGTGAAAACCTCATACATTCCAAGATACTGCCCGCGCCCTCCCACGAATTCTTTTCGTTCGTAACGTCTGGCGGAAGCGAACCCCGCCGTTTCTAGTTCGTCTGGCATAAGAACATCGTCGTACCAATTCGTGAATTCCTTTTCTCTCGAAGCATCAAGACAGTAAGTATCAACAAGACATGCCCATTTCTGAGCTTTTCTAATCTCTTTCTTGGTAAAACGTTCAGTTATCAATTTCCAAGTTACATCGCGCCACAGCACAATAAAAAGCCCCATTGCTGGATCATATCGTCCAGCGGCTCGTTCCTTATCACGATTTTTCCTTCGTATGCCGATTGTCTTCTCAATATCATCCGATTCGATCTCATAGGTCGAAAGAAATCGTCCTCGCCCCTCACGGGGTTCTTTCATGCCCCACAACCTTGCGCTCTGGAATCCGGGAGTCTCCAAAATGTCATGGGAATGCATGTTCTCATACCATTCAATAAACTCCTTCTCGCGTTTAGGATCTGTGCTGTACTCTTCTAGCGTATTAAGATACTTAGCCATCAAACTACCTCCTCTTCCTTCTTATGAGCTTCATGCGATCAAAGGCTGTAATCTGAAAAAACTCTGTTATTCGTCGGCTACCCGACCTCTAAAACTCATAAGGCAGATGTCTCAGATCTCCCGCTGAAGAAGGCATGACTTCCTCAGAAGGATCGTCGCGTGTTGTCTCTTCCATCCGGCTTAACTCAAACACGACCGGATTCCATGGATCCGGGCAGCATAGGCGGCAGACATCCGAATCAAAAGGATAATTGTACGTAGCACCCCGCCGGTAAAGGGCGATGGAAGTGTACAGCGCAAAAAAAGCCTCCGCGCATAACCCCTTCGGTGTGTGAGTGCCCACAACCCATTCGTCGTCCACTTCGTGGCCAGCCAGACATGTCCCTTTTTGGGAAACAACTTTTATTTTGACGTCGGTTATTTTGCCTTTCTTTTTCGCCATTACAAACTCCTTTCTTACCCAAGCACGAGGTTCTTTATCTGCGGGAACAAGCCGGACTCTCATTGCACGACCGAACACATCATAAGTCGGCGGGAAGGCCTATAGATAATTTTTCTTATACGGGAGATGCTCCACATATCCACAGGTCTTATCCAAAGCGCCTATCGGTGAGTCACGGACGCTTTCCAGTACGGGACTCAACTCGAACACAATCGGGTTCCAGGCATCCGGGCAAGCCACCCTTGTTACTTTGGCACCAAGGTGGTACTTGTTGGTTCCATCCCTCTGAAGCACGCGTAAGTAAGGATACAACGAAATATAGGCTGCATTGCAGATCCCTGCCGGAGTTGTAGCGCCCACTATCCATTCATCGCCTTCCTTGAGACCAAAGGCGCAGTGCCCTTTCTGGTAAACCACCTTTATGCGGACATCCATAATTTTAGCCATTTTCCTTTATCTCCTTGCCTTTCCGAGCATAACACACGCATAATTCTCATCCAAAACCACGAAAGAAATCCTCTAGCCGCGAAGGATGGGTTATCCCTCAGATCTAGAAACCATCGCCCGTGCTTTCATTTTCCAAGCAGAGTCTTTAACTCTAGTCGTTTAGGACTAGGTACTCCAAATTGCAGGCTACATATGCGCCCGCCGGCGAAAGGGGCCATTCCTTTATCTTTGAACTCGCAGCGAATATTCTCGGCACATAGGAAATAGGAATCGCCAGTCGCCCTTTATACACATAGTCTCCCATTTCATTCATAATTTTCTCCCTTTTGGTGGGATCAAGCTCAACCATAGCGGCATCCATCATTTTATCAAACTCAGGATCGTCGAACATCCAGCCGTACCAGGACTTCGAATAGGCAATGTAAACCATATACATTGTATAATCGAAGCGAAACGGATCAGCCGATGAAAAAGCGTAGCCTCCCATCATGCGATCGTGCGCTCTGGGCTTAAAAGCCTGTACATAATCCATTGATTCGTAAGCCACATCCAGCCCCAACTCCGTCCAATATTGGCCGATAGCCTCCGCAACACGATCTGTTAAAGGCAAGGTATGATGGGTGAGTGCAAGCGTGATTTTGATATCCCCAGGCTTATATCCTGCTTCTGCCAACAGCTCCTTTGCTTTCTCAGGATTGTAAGGATAAGGTTCCCAGGCGGGATCGAAGCCAGGGTAGGACTGGAAGAAAAGCGGCACCTCCAGCGGTTTCCCATACCCAAACATCACATGCTCAATGATAGTCTCCTTATCAACAGCCAAATCAAGTGCCTGGCGCACCTTCAACGACCTGCTGTTCCAATCCGAGAGCGTTTCAGGCTTCCTCCAGTCATGGAGTTCGTCCACATGGGGAGCATAAGGAAGTGATGGATCGTATCCCTTTGCAGTAGGTAGGTACTGTCCCATGAGAAGTATAGAAAGCTCGTGTGTCCATGCCGGAATAATTTTGGCGTCAGGAATCTTCTCCACTTCTTTGATAAATTCCGGAGTGATCATGAACAGGTCGACTATCCCTCTACGTACCATTGCAACACCGGTGGCAACTTCAGGCACCTTTTTTATGGTGACCGTTTTCACCGCGGGTGTCTTGCGCCAGTGGTTCTCCACAGCCTCGAGCTTCACATACTCACCAAGCCTATGTTCAACGAACTTGAACGGCCCCGTACCTATGGGGTGCCTCGAAGCCTTCGCCTCCCCGACCGTGTCAAAGTATTTTTTAGAGGTTATCCAGAAGGAAGGCGAATGTTGTATCAACTTGGTTGGCAGATCCCAATGGGGCTTAACCATTTGGATCTTTACAGTATAGTCATCAACTACATCAATACTCTCAATCTCTTTGACAAAATAGCCTTTTTGTATGCAAAGGGAATCTTCAGCCATAGCCAGGTCAAAGGAAAACTTGACGTCATGAGCTGAAAGCTCACCCCAGTCTTCATGGAACGGTATCCCTTTCCGAATCTTGAGCGTGTACGTTTTGCCGTCCGGTGACATCTCATACGACTCTGCCAAACAAGGTACAATTTCGCCTTCCGAGTTAATTCTAAGCAGCGTTTCTGTCACTCCCATGATAATCACTGTAGCCGAATACTCCGCCTTGGGACCCGGCCACGTCTCACTACTCATGGTCTCTATGGCAACGCGTATTTCCCCTTTTGGCTTTGCACCTGCATTCCCGGGAAAAATCATTGCGTAAACAACTGCCATAGCCAGCGCTCCATAAAACATTCTCCTTGCCATAATCTACCTCCTGTTCTCATTATTGGTTAGGTTGATCGACTAGTGCCCCGTAAATTTCACCTGGTCCCCCACGTCTATGAAGAATGAGGCGCCCGGCTGAGTTATAAATGTATTCTCGAACCATTCGCCTACCCCATATGTGGAAAAATAGTTGATTTCTGCTTTGCCCCTCATAGTCACCACAAGTTCCGGGTGCATCAGGCTAAGACTTGATATCTCAACTCCAAGATCCATATCTGCAATGCCGACCAAACAAGGAGGGTCAAGTAGTTTGGGCTTTATGGGTATACCAGTGTCAAATGCTATGTCGTGTCTATTTGAGTCAGCCAATTCCTTAGTATCTAACTATAAAGACTACTTATGAGCTTAATCATCACCTCGCAAATGCCCCACGCCTGTTGTAGAAATACTATGGAGTTGTCTAAAGATTCCAATATTTGCGTTATATCTTTAAGACACCCTTTCGACAAAGCTCAAGCCACCAAATAGCTTTCCTTGTACCACTTCAGGAGAAGAACAAGTGGCTAGTTGAAATACGTCCTGAAATGCACGTCTTTATTCTTTCCCTTGGCACTGATCTTTCTCATTCATGATTCATGGAATATCGAGAATCCTTTGCACATGAAAAATATGCTCAAAATCCATTCTCAGCGTTGTTTGCTCTGAAAATGTTCTACTATTTCACTAAGCGGGACTCCCGGCTGAAATACCATATCGACTCCTTGTGCCTTCAGCTTAGGAATATCTTTGTCGGGGATGATACCACCCGCTATGATGGAAATATTTTGGGCACCTTTTTCGTCTAGCATTTTTCTTAGAGCAGGAAGCAACGTCAAATGTGCGCCAGAAAGTATGCTTACCCCAATAATATCAACATCCTCCTGTATAGCCGCGTTGGCCGTCATCTCCACAGTTTGTCGAAGGCCCGTATAAACAACATCCATTCCGGCATCACGGAGCGCTCTGGCAATAATCTTAGAGCCTCTGTCATGGCCATCTAGGCCAACTTTAGCAACCAATATCCTTGGTATTCTTTTCATCTCCGCCATTTGCATCTGCCTCCCTTTTCAAAACTCGAGACATGTTCGAATCGACAGAACCCGGATAGCAAAGCACCGAAAACCTCAACTAAATCCCTGTGTAAGGCTGGTATTCTCCATATATGTCTCTAAAAACTTGACCTATTTCGCCAACACTTGCATAGGCTCTTACCCCTTCGATTATTGAAGGGATAATATTCTCATCGCTTTCCAGTGCTTCCCTCAATCGTTTCAGACAAACATGGACTTTCTTGTTATCCCTCTTTCTTCGCACCTCGTTCAATCTCTCAATCTGTTGCGCTTCCGACTTTTCGTTCAACTCGAACGTCTCAAAAGGAGGTGGCTGTGCCTTGCTGATGTATTCGTTTACACCAACGACGATTTTTTCCTTATTTTCTATTCGCTTTTGAAGCTCATAGGCGGCCCCGGCAACTTCCTTATGATAGAAGCCACTTTTCACAGCTTCGACCGCGCCACCGACGGCCTCGATCTTTTCAAGCAGCTCGGACACTCGCGCTTCTATTTCATCTGTAAGATATTCAACATAATAGGAGCCAGCCAGCGGGTCGACAACATCCGTAGCTCCACTCTCGTTCGCGACAATCTGCTGTGCCCGCAATCCTAAGATCGCTGATTCGGTGGTCGGCAAAGCGTAGGCTTCATCGTATGTACTCGTGCTGACATTCATCACGTTACCGAGTACAGCTGCCAAGATCTCCGTTGTCATGCGCACAATATTGTTTAGTGGTTGTTGTCGGGTTAGGGTGCTTCCGCCCAGTTGAGCAAAAATCTTGCATTTGCATGTCTCTTCGTCCGAGGCGTGGAAACTCTCTTTTAAAGTCTTGGCCCAAATCCTCCTCAGGGCTCTCAGACCTGCAACTTCTTCAAAAAGATTACGATGAATGAACATAAATGTGTGAACATTTCGCATGAAATCGTCCACAATCAGCCCTCGACGCAGTCCTTCGCGGATGTAAGCGATGGCATTGGCTAGGATGAAAGCGATCTGCTGGACAATCGTGGAGCCCGCTTCTCTAAAATGGGCACCACAAATCATCATTGATATCCAGGCCGGAAGGTTTTTTGTGCAGTACTCGGTCACATCACCATGAAGGCGCATAGCACCATCTGGCGGTATGGTATAGTGGCCGCGAACCACAAACTGCGGCAATGGGTCATTGTGAAGACGAACCCTAAAGGAACCTGGTTCGATGCCGTGTTCTTCCAGCATTACGATAAACATGCCCAAGAAAACAGGAGCGATAACATTGGTATGGCAACCCAGAATGCTGAGCTTTTCAACAGGAACGCCGTCGAAAAGGTCCAACATATCTCTCACTGTACAAAACGGTATGCCTGTTTTACCGACTTCGCCTGCGGCTAGAGGGTGATCCGAATCCAGGCCCATGTGTGTCGGCAGATCCATGGCCGTGTTCACATAAGTCGTACCCGCCTCTATTATGTCTCTATATCTTTGGTTGGATTCCGCCGCAGTGGCATAGCCTGACGTCATACCCATGGCCCAGAACCCGCGCCGGTAACCTAGAGAATCGGTTGCGCTCGTATAGGGATAGGTCCCCGGAAGACATACATGCGCGTCCTTAATATCTAGGGGCGTATAATAGCTTTTGACAGGGATTCCGCAATCCAAAGACACCTGGCTTTTGATCTCTACATTTTCGGTAAGTTCCTTGTTTATTTTTTTCCGTTGTTGGTCCTCCTGTCCTTCCAGCTTTCTTAGCTCCTGCTTGTCAAAAATCCCCATTAGCTCCTCCCTCTAGCTAATTGATCGTTTTCCAGGCTCCCAATATTTCTTCTTGAGCTCCTTCCTGGCCATCTTCCCCACCGATGTCTTTGGGAGCGGTTCAGTCAAAAATTCGATGAATCTTGGGCATTTATATGATGCCAATCTCTCCCGGGTAAATTCAATGAGTTCCTTTTCAGAGGCATCCTGACCTTTTTTTAGTACGACGAGGGCCTTTACAGTTTCCCCCCAGGAAGGATCCGATACACCGATGACAGCTGCTTCCAAAACACAGGGATGGGAAGAAAGAACGTTTTCCACCTCCGTGGGATAGACATTGAACCCTCCACTGATAATCATCTCGCTTTTCCGTTCCGCAAGATAGAAGTAACCCAGTTGATCGCGATAGCCCATATCTTTTGTGTGAAGCCATCCATCTTTCAAAAGAACGGCGGTTTCTTCTGGGCTGTCTAAGTACCCAACGGTCATGTGGTCGCTTCTAACCACCAACTCGCCCACCTCTCCCGGGGGAAGTTCTTTATCATTTTCATCGACAACTTTGACAACACATTTCGTGGTCTCCTTTCCGCAGCTGAGTAGGCGTTTGACATCCGCTTCGGATCCTTCAATCACATGTTCTTCCGGCGGCAGATAGGTTGCGCAGACCGGGACTTCAACTTGCCCCCAAATCTGGCAAAACACATTACCGAAGGTCATTATTGCTTCTTCCAAAGTGGACTGGGCTATCGGAGCAGCCCCATAAATCACCCAGCGCAGAGAGCTAAAGTCATAGTTTCTTACATCAGGGCAAGCAAGGAGTCTTCGAAGAAGTGTTGGAATAAGAAAACCCATAGTTATTCGTTCTTTTTGGATGGTATTCAAAATAGATACAGCATCCGTCTTGTCCAAAACAACTTGCGAAGCACCTCTCATAAATGAAGGCATTACAAAACAAGCCGTGCCGTGAGACAGAGGATGCACATGCATAAAAACGTCATGCTTTTTTACAGGAAGTGCGTCCAACAAAAGGTTTCCGTAGAATGCCAATTCTGTCTTATACGTATGAATCGCTGCTTTGGCTACCCCCGTGGTACCGCCGCTGAAAGCCAGACGAAAAAAATCCTCGTCATGCACTTCGACCTCCGGTTCAAAGTCCGGCGCATCGGCGATTAGGGTGTCATAGGACAAAATTCCCTCAGGCAGTTGGCCTTGCTCGCATGCGGTGCAAACAAAATACTTTATAGTTTCAAGCTTATCCCGAATTCCTTTGACAAGATCCAAGTATTCGGCGTCAAAAAAAAGCGCCTTGCCCTGGGAGCTATTTATCTTGAATATATGTTCAGGCGCGGATTCTCGACTGTTCAGGGCGGCTCTGACTTTGCCGGTCTTAGCCATGGCGAGGTATAGCTCTACATAGTGGTAATCGTTGTGAAAAAGTACGTTGATGCAGTCTCCTTTCTGGACGCCCAAGGCAATCATTGCTTGTGCCAGCTTATTGGCGTGCCGGTTGACCTGATCGAAGGAAAGACTCAAACCTTTTCCAACATCAACAACACACTTCTTGTCCTTAAACAGATTGGCACTCTTCCTTAATAGATCCGGTAGATGATTCCGCATGCAGCCCTCCTATCCGGCAAAGCTCCAATCCTATTTGTTTTTCGCCACCCGGTCCGGATATCAATTTCTAGGACCTTATCGGCAAGACGGCTCTGGATTTCTAAGGGTAGGTTTATTAATCTTTAGCTTAGCTAGGAATATCCAATTTGTTGTCATGCGGCTAATATGGTCAGCGAACTGTTTGGGCCAGCACCCATTGCATGAGCCAGCCCGATTCTGGCCTTTTCCACTTGTCGAGGCCCGGCATGCCCTCTCAGCTGAAGAACCAGTTCATACAGCTGCCCGCAAGCCGTGGCCCCCAGCGGGTGACCCCTGGACAGCAGTCCCCCATCGGTATTTACGGGCAACTTGCCGTCCAAGTCAAACAGCCCCTGCCGCAAGCAGCGCCCGGCTTCTCCTTCCCCGCAGAACCCGAGTTCTTCAATCTCCCATAGTTCAGACGGAGCTACCGCATCATAGACTTGCGCCACATCAATATCCTCGGGGCCGAAACCGGTGCTTTCATAAGCTTCTTGAGCGGCCAGCTGCGTTAAGCCATATCTTGCCGGGTACTTCAGGCTAGCTATCATTCCGGCTGGTGGGTATTCTTCGCCGTAGACCCCGGAAGTGAGCACGGAACAGGCTATTTTCACCATATTTCGGCCTGTCTTGCGCCACTTCTTGCTGCACAGAATAAAGGCTCCGGCGCCATCAGCAAGCGGGCAGCAATGCATCAGACGCAGTGGATGGGATACCATTCTGGAACTTAGAACCTCTTCCAAAGAAACGGGTTGTTGAAAGCGCGCATTTGGATTTAGCGCGCCGTATCTTCGGTTCTTCACCGTCACTAAGGAAAAATCCTCCTCCGTGGTACCTGTTTTTTGCATATAGGTTTGGGTCATAAGGGCGTAGTTGGCGGGCTGGAGATTGAATCCCAGCCTAAGCTCCCATTCGCGGAAAGCTGTGCTTGGAATTGGTCCTCGCGGCATCTTTTCCATACCAAAGGCAAGTACAACATCGTATAGATCTGCAGCTACCGCCTGATAGGCCAGCCGGAACGCTGACGAGCCGCTGGAACAAGCGTTCTCAACATTGACGATAGGGATTCCCGTCAGACCCACTTCTTTGACCGCTTGGTGACCGGACCCCGTTCCTTGATAAACGCTTCCACAGAAGACCGCTTGGATGTCCTTCCAGTTCATCTCCGCATCTCTTAGCGCTGAAATGACCGCTTCCGCTCCAAAATCATAGCAGCTCTTATCTTCGTAAAAGCCCCATTCGGTCGTGCCAATACCTATGACGAAAACATCCCGCATGATGCACCTATTCAAAATTTATCATTGAAAAATGAAGCTCTTTATGTAAATTGCAACTTAGCTTTGACCGCTTCCCATTTCAAAACATTGCCGAGGACATCACCCAGTACTCTCGCAGGCCACTTTGTGTCCAGGCCCAGCATCCCTCAAGACCGGTTCGATTCTAGAACATTTCACTTTCGCGTAGGGGCAGCGAGGATGAAACCGGCAGCCTGAAGGAGGGTTGAGAGGACTCGGCACCTCGCCAGAAAGAATAATCTCATCGCGCTTTTGGTCAGGATGGCTTGGAAGTGCAGCCGAAAGCAGGGCTTGAGTGTAAGGGTGCAAGGGTCTCGCATAGAGGTCTTCGCTATCGGCTATTTCTACGAGCTTGCCCAGATACATCACCCCTATGCGGGTGCTAACATGTTTTATCACCGCCAAATCATGTGCAATGACCAAAAAGGTCAGATTTTCCTTCTTCTGCAAGTCGCATAAAAGATTCAGTATTTGCGCTCTAATTGAGACATCTAAGGCAGATACGGGCTCATCGAATACAATGCATGCTGGACTGGGAGCCAGAGCTCTTGCGATGGCTATTCTCTGCCTTTGACCTCCACTAAATTCGTGAGGAAACAGTTGAGCACTGGAGGGACTCAATCCAACTTCTTCCAATACTTGAATCACACGTCCTCTCGTTACCCGACGCGGCATTCTTTCGTGGGCAATGATAGGTTCACGGACAATGTCCTCGACTCGCATTCTCGGATTGAGTGCACTGGTTGGATCTTGGAAGACAACTTGGATAGAACGCCGATAATGAACAAAATCGTCACCTTTTAAACTAGTGATGTCGTGGCCGTCGAAAAAAACGGTGCCGGCAGTAGGTTTCTCCATCAGAAGAATGCACTTCGTGATTGTCGTTTTGCCGCAGCCTGACTCTCCCACGAGGCCGAAGGTCTCTCCTCTATTTATTTCAAAACTTACGTCATCGACCGCTTTAACCCAGGCCCTCACTTTAGAAAATAGTCCCTTTTGCACCGGAAAGTATTTCTTAAGTCCTCGTACTTGGATCACGCTTTTTGGGGGGTTTTGCTTTTCCACAGTATTACCCATGCCAGCAGTTAACTCGATGTTCTTCGTTGACTTTCGCTTCCTCGGGATATTTTTCAAAGCACACTTGCTCAGCTTCCGGGCACCGTGGTGCAAAGCTACAGCCTCCCGGTAGGTCTATTAATTGTGGAGGCTGGCCTTCTATAGTCGTCAGGGACTCCAGCCGCTTTTCTATCTTAGGCAAACACCCCATCAATGCCCTAGCGTAAGGGTGGCGCGGGCGGTCAAATATATCTCGCGTCTTAGCGCTCTCCACAATCTTGCCCGCATACATGACTTGCACCCGGTCACACATAGCGGCCACAATGCCGAAATCATGGGTGATAAAGATCAAGCTTACCCCGGTTTCTCTCTGTAAGTCCTTTAAAAGCCTAAGATATTGAGCTTGTATGGTTACATCAAGGGACGTGGTTGGCTCATCTGCAATCAATAGCGATGGCTGACAGGACAGAGCGATTGCGCCGGTGACCCGTTGCCGCATGCCCCCACTCATCTGATGGGGATAGTCCCCTAAACGTGACTCAGCAGCCGGTATCCGAACCATTTTGAGGGCCTCTATGATCTTTTCGACCAGAGTCTTTTTTGTGACATTTTTCTGATGAAGACGAATGGCCTCTCCTATTTGATTCCCAATGCTGTATGCAGGATTCAGAGACGTGAGGGGATCCTGAAGAATCATGGACAACTCGGCACCCCTTATCCTCCTCATCTCCTTATGGCTCATTTGGAGCAAATCCCGCCCTTTGAACAAGATCTGACCACCCACGATTCGACCCGCAGGCTCGGGTACCAGTCTGAGCAAAGAAAGAGCGGTGATGCTCTTACCGCAGCCGGATTCTCCTACAATACCAAGTGTTTCACCCTTTCTCAGATAGAAACTGACGCCGTCCACTGCCTTTACAACGCCGCGCCGAGTGTACAAATAGGTCCTTAAATCTTTCACATTGATCAGCATTTCGTTGTTCACGGTCAAATCGACCTCAACTTCGGATCAAGCCTATCCCGTAACCAGTCACCTAAAATGTTTAAGGATAAGACGTTAAAAAGAATCGCCAATCCCGGGAACAAAGCTATCCACCAGGCAGACGAAACAAGGCCTCGCGCCTCAGCAACCATGACACCCCAGGCAGGCTGCGGCGGTGGAATTCCTACTCCAAGAAAACTCAGACTCGATTCCAAGATAATGACCCAGCCGACCTGAAGAGTGGCTAGAACCAAAATTGTCGGCAATACATTGGGAAGAATATGTTGCCACATGATCCGAATGTGAGAACAACCTGCGACATCCGCCAGAGCTACAAATTCCTGCTCTTTAACGTTCAGAACATCTCCTCGGATCTGCCGAGCATATCGCGGCCAGAGAAGCAAAACAATCACCAAGATGATATTGAAATAACTTGCTCCAAACAATGCGACAAGAATGATTGCCATAAGAATAGCAGGTATGGACAAAGTTATGTCAGTAAATCTCATAAGTAAAATGTCTATCCATCCCCCGAAATATCCCGAAATCACCCCTATTACCGTGCCTAAGGAACCGGCAACGACGATTACAAGCATGCCCACGGTCATGGAAACCCTTGAACCATGAATCAATCGAGAGAGAACATCCCGGCCCATAAAATCCGTGCCAAGGATATATTCGGAGGACCCCCCTTCCACCCAGGCCGGCGGCATAAGTTTGTCCAGAAAGTGCGCCTCGGTGGGAGAATAAGGAGACAGCTGAGGAGCAAAGAGGGCAACTAATATGAAAATACACAAAATGGTAGCAGGGACATGCGGCACTACCGCCAGACGCCAGCCCCTAAACAGCTTCTTAGTAAACCATGCTCGGTTTTCTTTCGGATCGGGATTCATCGCGAATACCTTATCTTGGGGTTCAAGAAAGCATAGGCAATGTCCACCAGCAGGTTTGCAATGATATAGAGGACTGCCATCAAAAGCACAACTGCCTGAGTGACCGGAAAGTCCCTGCGTATCACACTTTGTATTACCAGCTGTCCCAAACCAGGCCACGCAAAAACTGTTTCGGTAATGACTGCGCCAGCCACCAAAATAACTGACATCACGGCAGAAAAGGTAACCACCGGGAGCAATGCATTCTTAAATGCATGCTTCCAAATAACTTTCGGTTCAGAGGCGCCCTTTATCCTAGCTAGTTTGACATACTCAGTGCCGAGGACGTCGAGCATGCTAGAACGTGTCAGTCGGGTTATACCGGCGAGTAACCAGGAGGACAGGGTGATTGCTGGCAGAATCAAATTGGCAATCCCACCTTTCCCGCCGCTGGGCAGGAGTCGAAACCATACTGAAAAAACAAGAATAAGCATTAAACCCAGCCAGAAAGGGGGCATAGATTGACCCAGTACGGCGAGAAATCTTGCTGAAACATCCAAGCCGGTTCCTCTTCCTACTGCTGCATAGACCCCGAGCGGCAGGCCTACCACCAAAGAGATTAGAATAGCAGCCACGGCAAGTTGGAGCGTCGCTGGAAAGCGTGTTCTCAATATACTGGCAACCGGTCGGTGCAAATATAGGGAATCCCCTAAATCTCCGGTAACCATATTCTTCAGAAACAACACATACTGGACGTAAAAGGGTCTATCAAAGCCATATGCCTTATAGATGCGATCATAATCCGCTTGTGTCGCTTGGTCACTTATCAGGTATTCAACTGGGTCGCCAGTTAACCTTACAAGAAAAAACACAAGCGCCGACATCACGAGGATGCAGAGAATCGCTTGTAAGATACGATCGGCAATATATCTTTGCAACTTCTATCCTATCGCTTCGCAATTTTTGGCGGTGCCCAAAGGGAACTGCGTCTCAATCCTCTGGACACGCCCATTAAATCCGCCAGCAAATCTACCCTGCAGAGCCCGCTCGTTAATTGAGTTCCACGAATTCGAGGAACTGTGCTGGTAATGTGGCCCGAGGATGCATCGGCCAATCCTTTATCTTAGGACCCAGAACTTTGATGTCGCCAAATTTGCAGGTTTCGATCATTTTGCGGGTATCGTATAGCCACTGTCCCATCTCAAGATGTAGTTGCTCTCTTTTTTGATCATCCAAAGTATTCATGATCTTATCCATCATCACCTGGAATTCGGGATCCTCGAACCCCCAACCCAGTCGTGCATCTCCCAGATACAAATACATTTGGGATATAGGCTCAAGGGTGCCGGGGGCACAGGGGCATACCCAGGCCATACCGGACCCCTTGCGGGGAATAGAATAATCGGACTTCATTGTTCCGTAATCCAAAGTCTGGTAGGTCACATCAATACCCAACCTTTCCCAAAAAGCACCGACTGCCTGTCCGATGTCCATAACGATCGGGTTCCGGCCGGTTGTCAGCATTACTTTCACTTTGATGTCACTCGGTTTGTACCCGGCTTGGGCCAACAGGTTTTTTGCCAGCCCAGGGTCAGATTTGGTCATGTAGTCTGGATAGGGAGTCCATTTGGGATTCCAGCCCACGTCCCAGTCATAGAAATTAGTGATTGGATTCATTTCGCCTACGCCGTCAAGCACCTTGTCCACAATGATTTTCTTGTCGATGGCCAACTCCAATGCTTTGCGGACTTTCAATGCCCTTTGGTTCCATTCCGAATCTCGCGGTTCATCTAGATGGTCCGCCCAAGGGCAGGTAGGGTCAAAGCCAGGCGTGTCAGGCTTATATTGCCCGAGCAGGAATAGAGGCGCTGAGACCGTAGCCGCAGTCTTAATCTTAACGTTGGGGATGTTTCTGACTTCCCTTAAGAAGGGGATCTCCACCATGGCAGAATCTAGCTCGCCGGTTTTCAGCATTGATACTGCCGTTGCATCTTCGGGTATGCGTTTCAAAATAATGGTCTCCGCCTCCGGTGTTTTTCGCCAATGGTTTTTGATGGCTTCCAGCCTGATATAATCATCGAGCTTATGCTCAGCAAACCTATATGGTCCAGTGCCCACGGGGTGACTGCCCGCTTTTTGCCGACCCACTTTATCCCAGTACTTCTTGGACACTATAGGGACATATTCGTCTTCATTTAGATTTCCTGGCAACATCCAGTCGGCGCTTTTCATGTAAACCTTCAGGGTGTATTTATCCACTACTTCCACTCTATCGATATTTTTCCTAAAATAGGATGCACGGGCATTTACGGACTCAGGCTCCAGTCCGAGTTCAATAGAAAACTTGGCATCCTCGGCCGTCATTTCCCCCCAGCCATCATGAAATTGAACCCCTTCTTGCAGATAAAACGTATATACGAGGCCGTCATTGGACCGTTCCCAAGACTTAGCAAGGCACGGGGTTAGCGTGTCCTCGGGAGTGGTATAAAGGAGATTCTCATAGACACCATCAAGGCAGCCACCTGTTTTCCATTCCACCATAGCCCCGGGCCAATACTGCTGACCGAACGTCTTTAACCCAACGACAATTTTAGATCCCGGCTTTGGCGAATCTGCCCAAACCGGCGTCAAAACCATCACAATTGTGATCAACACAATCATGCTCAGAAAAATCTTCTTTTGCATGGCTTCCCTCTCTCTCTGTTCGTAGTGGGTTTCTAAGCCGCTAGTTCGACAACGCTGTCATAACAACCATTTTTCACTTGCGAGTTATCACCTCCCTTATACCTATATAATTTTGATGGTCAGAATAAGAAGATTTTAAAGTTCGTACTCGTAATATTCGTTTTCACAGGGCTCTCCATTGGCCACATATATTTTCTGTTCGCCCGGCACGGAAATCATGGAAGCCCGGGTTACACGATGCAAGTGAGGAGGATCTTCTTCATCGATATGTCTGCAAAGAGAATCCGGGCAGCCGCTGTGGTCTCTGAACAGATCCTTGACCAAATCAACGGTAAGCTGTCCGTAATTCTTTTTTATAAGTTTTCTCAGTCGTTGCATCCGCACATATGAACCCGGCATTACCAGGCCTGCTCTGTCCATTGATTTGAAACGCTCGGCTAAGAGATGATTTGCATGCACCAGATAGTCCTGGTCTGGGTAAAGAACCTCGATGCCATCGACAGTAAGCTCAACATCAACAATATCTCCTTCTGAACTGGCCATCAGGTAATTGTCCCCAGAGGCATTGTGGATTTTGTAAACTATGCCTATCATGTCGCCGATATTCTTCTGAGTCAGCACTTTTTGGTGGATACCCCCATAAGGGGCAACCCCGATCCGAGACTTCGATGTAACGATCGCATTGGCCTGATGGGCGATACCCACTTCGTTAATGCCACAAATGCCGAGCATTCCCGGCAGTGTCAGAGCCAAAAATTTCTTGCCCTTCTCTGGTCGAACTCTCATAAGCAGTGGGTTGCTCCTCGGAAACCAATCCCAGTTCTGCCCTGCAATGGTCTTGCCGTCACTAGTGGCATCACCAGTTGCACTGAAGGAAGTACAGCTTTCAACTTCAGCGAGCTTGTCGGCAAAGTTGAATAACAATTCGGATTTTACTTGCAGGAAAAGCATTTCTTCGAAGCTCACTCCGGTTGCTTCACTCATACCTTCCAGTTCTTCCACAAGCTCGGGAGCATCCGTCTGATAGGGCTCCAGATACTGCTGCGCCAGAGAAATCATCCTATTCTTTGTGATCTTGGGATAATATGCCTGAATCATTTCAATCCACAGGGCAATATTCTCCTTGATGCCATCTGAACAAGCCTCGCCATATTGATTCCCGATCTCTCTATACGAGCCTTTCAGGTCGATTACTTCCATTGGTCCTCTTCGCATAATTTGTTATTCTCCTTCAACAAAAGTGCCTTCAAATGCGGCACTACATTATTTTCATAGAGATCGGCCAATCTTAGCGGCATCATCCATCGCGTCAAGGATACTTCTTGGCTCTACGCAATCCCCCACCACGTGCACTTCCCGCACGAGCTCCTTTGCATCTTCAAGAATACCACTTCTGGATCGCGTGCCACAGGCAAGAACAACCGTGTCCGCCGAAACAGTTTGCCTGTTGCCAAGGCTATCGGAAGTAATTACACCATTTGCCGTTATCTCTTCGCCTTTCGTTTCAATCATCAGCGTCACTCCCTGTTGCGACAAAAAACTGATATACTCCTGTCGACCTTGCCGCTCTAACATATCGGGCGCTAACTGAGCTTGCATTTCAATCACGGTGACCTGTTTCTTTTTCTCAGCCAAAAAAGCGGCGACTTCACACCCGGTTTGTCCGCCGCCTAGAATAACAACTTTATGGCCCGCCTTTTCGGGGTTCGCTAGAATTACCTCAGCAGTCGTCACCTTCTCTTGATCGATTCCAGGAATTGGAGGTATGATCGGATCCGCCCCGGCAGCAACAATCACTGCATCCGGCCTTTCAGCCATGATCATGGACCGTGTCACATCGATACCGGTTTTTACCTCGATATTAAGTTGACTTACCTGTTTTATCAGGTAATTTCGGAGTTTTTCGATTTCTTCCTTGTAAGGTGGAACAGAAGCGTAGCGCAGCTGACCACCCAGGTCTTCTTCTTTCTCACAGAGAGTAACCCTATGCCCTCGCAGTGCGGCAACCCGGGCTGCCTCCATCCCCGCAGGGCCCGCACCGACTACCAGCACCCGTTTCGGCTGTTCCGAGGGCACCAATCTATACTCGCGCTCCCTTCCGATCGAGGGATTCACTGCACATACCCGGACGCGGTTGGGTCTGAATCTTGCGTAACATGCGTAACAGCTGATACAAGGGACGATATCATCCGCGCGTCCAACTTCCAGCTTGTGTGGCAGGTTCGGATCCGCCCTTAAGGCTTTGCCCATCCCGATGAAATCCGCCTTGTTGGATTCCAGCAGCTCTGCCCCAAGCTTCGGAGTCATTCCCCCACAAGCCATTACCGGTATCGTCTTAATCACTTCTTTGATGGCGGCAGAGTATTTGGCACCCCAGCCCAGTGGTGCAATGGATATGTGACCGACCACCTTCAGAGATTTCTGCGCAGACACATTGATGGCATCCACTCCCGTTTCCTCAAGCATCTTAGCCACCGTCTGGGCTTCATCTATGGTAACTCCATTCGGGCGATCAACCTCTTCAGCGTTGATCCTTATCCACAGGGGAAAAGATGGTCCGACTTCTTCTCGAATAGTGCGCATGGTCTCCAAAGCGAACCGGGCTCTGTTTTCCAATGAGCCTCCGTATATGTCATTCCGCTGGTTCCAGGCTGAGGATAGAAACTGAGCAATGAGGTAATGATGGGCACCATGCACCTCAACGCCGTCAAAACCAGCGGCCTTTGCGCGAGCTGCGGCTTTACCGAATCTTTCGATCGTATCTTCTATTTCCCCTATTGTCATGGCACGGGGAACATCGAAGCCTTCTCTGCCGATTGGGGAAGGGGCTAACGGTTGCATGCCGATTACGTCCCTTCGGGTTGCATTTCCGGTATGATGGATCTGTATAGCTGCCTTCGCGCCGTGTTTCTGAATAACCCGGGCGAGTTCTCTCAATCCCTCGATATAGCGGTCATCATCAACCGATAAATTCTGAAAGATTAATTTGCCCCGTGCAAAATCGACTGAACTTGCCTCCACAATGATCAATCCGACGCCGCCTGCCGCCCGTTCCTCATAATACTCCAGGAGCTGTTGGGTTACACTGCCGTCCTTTGAAGCCAAACTTGATTCCATAGCCGGCATAAACAAACGATTCTTAAGCTCCATTTGCCCGATTCGGCCGGTTCGAAACAGTTGGCCGTATTCATGATTCCCCATTTTCGCGTTCTCCCATAAAGCCGCAACACTTCACACACAGAGGAATACACGTTTTAGCCACATAAAACCACAATAATGATAATAACAATGTCACTCTCCTGCTCCCTATTGGGCCCACCCCTTGTCGTAGGGGGCAACAAAGATGATACTTGCCTTCTTGTGTCGTAACAACCAACGCCCTTCTTCTCTAATGTAGTCATAATCCTCGACGGCAGAGATCCAAAGAGCTTCATTGTCTTTATTCGTGGCGGATTCAAGTAAATACCAACGGGCACTGGCTGTATCTCCATTGACTTCGATATCAGGCATCACAAAAAAGTGAATGGCGAAGTTAAATGGCGATGTCTTGTGCCGTTCGTATATGGCTTGTTTGCCTTTTGCAACGCCGTATTCCCCCGCGTCAAAGGTTCCGTCTTCACTATAAAGTTCTGATATCTCTTTTGCGATCTCTTCTAATTCCCCTTCACTTTTCAACTTCCCGTCGCGATACTTGCTGTCGGCTAAGTGAAGCCCACGGATGGTCAATTTTTTGATAGCTTCAATGTCCTCCAGTTTCTGTATTCTTTTTTCCAGTTCCTCAAGCGTTCCCATCCTTCCACCCCTCCTTGGTTTAACATGTCAAAAAATGCTCATTACTCAAAATATCTTATCTTTTCAGTTTACTTAAATTCCATTTTATTGAATATAACTTATTTTTATCTTTTTTTATCTTGTATATAAGGAGCCATATCAAAATACTTTTCAGGTATGGATAGTTCTTTCAACAAATATTTGGCAATGCGTTGAGTCGGTGTTTTAGGAAGATTTTCTCTAAAAACAATATATCTGGGCAGCTTAAAATCAGCCAGTCTTTCCATGCACCAGTCTATTAGTTCGGTTGCAGCAAGACTTTCTTTCGGTACCACAAATGCTTTCACTTCATCTTCGCTTAGGGTCGACGCTACCGCCACGACCGCAGATTCGAGCACGTGAGGGTGAGCATTGATAACGCCTTCCACTTCAACAGAGGATATGTTCTCACCTTTACGGCGTATGATATCTTTTTTCCGATCCACAAAGAAAAAATAGCCATCCTCATCCCTGTAACAGTAATCGCCGGTATGGAACCATCCGTCACGAACCGCTTCCACTGTCTGCTGAGGATCGTTGTAGTATCCCTTCATTAGTACCGGACTGCGCACAATCAACTCACCGATTTCATTAGCTGGAAGCTCATGCCCATTTTCATCAATGACTCGCATTTCTGAAAAAGGTTGACCTGAATTTGGCAGATTTGCTGGCCGCCCCATGCTGCCGATCTTGACCCGGCCTCCAATTGGGTTATTGCTCACGCTGGGGCACTCCGTGAGGCCGTAGCCGTCAATAACGTGAGGTATTTTGAAACGACCTGTAAAGGCAAAGTACACATTCTCCGGAACCAGTGCACCATTCGCTACCCGTATAACGTGATGCGGATCAAATTCGTCTTCTGGTCGGGCAATCAAAATACGGCCGATCGCTCCCACAAAGCCAAATTGAGTCGCTTGATATTTCCTGGCTTGATGCCAAAAACGGCTCGCCTTGAATTTTGGGATGACAACCAGGCTGGCGCCTGCGGCAAGGCTCCCCATCGTACTGTAAAACTGGGCATTGGCATGAAAAAAAGGCAGAATAACCATCAATCGGTCGTCGGACGTGAGCGCAGAGCGGGCGATCATTGCTTGGCCGCAAAGAACATAGGATCTGTGGGCGTGCATTACGCCTTTTGGGGGACCGGTGGTGCCTGAGGTGTATATGATGGTTGCCAAATGGTTCTCGTGCAACTGGATGCTTTTAAGTGCTTTCGAGGCTTTATCCCATAGCACACCTAGATTTAGAGTCGGGTCATCTCCAATAGCTTCAACGCTCGCCAACCAATTCAAGGTCGCTGACTTCTTTTTCACCTCATCAGCTACTTCATAGGTTTCCTGGGAAACAATCAATCCTGTGGCACTGCAATGGTTTATAATATAGGAAACTTCAGGCTCCTTAAATGCTGTGTTTATGGGAACCATAACAGCACCAATCTTGTTTAGACCCAGCCAAGCAAAGAGAAACTCCGGGCTGTTCCGGAGCATGAGTCCTACTCGCTCTCCTAATTTTATGCCGATTTCGAGAAAGCTATTGGCTGCTTGATTGACGCGTTCATCAAATTGCCGGTAGGTCCAAATCCCGTCCCCACAGAACAGATACTCTTTATGAGCATACACGCTGCTTTGGGATTCTAGTAGTTCTCTGACATTCATTACAGCTCCCGGAGCTTTATCTAGTCGAGAAAAATTTAAGATGCCTTATCGCATGGCGTATTGCTCGCAATATTCTCCATAGACATCCCTCAGGCAATCACAGATTTCACCCAGCGTGGCATATGCCTTAACCGCTGCCAGGCAGGGAGGAATGATATTCCCATTTTTTATGGCCACCTGCCTCAGGCTGGTAAGGCATTTTTCAACTTTTGTAGCATCTCTAATCTTTTTCAGACTGGCCAGTCTTTCGATTTGCTTCCTTTCGACCTCGGGATCCACCTCGAAAGCCTCCACCTCGATGTCCTCTTGTGATCTGTATTCATTGAGACCGACCACGATTCTATCTTTCGCTTCGATTTCCATGTGGCTGTCAAAGGAGGCCTTCTCAATCTCTTGTGCGAAAAAACCGGATTCAATGGCCGAGATGGAACCGCCTAACTCGTCTATTTTCTTGAGGTATTTCCAAACTTCTTCCTCTATTTCCAGTGTCAGTTTTTCCAAGAAATAGGACCCCCCCAAAGGATCGACAGTATTGATGACGCCACTTTCGTTAGCGATAACCTGTTGAGTTCTTAAAGCAATCGTTGCGGCATGGGCAGAAGGGGTCGACAAGGCTTCATCATAGGAGGAGGTGGCCAAGATTTGTACGCCCCCCAGGACAGCACCTAAGGCCTCTATAGTAACTCTGACGATGTTGTTTAGCGGCTGTTGAGCGACAAGATTGCTCCCCAGAGTATACGAAAATATTCGAAGGGCTAAAGTTCCTGGATCTGACACGCCGTATCGTTCTCGCAGAAGCCTGACCCAGACTCTTCTCGCAGCCCTGAATTTGGCAACTTCCTCAAAAAGATCCAAACCGGCGCCTAAGAAGCAGGTCATGGTTGGAACAAACTGGTTAATTTCGAGCCCTCTCTCCAACGAAGATTCAATATAGGTGATTGCATTCGCAAAAGAAAATGCGACCTCATGTACAGCTGTTCCACCTGCGTCCCTAATGTGATAACCGCAAAAATTGAGGGGGATCCAATTCCTTAGATGCTTGGTGCAGTATTCTATGACGTCGGTACATAGCTTGACACCGGCTTTGGGAGGAAAGATCTGCGTTCCTCGTGCCACATATTCTTTCAATACGTCATTTTGAAAATAACCGCAAAAGCTGTTAGGAGGTATCTGCTGTTGCTCAGCAATCGCACAAAAGAGCGCGGCAAAGATAGGACCTACTGAATTGGCAGTCGTTCTTACCTGCCTAAGCTTTTCCAAGGGGATGCCGTCGAAAAGAGTTTCTGCGTCCTTGAGGGAGTCTATGGCCACTCCCACTTTACCCACCTCACCATGGGACATGGGGTGGTCTGAATCGTAGCCAATCTGGGTAGGGAGATCCAGTGCCAATGAAATACCCGTTGCGCCTTGGGCGATAAGTGACTTGTAGCGCTTATTCGATTCTTCGGCCCCACCATAGCCCCCGTATTGTCCCATTACCCATAACTGGCTTCGGTACATATCTCGAGAGATTCCGCGCACATAAGGCGGGGCTCCGGCATCTCCAAGATGCTTGTCGTAGCAAAAACCTGATTCCTCAAGGTCTGAAGGGGCATAAATCCGTTTCACGGGCATTGAAGAACTTGTTTTGAATTCCTTTCCAGAGTCCATAGATAGCGCTCCCGAACCAATTTGATTTCTCTTACAGCTCATCTTCCCTTTCTACCAGCTCGATAGAGACATTGTTTGTATCAGCCGTACCGGTGAACGCAATTAGCGAGCCCATCCCACCTGGTCGGGCTTCACCGTCCCTCATAGCGATGCCGGCCGCTTTCAATTCCTTAAGCGCCTCGTTTATGTCCCTAACGCTCAGTGCGAGATGATACATACCTTCACCTTCTTGTTTGATTCGTTGGGCCAAGGGAGCATCTGGGGTCAAAGGTTGGACCAATTCTACCAAAGCTTCTCCCAGGGGCATAAAGGCAACCTTTACTTGTAAGTCCTGGAACTCTTCGATGGCCTTGACTTCAAGACCTAGTACCCCTGAGTAGAACTTGATAGCTGCTTCCAAGTCTCTGACGGCAATCCCGATATGATCTATTTTCTTAAGCTCCATAGTTTCTCCTGAACAATGCATGGGTTCGCAGATAGATAGTTAGACAATATGTTTTCCACAGAACTTCTTTCTCTAGTAGCCTGTCGGACTTACTTTATAAGTGCTTGATATCATTAGCTGCGTCATTTTGGCATGAAAAAATTAAGCCGCAATTTCAAGAACTTTTACGTGAACTTTGCGCAAGGCCGACACCCTCCTCGCAAACCTTATTCCATCTTAATCCTACCGACGCCTGTAAAAAGCCTCTTTGCCAGGGATCCAGTTTCAGCTTTTCAGTCTGTGACATTTGTCGGCCTGAACATATATGTGTAGACGGGTTCGCCCTCCTTATTTTCGTAAAGCTTCTCAATACACAGTTCCACAGTTAGCCCTGCCTGCAAAACCCTAAAGTCACCCTTGAATTGTGTCTTTATCCGAACCCCTTCAGGTAGATCCACAAAACCGTAGGCATAGGGAACGGGTCCTTTATAGAAACCTCCAGCCGGTTGCTGAGTCACAACGGTAAAGGTGGAAATTTGGCCCTCCCGGCTCAAGGTGATATCTTTAAGCGCTTCATGCTGGCAGTGGGCACAGAAATTGACGTCTTTCTTCGGAAAATAGATTTCATTGCAGAGGCTACATTGACTTGCAACCAATGCCGACTTTGCATTGCTGTAACAAGGCACTGTGTAGAGTCCCTGAATTAGATGCCGTATTTTGCCCTCGGAATTCATACTTGACATTTTGGGTTTCGTCTCCAGCTTTGGTGGCATTGATCACCGTGTGCTTTTTCTTTCAATCGCGCGCTAATCCGTTTTCCTAATTCAAAAGCTTCTTTAAGACTATCAGGCTGTTTATCGAGACTTGGTCTGATTTTTGCTAGATCTTGATCAGCTCCCCAAGCTTTAATGATTGCACCGGAACGGCACCATTCGCCATATCCACAATCAAAGCATCGAGCCACACCTTGGGCGGATACCGAACCGACGGATTCAATCCGATAGAACTGGAAAAAGGCTAAAATCTGCTGAATAACCGGTTCGGCTTTGCTTCCGCCCACACCGACAGCCACACCCAACTTTCCAGCTAGGAGATTTCTTTCACGATGTCGGAACTGATAGAATCTCTCAAGAAAGCAATGCATCAACCCATTGATCATATTATGATAGTTAGGAGCACCGATGACCAATGCATTGGCATTCAATAACTCCTTCCGCAGGACGGAATGATCATCGTCTATGACACATTCATTGGTATCTTTACAGCCCAAACAAGACTTGCAAGGTTCAATGCGCAAACCTGCCAGCGTAATGAATTGAGTGGATACATTACAACCTGCAAGCACAGCTTTTACCAGTCCGGCTGTATTTGCATTTGGGCGAGGACTGCCTGAAATACCCAAAACTTTCACAGGATCATTCCACATAAGAAACATTATTGCTTATTAGTTTAACGTCTCTTACTTGGTCAATATTCTAAGAAGATATTTAAAAACTGGTATGGAGCCCTGTTCAGTTTATCGTAGTTGTTCAGATGATCAATGAGGATCTCTTTGATTTTCATTATGTGCATTTGCATGCCTTTTTTAGCTGCTTCTGATTCTTTCCTTTCACACGCACGAATGATCAATTCATGCTGGTCTAGGTAGGTTTCAAAATGCCCAGGTATGCTCACTATGATGTATCTGTAACGATAAACCCTTCTTCCCAGAGTCTCTAACAAATTGCGCAAATTATCGTTTCCGCAATTCTCATAGAAGAAATTGTGAAAAAGCTCGTTGTGGTAGAGCCACTTGGTGAGGTCGTACTTTTCTATCGCAGAGCGACATTCACAATTTAGATCTCTTAGATATTTCGTGTGCTCTTCATGAAGCCTCTCTGCGGTTAGTTTGACGGCGTAGCTTTCCAGTAACAAACGTATGTTGTAGATCTCATCGACTTGCTTGATAGATAGCTTTGAAACTGTGGCACCTGAATTTGATCTCAAGGTCAGTAGGTTTTCCGCTTCGAGCTGACGCAAGGCTTCTCTGATCGGGCTACGACTGGCGCCAAATCTCTTCGCGAGCTCAGACTCGATTAGTCTTTCACCAGGGTTCAATCGGCCGTAAGTGATATCATCCCTGATGCTTCTATATATTTTCTGCCTAAGACTCATTTTTCTAAATTTTCCTGTCGACAATCTTATAATACAATTGTGTCGGAAGTCAACAAGAATTTCATATCACTGGCATTTTTGCTTGGCATGCCTTATGTATTTGAAAACACTAATTTTCCTTGGAAACAACCATCAAAGAATGGCTCCATCAACGTCGCCCTCTTTGCCACGAATCATTTTTCCTCCTTTCGCTATCTCCTCAGATTTTCTGGAAGACCGTCTGGCACCAAAGGTCGAATCTAGGCTTCCCACCGAACCAAATATCCCTCCAACGCAACTTGATTAGCTTCTAAGTTGAAGTCCTTTGATTGGAAGAGCCCGAAATTGGTGGATCAGATCAGCACGCCAAAGGTTCGCGAAAACAAAAAACGGATGAACTGAAATGACATCCACGAAGATAATACGTCAATCGGACAGTTGTGGAAGCGATAATCGAAGACGGCATGGAGGGTCTGGGGGGCGCGATTTCCATATTGCTAAACGAAGCCATGAATCGAACGTAACCAGGTACTGGGCCCTGAGCCCGGGCAGAGTCATCGGATAGGATACGCCAACGGCTACAAGCCAAGGAGCCTGATCACCCGTATCGGGAAGCTTTCCTGGCGGGTTCCCCAGGTGCGAGGGGATGTGATGCTACCTCCGGTTAAAAATGGACCCACCTGTCGGCGGAAATCGGACCCACTAAACCGGTAGCTTACGCCTGTCCTAAGGTATTTCTCGGACCCACCCATCGCCTCCTGAAGAAGATCATTTATAATGTCGTGCCAATTATCAGATGAGAGGGCACGATGCAACGAGCGCGCACCCGCAAGCGGCCATGCCGGATTTGTCGTAAATCGTTTACGCCGGACCCGCGTCAAGTCGGCAGACAAAAGACCTGTAGCGATCCTCGATGTCGGAGAGAAAGCCATCGCCGACAGTGTACGCGGTGGAACCGGAAAAACAGGGGAATATTTCAAGGCCAACTACTTAGATTATATGAAACGGGCTACTCCTCGGGTGTGATATAACACCCATAACGAAAACCTCAAAATAGAGGAGGAGTAACCCATGAAGAAGATAGCGTTTGTTGGTATCGATTACCACCAGAATTCGGTTTCGATGGCCGTCGTTCTAGAAGGGCAGAAAGAAGTTCATGAGACGGTCCGGTTAGTCAACGAGGATAAGACGATCAAAAAGTTTTTAAAGAGATACTCCCAGGAATTTGAGATTCGAGCATGTTACGAGGCGTCGAGCTGCGGCTATGTGTTTCAGAGAAAAATGAAAGTTTGGGGATACCATTGCGATGTGATTGCCCCCTCTCTGATTCCGAAGAAAGCGGGAAAC
>Ga0272443_10001542_pt1 | contig 33029 bp, 24 predicted proteins | sample SSMAcet12_FD_193581 | JGI IMG/M metagenome (GOLD analysis project Ga0272443, IMG submission 193581) | Marine sediment archaeal communities from Little Sippewissett salt marsh, Falmouth, MA, United States - SSM-Acet-12 | ecosystem: Environmental > Aquatic > Marine > Wetlands > Sediment ... | reverse complement strand
AAACAATCTGGCTGAATCGAACGGACCAGGAAAGAATTGCTCTCGATCCAATCTGTTTTGAGCAAAAAAAGAACGTGCAGCTTGACATCGAGCTCTTTATAGGTGCCACCCCTGCTTGTCATCCTGAGCGACAAGTGAAGGATCTGGGCTGAGAGCGGGAAATGATCTTCAATTCCACTCGAGAGCCAGATGCTTCACATAGCCGGCCCTGAGCGCAGTCGAATGGGTTCAGCATGACAATCGCATGTTTGCCTGGGTCATCTATGCCGACATGCGCGGGCCAGCGTGTTTAGAGGGAGACCGGGACGATCAAGTCCGGCAGCGCTCGCTTGGGGACATGATGAATGCCGGCGTCGTCGCGCCAGTACTTGATGTCGCCTTGCTCGCCGACCGGATCGATGACCACCTGTTCGGCCGGCTGGCCCAAAGCGAGGACGAGCAGAATCTCGTAGCGTGAGGGGATGCTCAGTGCCTGGCGCAGTTCGTCACGGGCCACCAGGCCGATCATGCAGCCGGCCAGGTCCTTCTCTCGCGCGCCCAGGAGAATGCTCTGGGCGGCGATTCCGTGGTCGCAGCCGAAATTGCGACAGACTTTCGTGTCGCCCAGCATGACGATGTAGGCCGAGGGCCGCTCGCCTGCCGCCGGACCGGGCCAATCCTTTAGATAACCGGCCCAGGTCAGGTGGGGGAAGATCGCCGCATTCGTTTCAGGATCGCACGAGAGAATATACTTGAGTGGCTGGAGATTCGCGGCCGAGGGCGAGAGCCGCGCCAGCTCGATCAGTGCTTCGAGTGTGCTCCGTTCGATGGCGAAGGCCTCGTCGAAACGACGGCAGCTTCGATTGCGAGCGATCAGGTCATGCAACATGTCAGATGCCTCCTTTGGACCACGGTGGCGGTTAGTGTGCGTCGTCAACGAGGCCCAGCTTGACAGCCAGCAGGGTCGGTTCCACGATGTGCAAATTGTTCAGCAGGGGCTCGGTGTACTTGATGTCTCCGTACTCGGCTTCGTCGAAGTGATGTTGCTTGCCGACGTGGTTGTTCCAGTCGACGCCTTCGGTGAGGAAGCCGGTGTCGCGTTGATGGTGCTTGGCGATGGCGCGGAGGATGGTCAGGCCGTCGCGCCGGTATTGCTCGTTCTTCGTGTCTGCATACGCTTCAAAATAGGCGGCTGCCGCTTCGGCGTTCTCCCACAGATAGGCGGTGTCCCAACTCTTCTCCATGTAAAGCAGCCCTTGGGTTTGCACGCCGTTGCGATCTTCGGCCATCTTGAACTGGTCCAGGCCGGCCAGACACTTCTCAAACGCGAACTTCCGCACGGCGTCATCGTTCAGCAGCCGTGCCGCCGCCCGCAAGGTACGAAACGCCACGGCGTACGCCACGCTCTCATGCTCGTCGTAGGTGTCGTGGTTGATACTGCCGAAGATGCCGCCGGCCTTGATGAAGACGTCGACTTTCGCGCGGACCTTGTCGGTGTAGTCGGCCAGCCCGCGCTCGGTCAGAGCCGTGTTGAGCTGGATGATGAACAGGCCGTCGGCGCTCTTCTCGAAGAGGATATCCCCGTCGCCGTAAGCGTTCTGCGGGAAATGCTCGCCCGAGGGTTTGCAGCGGCGGGGGTACCAGCCGTTGGCGGTGGAGCTGACGTGGGTGTCGATCCATTGGGCGGTCTTGACCGCGACCCGGCGCGTCGCGTCACGGCGCGGCCCTTCGAGCAGGTCACTGAACAGCAACAGTTGATAGGCGATCCGCGCCATCGATCCGGGACAGAGCCAGTTGTTCTTGTGCTGGTAGTTCAGGCAGAACGTGTCGGTGGTGGTCTCGCGATAGCCCGTGATGAAGCCCGTGTCGTGGTCGATGAAACCGGCTTCCAGGACGTGGTCGAGCAGAGACAAGGCCTTCTCCTGGAGAGCTGCGTCCTGGCTGTGCCGACCGAAGGCGTAGAGTTCGTACGCGCCGCCGGCGGCGTTGGCCGCCCAGCCCGGGCCTTCGAGATTGCCGAAATCGTGCCAGCCCATGATGTTGCCGTCCTTGTCCACAAAGCTCGACTTGCAACAGAGGTTGCCTTGGTACTCAACCAGCGTACGCTCGGTCGTGAAGCGGATCGAGTCGCGCACCGAATCGAGGATCGTGTAGTTGGGATCGGCAGGCAGGTAGAAGCCCGAGGCCAGGTCCACGAGCTTGATGTAGTCGAGCCCGAACATGTAGCTCTTAACGGCCTTCTCGTTGGCGCCGACGATTTCGACCTTCAGCCGATGGGCACCGCGGGGCAATTCGCGAATTCCCAGATCGAGCACGCCGGTCGCGATGACCCCGTTGTTGTAGAGATCGATCGGCTCGCCCAGCTTCGCGCCGTTGAGAGTCAGTTGCACGATCCCGTAGTCTTTGGCTTTGGTCAACTGCATCGTGATCCGGTAGGTGCCTTTCTTTTCTACCGGCAGGGCCAGTTCGAGGATGTCACCGACCTTCGCGCCGGTCCACCACAAGTGGGTGTCGCCGCTCCAGTCGGGTCCGTAGCCGTACATGCCTTGATGGCTGGTGTTGCCTCCGGTCTTGGAGAGAACGGGCAGTTGCTCACCTTCGAGCGCGCCTTTGACTTTGAAGACTTCGATGGGGTGCCAGTAGCCGAGGCGCTGGTCGACGCCGACCGGTTCGTACGGATCGCGCTGGCCGGGCGCCTGGTACCAGTACACCGTGCTGGCGTAGAGGGTGGGGCGGTCGTTGGCGTAGTACTTTTCAATGGCCGCTTCGAACGAGGTCTGGAAGGGGACGTTGTCGGCGATGTGCCAGCGGTTGACGGAGATATGGCCGCGGTTTTGCATGCTGATCGTCTGGTTGTGATAGCAGTTCTCGAACAGGGCGGGATCGCACCAGGCATAGCCGAAGTAGTCTTCCGAGCCGGTGCCGAAGGTGGAGGGGAATTTCTCGCCGTCGACGTAGAATTTCTCATCGCCTTCACCCCACCAGCCGCCGCGCGGGTTCCAGACGTGCAGCATGACGCCGCAGAAGCGGCCCCGGCCCTGTGTCTTGAGCATGGTCCAGTCGATCTTGCGCCGTTCGGCGTCGGCTGGCAACAACGCGTCGCGATGCCACTTGGCGTGAAAGCGCCCGAGCTTCTCGATCGGTTGCGACAGCGGGGCGCAGCGGAACTGGAAGCGAACCGTTCGGGCGGCGCTCCCGTCGTTGGTCAGCTTGATCGCAGCGCCGTTGGCAAACGGCATGTACCAATGGCTGTAGAAGCCGCGGTCCGTCATGCCCAGGGGCAGTGAGGCGTATTGGTTCACGCCCGGCGCGGTGCCGAAGAAATCGCCCAGCGGCGCCCACACGCTGGGCTGCGCTTCGCCGTCCCAGTACATGTGCAGGGTCAGCTCGCGCAGGACGTTCAGATCGTCCGGTGTTTCGCTGGGCACGTCCGTGTTGACCTGAATGTCCGTGATGGCCTGCGCGCCGTCGAGCTCAACGACAGTTACGGTCTGGCCCGGCTCGATGGTGACTTCTTTGCTGACGCGCTGCTCGTGACGCCTGCGAACCAGCGAACCCGGACCGGTCGAAATCAGTGCGGCGTTGGCGCGATCGAGGGCGCGCGTCGCGTCGGCCGGCAGTGCTCGTTTGAAGGTCGGCACGACGGTGCCTTTCGGATAGGTGGTATAGGTGAAGTGATAATAGGCGCCCCAGTCTTTCTCGGCCGTGATCTTGCACGACTTCTGGAAAGGAATCGGGACGTAGTTGTTCTGGCCTCGCGCCGTCTCGTGAACGAGAGCCGGATAGGTGAAGGGGGCGTTCTCCAGGTTGAAATAGCCGATGAAAGGCAGGTCCACGGTCGGTTCTGCCGCACCGTCGAGGTAGATCCTCACGCGACCTTCCTTGGGCAGGGCCGACCAGATGCGCCAGATCACGCCGGGCCCGTCGATCTCGGCAAAGACGAACTCCTCGCCTTCCTTGCGGATGAAGCCGCCCCCGTCGCCGTTGGCGTCCCAGTCCACGTAGCGGCCCGCCGCCGTGTCGTATTGGCTGCGGCGGTCCCAACTCGACCATTGCGCGCATTTCTCGCCAGGCAGGGGCAGCGTCGCCAGATGCTCCATATCGGTCAGGCGTTTGACCAGATCGACGTAGGTCAGTTCCTCCGAAGCCTGGGCTTGAGCCGGCCGCACCGGACTCACAACCAGCAACAAGGCGGTGCTGACGATCCAGATGGCCGGTGATGTTGCGTGGCGAACGTGTTGCCTCATTGTCAATCTCCCGTCTTTGCGTGGGTGGCCTCGATCGATGTTCTGCCTGGGGGCGGAGCCGCCGAGGGTCGATTTCGAAGGCTATCACATGGGCAGGGCCGCTGTCAATATTGCTTGTGTCTGGCGCGATAGGGCGTACTATGGGACTGGATGAGTTTTTTGAAATGACGATGGTTTTCTTCTCGGAGAAGGTAGAAATGAGAGTTTGGTTATGCAGGGTGGCGGTTGCCCTTTTCGTATTCGCAAATGCCGGGGCGCGTGCCGAGGGATTCAGTTGGCAGCAGACCTATGCCAAAATCTCTCCCACCGGTGACATCGCATGGGCGCCGCAGCCGTTTCGCTTCGAGCAGGGTGACTCGGTGCGGTACATCGACTACGAGGAAGGCGACGATTCCAACGATGGTCTGACCGAAAGTACGCCGTGGCAACACCATCCGTGGGACTCGCAAGCCTCCGGCCAGGCGCGGCGGTGCAAGGGCATTCATACCTACGTCTTCAAGCGGGGCGTGTACTATCGTGGCACGCTGCGGGCCCGGGAGTCGGGCGATGCGGACAACCCGATTCGGCTGACCAGTGACCCGGCCTGGGGCACCGGCGTTGCCGTCATCTCGGGCGGACACCGCATCACCAGCGGATGGAAAAAGGGAGCCAGGAACAAAGACATCCCCGAGCCCGGCAACGTCTGGACCATCGCTCTCGACTTCGCGCCGCGCACGGTATACCTGGTGCAGCCGGCGGGAGAGTCCGCTGCGCAAGACGACACGATCACGCGCATCCCGCTGGCGCGGATGCCCAACTGGACCGTGTCCGACCCGGAGGACGTCAAGAGTCAGTGGTGGCACTGGGACAACCCGGGCCATCCTTACTTCAATCTGACGATGAAGTCCGAGGATGGGCGCAAGACCCTGGCGATGGGCAAGGACACGCAGCACATCACGGGCCCGAAGGACCTTTACATGGGCGCGATCCTCTGGGCCGAGTTCGGGTGGGTCGACGGCACGCCCTATCCGTCGTATGTGCAAGGCTTCGACGCGCGGAAGAAGGCACTGGGCTTCGAGGGTTACCTGGGCAGCGCGAAATCGCGCATCATCAGCCGCAACCATCGCTACTACCTTGAGGACAAGCCGCATTATCTTGACGACCCGCGCGGCGAATACTGGTTCGAGAAGAAAGGGACCGGTGGCACGCTCCATATCATCCTGCCCCACGGGCAGAACCCGAATTCGGCCATCGTCGAAGCAGGCAAGGAGACCACGCTCATCGATCTGACCGGACAGCATCACATCGTCGTCAGCGGCCTGACTTTCCGCTTCGCCAACGTCTCCTGGAACCTGACCGAAATCCCGTGGCAATATTCGAAGAAATTCCGGCTCAAGGAACACATCTACCCGGCCAGCGTTCGCGTCTGGGGTCCCGCCGACGATATCACCGTTGCCCACTGCACGTTCGAGCACATCAACAGCGGCGTGCTGATGAAAGCCGTCAACCCGGGCGATCGCCTCGACCACATCGTCGTGCGCGACTGCGAATTCCGCGAGACCGACCATCACGGCGTGAGCATCGAAGAGGGCCTGCTCTGGGGCGACACCCTGCCCGACCGCGCCGGCCATCTGTTCGATGTGAAGATCCTGAGAAACCACCTGGTTCGAACCGGGCTGCGCTCGCCGCGGGTGGGGGCGACCAATGCCATCAACGTGGACAACGCCGAGACCCTGGAGATCGCGGGCAACGTCGTCGAACGCGCGTATCATGCGGGCATCAACGTGCGCGGCGCCAAGATCAGTGGCAACGTGCGCGACTGCCCGTTGACGCGCATTCTTATCTACCAGAACAAGGTGACCGATGCGATCCGGACGGGCGACGATTGCGGCAACATCGAGACGTGGCAGGGGGGCAGCGCGTATGTCTTCAACAATGTCTCGGGCAATCCCGGCGGCTTTCGTTATGACCACTGGGTTTCGGACCAGAAATCCAAAACGCCCGGCGGTTCGCGGTTCGGCATGGCCTACTATCTCGACGGCGCCTTCAAGAATTACTACTTCAACAACATCGGCTATGGCCTGAGCAACGAGATCCTGAGCCCGCACGGCGCGACCACCATGTTCCAGGAGATCATCAGCTATCAGAATATGTTCTTCAACAACACGGCGTACAACTTCCTTAAGGGCACGCGCCGCCAAGCCCCGCAGGCGGGCCGTAACAAGTTCATGGGCAACATCTGGGACAGCATCAGCGACTGGGTCTTCTGGCACACCAAACCGGCCAAGACGCCGGAAGATGGCAACGAGCGCGACGCGGGGAAGGTCGAGACGAATTACGCGCTCGAGACCAACGCGTTTGCGGGCAATGTCTTCCACGACATCGCGGCCAAGTACGGCGCCTTCAAATCGTCGGGCAAGTGGCATCGGACGTTTCAGGAGTGCCGCGCGGCGCTCAAAGAAGTCCAGGCGATCGCCTCCGATCTGGGCGTTGTCGCAGCCGAACCGGTGATGACCGACCCGGCCAACAAAGACTTCAGCCTGACGGCGAATTCACTCGCGCGCGACCGCGGCGTCAAATGTTTCGTGCCCTGGCCTCTGTATGCCACGGTGGGCGAGTGGAACTTCTACCCGGCCGGCAACGATCCAACCCGCATCCTCGACGAGCACTGGTACATGACGCCGTACTACTACGTCAGAGACACGTACTACCAGCAACCGATGTTCCCGCTGACTGGAGTGAATGTCACGGCAGAAAACTACGGCGACGGCCCGCTGGAGGACTGGACCGAAGGCGCGTGCACCTTCAACGGCCGAAACCAGTACGCGGTCTGTCCCGACGACACGCTGAACCAGACGCTGACCATCCCGATCCGCTACCGTTGGGACAAGAACGGACAGAAGGAGGATCGCAAGGTCACGGGCCGGGACTTCAAGAGCCCCCAGGTCTGGGATTCCAACTTCTGTATCGAGGTGTACTTCAAGACGCGCTCGAACGATTGTGTCGTGGTGCAGAAGATGTCCGGATCGGGCTATGGGCTGACGATTGACCGAGCGGGCCGGCTGGTGTTTGCCGTGCAGGCTGCGGGCGCTGCTTCCGAACTGACCAGCAGCGAGCGCATCAACGACGGGAAATGGCATCACGTCATCGCGGAAGCCGACCGTGCGGCTCGGACGCTCACGATTTATCTCGACGGCCGGCACGACACGTCCGGGCCCGGCCTCGGCGCCGTTTCGATCGCCAACAACAGCGATCTGTTCGTCTGCGGGACGCCCGAGGGCAGGTGCCTCAAAGGAACCGTCGACTTCCTGCGGATCTCGCTCGGCACCCTCCAGGACGCGAAGACGAGCATCGAAGAGTTGTACGCCTGGCAGTTCGACGGGCCGTTCCTGCGCGACTTCGCCGGCCGCAAGCCGCAAGGCCGGCGCGACGCAGGCGCCCTCGAAGCAATATCATTCTAATGAACGAGCCCCTGCCGGCCGGCAGAGGCTCGTATGCTTATCAGTGAATCGTCCGAGGCGCGGCAGTCCCTGGACATTCGAGGCCCTGCCCTCGCATCGTCAACGGCCGTACTTGACCGAGCAGCCGTAGGGGGGCGTTGCCGACGTGGGCACGTCCCGTCCGGCCAGCGCTGCATCGATGGCCTGATCGACGTAGTTGATGGCCGTTGCGCCCTCGGCGAGCTTGCCCATCGGTGCACTGTCGATGGCGCCGTTGTAGACGATGAGACCGTCCTTGTCGATCACGAACATGTGCGGCGTCGTGCGAGCGCCGTACGCGCGACCCACGCGCCCCGCGCGGTCATCGAGAATGGGGTAGGGCACCTTGTACTGCTTCGCAAAGGCGCGATTGGCCTCGGGGCTGGTGGTGTTCGTGCTGTTGATCCCCAGCCAGACCACTTCCTGGTCCTGGTACTTCTTCGCCAGATCGGCCATGGTGGACTTGGTCTCGTGGTGATACTTGGAGAACGGGCAATCCGGATTCAGCCATTCGAGGACCACCACCCGCCCCTTATACCTGGCGAGCGAGACGGTGCGGCCGTCGAAAGCATCGAGCTCGAAGTTCGGCGCCCGCCGGCCGCGACGTTCGAGCCGCTCGGCCCGCTGCTGCAAGGCTTTGGCCAGTGCTGCTTCACGCTGCTCCAACTGCGTCAGCTCGTTCTGGTACATCTTCTGGTGTTTGGCGATGAGCTTCTCGATGCTCTCAGCGGTGGCGGTGGCCTTCTCCTTCAGAGCCGTAGCGTGGATGGCTTTCAGATCGGCGGTCAAGCTCTCATGGCTGGCCTTCAACTCGGCGATCTGCCGGCGGATTTGCAGCGTCTGTCGCTGTCCCGCGGCTTCGCGCGCCTGCCGAGCCGGGTCCAGTCGCGGCCGGTTCGGGCGTGGCCGATTCGGTCGCGGCCCGGTGCCGGGCTGAGCCGCGACGACGGAAACCAGGGCCGAAACGCTCAGGATCACGCCCAGATAATTTAACGTCCGTTTCATGGTGATGTCCTCCAAATGGCAAAGCTCTCGTGTTCAGATGGCCTCTTCATCGGCAGTTTTCCGCATATCCCACAGGATTTGTGCGGTTAAATGTCTGGCGTAGAGGTTGCTACTGCTCGAGGGCAGGGAATGTTCGCTCGGCGGGGCAATGGAGCTGGGGCCCTGCGGCCCGGTCGTGGACGCCGAATCGGCCCCGCGCGGATGATCCGACCCTTGCGGCGCCTCACCCGGCTCGCTTTTCACCGTCCGGCGGGCCGCGAACCGGTTATTCGGACCCGGTCAGTGCCGCCTTGACCTCTGCGAGAAAGGCGCCGATCTGGGCGGCCATCTTCTCCGGGGCGCCGAGGTTTGCCTCGATCATGCCGACGATCTTCGAGCCGATGATGATCCCATCGGCGCCGGCCTCGGCCACCGCGCGGGCGTGCTGGGCGCTGCTGATCCCGAACCCGACGCAGACCGGGACCTCGGTCAGTTGCTTGAGTTGGCCGACCAGGCCTTCGACGGCTTCCGACAGCGCGGTGCGGCTACCGGTGACGCCGAGCAGGGAGACGGTGTAGATGAAGCCCGTGGTCTGCGCCGCGATCCGCTGCATGCGCTCAGACGTGGTGTTGGGTGTGACCATGAAGACGCTGTCGAGACCGGCGGCGCCGGCCGGGCCCTGCACCTCGTCCGCATCGTCAATGCTCAAGTCCGCCACCAGCACGCTGTTGACGCCGGCGGCGTGAAAGTCCTGGAAGAAATCGTCCACCCCATAGTGACAGATGAGGTTGTAGTACATCAGCAGGCCGATGGGGATGTCCTTGTAGGCCTTGACCTGTTTGATGAAGTCCAGCGCCTTGCGCACGTTCATGCCGCTGCGGACGGCGCGGATGTCGGCTTTCTGAATGGTCGGACCGTCGGCGATCGGGTCGGAAAAGGGGATGCCCAACTCGAGCACGTCGGCGCCGGCATCGATAGCTGCTTTGACCAGGGTCAGACTGGTATCGAAGTCGGGATCGCCGATGACGAAGAAGGGGATCAGCGCCGCGCGCTGCTGGTGGCTCAACTCGGAAAATACATCACGATATGATCTCATAGTCCTCTGTCCTGTCCAGGTTGCCTGTGAATAGGTCCCATCGGTCCTATAGGTCCAATAGGACCTATTCCAGCGGTCGATGCGCTTCCACGATGCCGACGTCTTTGTCACCCCGACCCGAGAGGTTGACCATGACGATGGTCTCAGGGGCCAGCGTGCCCTTGAGGCTCGCGACGTAAGCCAGCGCGTGCGTGCTCTCCAGGGCCGGCAGGATGCCTTCGATACGCGTCAGCAGGCCGAAGGTGTCCAGGACCGCTTCGTCGTCGGCCGCGACGTACTGGGCCCGGCCGATGTCACTGAGGTAGCAGTGCTCGGGTCCTACGCCCGGATAGTCGAGTCCGGCACTGATCGATTCGGTATCCATGACCTGACCCTCGGAATCCTGGAGCAGGTAGGACCGCGCGCCGTGCAGCACGCCCGGCGTGCCCGCGACGATACTGGCGGCGTGCTTGCCCGTGCTGACGCCTTCCCCACCGGCCTCGACGCCGATGAGCTTGACGTCCTTATCGTCGATGAAGTGGGCGAACGCACCGATGGCGTTGCTGCCCCCGCCGATGCAGGCGACCACCATGTCGGGCAGGCGGCCCAGTTGATCGAGGAACTGCTGCCTGGCCTCTTTACTGATGCAGCTCTGGAAGTGCTTGACGATCGTTGGATAGGGATGCGGGCCGGCGGCCGTTCCGAACAGATAAAATGTGTCGGTCACGTGCGCCGTCCAGTAGCGCAACGCGTCGTTGATGGCGTCCTTGAGCGTGCCCGTGCCCCCTTCGACCGGGATGACCTCGGCGCCGCACAGCTTCATCTTGTGGACGTTGACGCTTTGCCGTTCGACGTCGGTAACGCCCATGAAGATTTTCGTCTCCATGCCGAGCAGGGCGCCGATCATGGCGGTGGCCAGGCCGTGCTGGCCCGCCCCCGTCTCGGCGATCAACTTGGTCTTGCCCATGTGCTTGGCGAGCAGGCCCTGGCCCAGGGTGTTGTTGACCTTATGGGCGCCGCCGTGCAATAGGTCTTCGCGTTTGAGATAGACCTCAAAGCCCACGTGCTCGCTGAAGCGCTTGGCGTGATAGAGCGGCGTGGGCCGCCCCGCGTAGTAGGTCGAGAGTTCCGCCAGTTCCGCCACGAAGGCCTCGTCGTCGCGGAAGCGGTCGAACGCCTCCTCCAATTCTTCCAGGACCGGAATGAGCACTTCCGGAACGTAGTAGCCGCCGTAGCCGCCGTATCTGCCGCGATGTTTCATGTCGTGCTATCCTTTCGAGAAAGAACAGGTCCTATAGGACCTATATGACCCATGGGACCTATTGCTTTGCTATGCTCTGAGGTGTCGGATGTTGTCGAAGAGCCGTTTCATCTTGTCGCGATCTTTCTTGCCGGGCTCGGATTCGACGCCGCTGCACACATCGATGCCGTAGACGCCCAGCTCGACGGCCGCCACGGCGTTCTCGGGGTTGATCCCGCCGGCCAGGAAGATGCGCTTGCCGATGTGGCCGATGATGTTCCAGTCGAAGGTCAGGCCGGTCCCGCCGTACTTGCTGGGATCGTAGGCGTCGAGCAGGATCGCGTCGGTGAAGTAGTCGTCCACCTGTTTGAGATCGTCGGCGTCCTTGACGCGGATGGCTTTCATCGTCTTGGGGCTGTCGTAGGCCAGCCAACGGCAGAACTCGGCGTTCTCATCGCCGTGCAGTTGGATCCAATCGAGTTGGCACTGGCTGGCGATCTCGCGCGTCTCCTCCAGGGAGCTGTTGACGAACACGCCGGCCACGTCGACGAAGGCCGGCAGCTTGTTGATGATGGCCGTCGCGGTTTCCGGGGTGACATAGCGCGGGCTCTTCGGATAGAAGTTGAAACCGAGCAGGTCGACCCCCAACTCCATCGCTGCCGCCGCGTCTTCGTAATTGGTGATGCCGCAGATTTTCACTTTGGGTATGAGCATGTTATTCGTCCCATGCGATGCAGGGCCTCAACCCTGATTCGAAACCTCGATGAGTTTATCCAGACAGTTCAGGGCTTTGCCGTCGTCGATGGCGTACTCGGCCAGGGGCAAAGCCTGTTTGAAATCGGTCGCCAGGTCGGCTACGATAATCGCCGCGGCGGCGTTGAGCACCACGATGTCCCGCCGGGGTCCTTTCTCCTTGCCACTGAGAATGTCACGCACCAGCGTAGCGTTGGCGATAGCGTCGCCACTGCCGAGTTGGTCGATCGACGCGCCGGTGAAGCCGAACTCGGCCGGGTCCAGTTCCATTTCGCTGATCGCGCCGTCGCGCAGCTCGAGGAGGGACGTCTTGCCCAGCAGGCTGATCTCGTCCATGCCCTGGCCGTGCACGACCATCGCGCGGGTGACGCCCAACAGCTTGAGCGTCTCGGCGATGCGGGGCAACAGCGCCGCGTCGGCCACGCCCATCACCTGGGCGTTGGCTTGCGCGGGATTGGCCAGGGGCCCGAGGATATTGAAGGCGGTGCGGAAGTCCAGGCTCTTGCGGATCGGCTGGACGAAGCGCATAGCCGGGTGGAACTTCGGGGCAAACATAAAGCCGATGTGGGCCTCGCGAATGCACTGGGCGACGACGTCGGGCCCCGGTGCGATGTTGACGCCCAGTTCTTCAAGCACGTCGGCCGAGCCGCACTTGCTGGTGATGCCACGGTTGCCATGCTTGGCGACGTAGGCGCCGGCGCCGGCGGCCACGAGTCCCGCGGCCGTCGAAATGTTGAACGTTTTGACGATGGCGCCACCGGTGCCGCACGTGTCGACGAGCTTGTCGATCCCGGTCTTGACGGGCACGGCATGGTCCCGCAGCGAACGCGCCAGGCCGGCGATCTCAGCCGAGGTGGCTCTCTTCATCCGCATCATCGCCAGAAACGCCGCGATTTGCACCTCCGAGACCTCGCCTCCGAAGATGCGGTCTTGCAGGGCTTTGGCCTGGTCGAACGTCAGGTCTTTGCCCTCGAGCAGAACTTCCAGGTATTCCGTAATCGTCGCCATCGCTTAGCTCCCCACCGTTTGTCTGCGCGCCGCTGCGATTTGCAGCACGTTTTCGATGATCTTACCCCCCGCGGGGGTGAGAATACTCTCGGGATGGAACTGCACGCCGAAGATGGGCAGTTCCTTGTGCTGCACGCCCATCACGACGCCTTCGAACTCAGCCGTCTTCTCCAGGCAGTCGGGCAATTGCTGGGCCATCAGACTATGATAGCGTCCGGCCTGCAAGGGATTCTCGATGTTCGCGAACAGGCCCTGCTCGTTGTGCGTGACGCGCGAGGGCTTGCCGTGCATGGGCAGCGGGGCGTGACCGATCGTACCGCCGAAATACTGCACGATCACCTGATGGCCCAGACAGACGCCGAAGATGGGCACCTTGTCCTTGAAGTAGTCGATCGCTTCCAGTGACACGCCAGCCGTATCCGGATTGCCCGGGCCGGGCGAGATGACCAGCAGGTCCGGATGGAGCTCGGCCGCGATCGCCTTCAGGTCGTCCAGCTTCGTGTCGGCCCGGTAGACCTTCGTTTCGCACCGGCGCTTGCCGAAATCGTCCACGAGGTTGTACGTGAACGAATCGAAGTTGTCGACAAACAGCACCTTCTTATTCGTAGCTTCCATCGTTGTCCCCTTCACGCGAGCGCCCCGGTAAGGCTGCTTGACGTCATTGCCCTCGAATCGCCTTGAGGCACGAGCCGGCCTTGTGCTCGGTTTCTTCAAATTCGGTCTTGGGTACGCTGTCGTGCACGATCCCGGCGCCGACGCGGATGTAGGCGGTGTGGTCGCGCACCTGGAGGCTGCGGATCGTGATGCAACTGTCGAACTGCCCGTCGACGGTCAGGTACATCACGGCGCCGCCGTAGTAGCCCCGTTTGTTCTTCTCGAGTTGGCGAATGATCTTCATCGCCTCGATCTTCGGCGCCCCGGTGAGCGTGCCCATGTTCATCGTCGCCAGATAGGCGCTCAGCGCATCGAGGTCGTCGCGCATGGTGCCCTTGACGTTGCTGACGAGGTGCTGGACCGATTCGTATTTCTCGGCGGTCAGCAATTCGTTGACGACCCGGCTGCCCGGCGCCGCGACCCGCGCGATATCGTTGCGGGCCAGGTCCACCAGCATCATATGCTCGGCCAGTTCCTTGCGGTCCAGCTTCAGCTCCGCTTCGTAGCGGAAATCGGTGTCGGGATCGATTTGTCCGTTAATGCGGCCCCGGGGCTTGGTGCCCGCGATGGGGCGGATCTCCACCTGCCGCGGCCCGGTCCCGCTGACCCGCAGGTTCAATTCAGGACTCGAACCCAGCAGTGCCGTGTTGGGCATATTGAGATAGAACATGTACGGCGAGGGGTTCAGCTTGCGGAGCCTCTTGTAAACGTCGAGCGGCTCGTCCGGACAGGGCTCGGCCAGCGTCCGGCTCAGCACCACCTGGAAGATATCCCCGTCGATGATGTGCTCCTTGGCCTGCCGCACCATCTCTTCGTATTCGCTCTGGACCGTGTCCGTGGTCGCGGCCGGCAGGGGCTCGGGATGCCGCTGGCCCTTGGGCGGCTCGAAGCGGGCCATATTGAAGTAGTAGTCGAACGCGTCCTGGGCCTCGGCCACGGCCGCCTCCCGGTCACCGTTGGTAATCATGCAGTTGACGACGACGTAGCCCTGATTGTGCTCGTGGTCCATCAGGAAAATGTTGTCGGCAAAATACAGTTCGTAGTCCGGATTGCCCAGTACGTCCTGATCGTTGGCCGGGAGCTTCTCGAACTGGTCCACGAAATCGTAGCTCAGCGCCCCGAAGAGCCCGCAGGTGACGCGGAAGGGCTTGCTCGCCAGGCGGAAGGAAAACGCCACCGCCCGCAACACGTCCATCTGGTTGGTGCTGCGCAGGCGCGTCTGCTCGTCGACGATCCCTTCGGTCTTCTTGATCGTTCCCGTGATGGCGTCGGCGCCGAACTCGACCGATTCGCAGAAGGCAAACCGCTGCTCGTCAGCCAGGTAGCTCAGCATGCGCCGGCCCGTTTTGGTCAGGGCTTTGATGGTGAAGTCCGAGCCGGTTCCGGTCAGGTACAGGGCCGGGCGGGCGGTTCCGAAGCTCAGCGCCCCGGTGCCGGCCAGGTATTCGCGCGACTCCAGCAGGCAGCAGTTCCTGGCCCGGCCGTAGTCCGTCAGCTTGGAGAAGAACTCGAGCGGGTCGTCGATTTCGATCCGCTTGACGATCGGGACGATCTGCCCGGGCTCGGCTCCCTGAATGATCTGTCGATAATCTTCCATAGTCGGGCTCTCAGATAAGGTTTTCTACTCCCACGCGCCGCAAACACCAACAAAAAAACGCAGCCTGTCGTTTCCAACAGGCTGCGTCAAAAATCTTCTCTTCGCGTTTTTCTAGTACAGCAAACTACCGCTCGCCCGTCGGATATATGTCCTCCGGCCACCACCAAAAGTTAAAGTTGTAGCGGTAATTCTGCCTCATAGTGTCTCTATTAAACCCGCCTTTGCCCATTTTGTCAAGCCGGAAAAACAGAATTCCTGGTCGCGATCGCAATTTTTGTGGCGAGCTGCTCCTCGGTTTCCCCAGGCGGTGCATCGAGAGCACACCGCCGGGTGGCAGCCTCAAGTCCGCAGGACTTGGGGATGGTTCGCCGGCGTGGAACGTTACCATTGGGCCTCGATGTAGGGGCCTATCGGACCTTCGGGCTTGGGCTTGGGTCGCGCTTTGATAATCGCCTCGGCGATCGGCACGTCGCTGGGCCGGGTGATCTTGATATTGGATGAGTCCGTCTCGACGAGTGTCACTTCGTGCCCCAGGGCTTCGACCAGGAAGGCATCGTCGGTGACCTGGGCCTTGTCGAGTTGGTCGAGGTTCGCGTAGGCCTTTTTCAGCAGGCCGACCTCGAAGACCTGGGGCGTCTGGGCCTCGAACAGCCCGGCCCGGCCCACGGTCCGGGTGATGGTCCCGTCCTGGGCCTCCTTGAGCGTGGCAGTGACGGGGCAGGCGGGGATGGCGGCACCGCTTTTGGCCGCGGCGGAGATGACGTCGTCGACCATCTGTTCGGTCGCGCAACACCGGCACGCATCGTGCACCGCGACCAGCTCGATATTGTCCTTGAGCAACTCCAGCGCCGTGCGGATCGTATCGAAACGCTCCTGGCCCCCGAAGAAGGTCTTGACCCCGAAGAACTTCAGGTTGGCGCCCCATTTGACGGTGACGATCTCTTCGTCCTCTTCGGAGATACCCAACAGGACCTGCTTGACGTCGGGTCGGTTGGCGAACAGCTCGACGCTGCGCACGAACACGGCCCGGCCGCCCACGTCCACGAACTGCTTCTTGCGTTTTCCGCCGAACCGTGTCCCGGGCCCGGCCGCACAAACGATCGCTGCCACCTTCTTCGCCACTGTCGTCTCCTCAATTGTTCCAGACGCGAGACCTCGCGGCTGGTATCGGTCCTATTGGTCCCATAGGTCCTATACGACCTATAGGACCCATGCCGAACGCTATCGGCGTTCGGGGCTAATAGTCGATTCCCCTGCGCGCCCCGATGCCCTCATCGAACGGATGCTTGATCTTCTTCATTTCCGTCACGAGATCGGCCATCTCGACCAGTTCGACCGGCGCATCGCGACCGGTCAGAACGACCTCGACGGCTTGGTCGCGCTGCTCGATCAGACGCTTGACGTCGTCCAGTTCCGCCAGGCCGTGGCCCAGGCAATAGGCGAGTTCGTCGAGGATCAGGACGTCGTAAAAACGCTTCTGGGCCGTTTCGGTGAGTTTGACCATGACCTCGGCGATCGCCGCTCGCGTCCGGGCGACGGTCCCGGCGTCGTCGAACGAGCCGGCCATGTCCCAATCGATCTCCAGCGCCTCGACGCGAATGCGCACCGCCCCCAATTGCAGCGCGAAGCGCTCGCCCACGTCGAGCGAAGGGGGCTTGAGGAACTGATAGATCAGCACCTTGTTGCCCTGTCCGGCCGCCCGCAACGCCAGCCCAAACGCCGCCGTCGTCTTGCCCTTGCCGGCCCCCGTATAAACCTGAACCAATCCTTTCTCCAGCATGGTCCACATCTTATGACCATCGCCGCCACCATTCAAGGCCAGATCCGCCCGCGTAGCTTGCTCTTGTGGGGGCCAGCGAGAAACGGTAGCATTCCGGGGTGGAGAATTTGCTCTCCAGCCGTTCTGGGAATTGACAGATCATTTGGAGAATGGAACCCCACGAGCACGCGCCGACTGAGATTAGCTGTCCCGTTTGTCGGGCTAGGTGTGGTTCTTGCTGTTGGATATGGCTTCTACCGTCTTGTTCACCTGATTGTTTCTTCCTTGTTCGAATTGCTGCCGGCACTCGATCCCACAGTCGTCGCCGCGCTTATTGCCACAATGACGACCGCTATCGTGTCTGTTCTGAGCATAGTCTACAACCAGCGCAAGACGAAAGAGCGGGAAATCGCCGAGTCACATCGTCAACAGAAGATCGATCTGTATAAGAAGTTCATGGACAACGTTGTCGTGGGAGCGCTGCGTCTTGCGAAGGATAAGGCCGACGACGCTGATCTCCAGAAGCACCTGGAGACGTTCTTCCTTGACTTCACTGCGAACCTGATTGTCTGGGGTAGTCCCGGGGTGATCCACGAGTATACGAAATCCCGAAAGTCTGGCAATCAGCCTCAGATGCTCCTTCAGATAGACGATGTCCTACGTGCAATTCGGGAGGATCTGGGGCACAGCAATCGTAGAATAGGGAGAGGTGATCTGATCGCCTTGTTTCTGACTGATCCAGAACGGCTCAAAGAACTGACTCAGGTAGACAGATGACCCCAGTGGTCGAGTCTTCGCGCCCTGCTGGACGATGTGATTAGGGCATGTCCTGGGCGGGCTTCATGTCGGCGCGCAGTAGCTCGTTGACGACATGCGAAATGGTCGAGCCTTGGTCCCGTGCGATGCGCTCGACGAAGCGCTGCACCTCTGAGTCAAGGTACACCGGCAAGTTCAGTTGTGCCTTGGCGTTGTAGAACTTACCGCGCGTCGCGTTGGAGAAATCGTATTCCTTCTTCATGGTTGCTCCGAATACTGACGTTTCTCGCGTCGAGTAGCCTTCCTACAGGAGAAGATACGGATTTGGGCAGTCGAGGGATCAATCCACTCGAACGTGTGGCAGACGACCACGAGGGCGCCCGTCGACGAAAGTCCCAGGCTGATCCACCGATCTTCACTCTTGCTATGCTCCGCGTCGTACAGGGAAAGCGCACGCGGATCGGAAAAGACGGTCGCGGCTTGGTCGAACCCGATCCGATGCTTCCTTCTGTTGCTTTCGGCTTTGTCTGGATCCCACTCAAAATGGTATTCCACGAGAGCATTTCCCCTGACATCAACGGCCCTATTGGGGTTATTCTAGCAAATCGAAGCCGCGTCGACAATGGTTCCTATTGGATCAAGAGGAATCGCGTGGAAAAACGAGCCTGGGTTTGCCTCCCAGAGCCTGGTTTCGTTATACTGCACAGATTGCGCCAAAAAGACGAACTCGGTTTCGTCGAGGACCACTTGACCTATTTGCGAAGGGAGATCCATGAGTCGCTGGCGATCGAGACACGGAGTCTTTTCACGCGTTTTGACGATTCTGACCCTTGTGCTGGTTTTGGCGATGGCCGCGGCGGCGGCCGAACTGCCGGTCTCTGCGTCCCCGGACCTGGAGAAAGCGGTGCAGGCCCTGGCCAAGAAGGAGCTCAGCACGGCCGGCCCGGGATTCGACAGGATGATAAGCGATCTGTCGGCACCGGCCTTCATCAGGGGGCTGGCTTTCTTCGGTTTTGCCGAAAGGGTGCCCGAGAGCGGGGCGCCTGGAATCTGGGAGACGATGGCGGACGATCCTTCGCTGTTACGCTTCCATCGTGACACTGCGCGCCGCCTGATCGAAGAGGCTGAGCGCGGCGGGCGCGATTTCTCCGCCCATCGTGAGGTGTTACCCGAGTGGCCCAAACCGGGCAAGGTGTTCTATGTGGCGCCGGACGGAGTCGACGGGGCGGATGGTTCACGGCAGAGACCGTTTCGTTCGCTGGAAGCGGCGCGCGACGCGATTCGTTCGTTGAAGCAAGCGAGCGGCGGGAAGCTGCCGGCCGGTGGCGTGAACGTTGTGATCGGCGGCGGGCAGTATGCCTGCGAACGGACCTTCACGCTGACCGCGGAAGATTCCGGCACGGCTGAGGGGCCGGTGGTCTATCAGGCCAAGGCGGGGACTGCTGTTCTCCGAGGCGGTGCGAAGGTCACCGGTTGGAAACCGATCTCGGATGCAGCGTTGCGTACGAAGCTCGATGCGGCAGTGCGCGAGCGGGTGGTGGAGGCGGATCTCAAGGCACTGGGCATTGACGACTGGGGGGATGCGACGGCGCTGCGGCGTCGGCCGGAATTGTTCGTCGATGGTGTGCCCCAGACGCTGGCCCGCTGGCCCAACGAGGGGTTCGTCAAGACCGGTGATATTCTGGGCAGCGATACCTTCAAGGTCTGGAACCGGATCGAGGGCTGCCGGGACGGGAAGTTCAAGTATGTCGAGGATCGACCGAGCCGGTGGGTGGATGAACCTGACGTGCGGCTGTACGGCTATTGGTTCTGGGACTGGTTCGAGGAGTTCCAGACGGTCGCGACGATCGATCCCGGTGAGCAGAGCTTCACGCTGGCCAAGCCGTATTCCAATTACGGCTATCGCAAGGACCAGCGCTACTACGCTCTGAACATCTTCCGCGAACTCGATGCCGAGGGCGAATGGTATCTGGACCGCGGGACGAAGAAGATCTACTGGCTGCCGCCGGCTGGGCTCGACGTGACGCAGGCCGAAATCGTCTTGAGTGTCTTCGACAGGTCTTTCGTGACGATGACCGACGTCGAGCATGTGGTATTGCGCGGGCTGACACTCCAGGAGGGACGAGGCAACGCGATCGAGATCCGGGGCGGCGCCGATTGTTTGGTGAGAGACTGCACGATCCAGCGTTTCGGGGGCGATGGGATCATCGTCGCAGGTGGCCATCATCACGGTGTTCTCGGCTGTACGATTCACACGATGGGTTGCGGCGGGACGCGCGTCGCGGGCGGCAGTCGCGAGACACTGACGGCCGGCAAGCACTTTGTCGAGAACTGTCATATCCGCAACATCTCGCGCCTCAAACGCACTTACACGCCCGCGGTCCATCTCGACGGGTGTGGCAACCGCATCGCGCACAACCTGTTCGAGGACATGCCCTCGTCGGCGCTGCGCGTCGAGGGCAACGAGCATCTGATCGAGTTGAACCTCATTCGCAACGTCGTTAAAGAATCGGACGACCAGGGCGGGCTCGACATGTTTGGCAACCCGCTCTATCGCGGCGTGGTCATCCGCTGGAATCGCTGGAGTGACATTCGCGGGGGTACGCAACACGGGGCCGCGGGCGTGCGGCTGGACGACATGATCTCGGGCGTGGCCATCTATGGCAACATCTTCGAACGCTGCGGCGCCGTCCACTTCGGAGGCGTCCAGATCCACGGAGGCAAGGAGAACCTTGTCGACAATAACGTCTTCATTGATTGTCTGGCGGGTGTGAGCTTCAGCCGTTGGGGCGAGTCGCGCTGGCTCGAATCGATCGAGAAGTTCCTGCCGCAGGCGAAGTCACCTGTCTATGCGCAGCGCTATCCCGAGCTGGCCGATCTCAAGCAGAACCCCAACGTCAATTTCATTTGCCGCAATCTGTTCGTGCGCTGCGACGATGTCTTCATTCGTGATGGGCAGGTTCAGCTCACGGCGCTCAACAAAATCGGGGGGCAGTTTGAGGCGGAGGTGGCGACGACCAGGCCGCTGCCTGCTCTACTCTTCGAGCCTATTCCCGTCACAGAGATCGGGCCGTATGCATCGAATTGACCCGGGCTACGCCTCGTCTTTGGACCCTTCTTCGAGGGCTTTCGACTCGACCGGCAGGGCCGCGGGTGCGTGTGATGCTTCGTCGCTGGTGATGACGATCTCGGTGGCGTAGTCGGGATAGGACAGCGAGAAGATCTTCTTGAAGGCCAGCTTCGTTTTGTCGCGGAGCAGGTCGAGCACGTAGAATTCGTTGACGTTCTTCAGGGCACTTTGCCTGGCCTCGTCGTCGAGGGCCAGGACCTCGTCGGAGCTGAAATCCTGGATGATATCGAACTTCCAGGGCACATTTTCGGCCTTTTCGAGGGGCAGCTTGTAGAATTTTCGGTTGTAAATCTCGCAACTGAGGATTTTGGGGGTGGGCAGGGAGATGCGGATATTCCGTTCCTCGTCGTTGATATCGTAGTCGAGCAGTTCCAGGTCGAAGCCCACCTTGAGCTTGGCCGTATAGCGCAGCAGGCCCCGTTTCCAGCGGACGGTGATGAGGTTGGTCTGCTTCTCCTTGATCTCAGCGACGCCCTCAGTGATGTACTCGAGGACCGCCAGCTCGGCGATGGCCTGGATCGAGCGGATCAGCGAAGTGGTCGTTTTGGTCTGCGTTTCGGTCCGACCGGCCAGTTTTCGCCCGATCACGAAGGCCAGGAAGGCCACCGCCGCGACCACCGCCACGTAGAGGATGTCATTCAGCATGTTATCTGCCCTTACCGTCAGTCCGGCCGGATCGGGGTGACGTCAGCGTGCCAGGCGCATCTGCCTGTTGCATCCGGCGCAACTCGTTTCTGAGACGATACTTATTATGATAGTCGCCGTCAAAGCAAAACTATTGCTGTCCCCGTCGCGGTTGCGGCCCGGCCAGGGCCCGGTCGAAGGGGCCCGGGCGAGCGCTGCCGGGCTCCTAAGTGCTTTACCAGCCAATATTTTGCTCAGATGCCGTGGCTCGATCGCCGATAATTCACTAGCAGGGCCTATTTTGCAGTTCGTTTGCAAAAACCCACCGGTCGGCTTAGGATAGGGGGGCCCGCAGCCACACGCAGCGTTTGTAAGGATCATTGCCGAGGTGACGCAGGACAACAGTCAGATCGAGCTATCGGTGGTCGTGCCGCTGCTGGACGAACAGGACAACCTGCGTCCGCTGTATGAGCAGATCAGAAACGCCGTGGAAGGCCGCTACGAGTACGAGATCATCTTCATCGACGACGGCAGCACGGACGAGAGCTTCAACATTCTCAAGGGTTTCCACGAGTCCGATCCGCGGGTTCGCGTCCTGCGTTTCCGGCGGAACTTCGGGCAGACCGCGGCGCTCAGCGCCGGGTTCGAGCATGCCCGGGGGCGGGTCATCGTGGCGTCGGATGCCGATCTCCAGAACGACCCGGCCGACATTCCCATGCTGATGGAGAAGCTCGAAGAGGGCTACGACGTCGTCAGTGGTTGGCGCAAGAAGCGGCACGACAACGCCGTGACGCGCCTGCTGCCTTCGAAGATCGCCAACGGGTTGATCTCGAAGATCACGGGCGTCGAGTTGCACGATTACGGCTGCACGCTCAAGGCATATCGCCGTGAAGTGTTGGCCGAGACCAAGCTCTACGGCGAGATGCACCGCTTCATTCCGGCGCTGGCCAGTTGGAGCGGCGCGAAGATCGCCGAGTGTGTGGTCAACCACCGGCCCCGCACCGCGGGCGTGGCCAAGTACGGCCTGGGACGGACCTGGAAGGTCGTCCTCGATTTGATCACGGTCAAGTTCCTCGGCTCGTTCTCCACCAAACCGATTTACATCTTCGGTGGGCTCGGCGGCCTGACCGCCCTCTTCGGCCTGCTCTTCGGCCTGCTCGTGATCTCGCAGAAGATCCATTCCGGCACGGACATGAGCGGCAATCCGCTCCTGCTGCTGTCGGCCGTCCTGATGATTACCACGGTTCAGTTCATCCTCATGGGTCTGTTGGCGGAACTGCTGGTGCGGACCTATCACGAATCGCAGAACCGGCCCACGTATGTTATCAAGGAGATCCTGGAAGTCTCGGATCGCCAGGGAGATCGTAAATGAGCAAGGTTCCGCCGCGCAAGAAGACGACCCACGGACGTTCCGGCGCCAAAGGCAAGTCGTCGACCTTCCTGACCGGTGAGCGCAAGCAGCTCCTGCTGGCGCTGGGCGTGGTCGTGGTCCTGGCTGGCATTCCCTTCGGTTTGGGCAAGTACTTCGAATTCAACTCGCCCGGCCCGTTCGACAGCGGTGCCTACGTCTACTCGGCCGCCCACATCCTTTCCGGGGCCCAGATCGGTGTCGACGAGAAGCCCAGTGCCCAGTTGGGCACGCTGTTGGTGAACATGCTGGGCGTCAAGCTCTGGGGCTACAGCGACATCGGCCCCAAGCGGGTTCAGATGCTCCTCCAACTGGCTGCCTTGCTGTTGATGTTCATCGCCTTGCGTAAGGTCTTTGGTACGCCGGCCGCCTGTCTGGGCGTGATCCTCGCTTCGATCTATCTCTCGTCGCCGCTGGTCGCCAAGTTTGGCAACGTCAAAGAGCAGTACATGATCGCCTTCATGGTGATGGGGATCAGTTGTTTCATCCTATACACGCAGAGCGGGCGCTGGTGGCAGGCGGTGCTGACCGGCATGCTGTTGAGCTGGGCGCCGCTGTTCAAACAGACGGGTTTGTCTGCCATCGGTGCGGTCGGCCTGTTCGTACTGCTTCAGCCCGTGCTCAAGCATTGCTCCTGGAAAGCGATGGGGCGGGATGTGCTGTGGCTGCTGGCGGGGTTTGCCGCCGGTATCGTGCCGCTCTATATCTGGATGCTCGGTTGGGATGTGGGGATGTCGTTGCCTTATGCGTTTGTCTGGAAGGTTCTGGCCAGCGCGCTGCCGTCCGGGGGGTCGGAGGCCGGCGCCAAGGTCGCTTCGAGTTACGTCTCGGGCAGCCGCGAGCTCGTGCCCTTCTCCGAGCAGTGGCCGATCGTGACGCGCTATTACAGCCTGTTCGTACTGCCCATCGGTCTGGCCCTGGGCGCCATCACGGCGCGGCTGGTCCTGATGCTGCGGACGCCCAAGCCCGCGAAGAAGAAACAGGACATCCAAGGGGTCGATCGCCTCGTCCTGCTGCTGGCGCTGTGGTGGTTGCTGGACATGGCTTTCGTCTGGATCAGCCCGCGTTCGTACGAGCAGTATTACCTGCCGCTGAATGCCTCGGCGCCCATGCTGGGTGGCTATCTCGCCTACCTCTACACGCGTAAGCTTCAGGCCGACCGCGACACCAACCGCTGGCGCGTGCTGGGGTTGCTGGCCCTGGTGCTGATGCTGGGATTGTCCTGGCACGTGTTCTTCGGCATTCGCAAAAGCCCGCACAGCGGCACGATCTACCGCAACTATCAGACCCAGAAGCCCGAACGTCGGCGCGGCTACCTCCAGAAATGGCAAGAGATCAAAGTCCAGCGCCAGAACCAGGGGCGGTATGCCTGGCAGCAGGTGGGCAAGTACATTGAGACGCATTCCGAGCCGGACGACCGCATGTACGTCTGGGGTTGGTACCCGGGCATATACGTCGCGGCTCAGCGCTTCAGTTCCTCGCCCAGCTCCGTTTGTATGCCCCGGCCGGCGCCGCCCGTGCTCGAGCAGAAGATCGACGATTTGCTGAAAGCGTTCGAGGCTCGCAGGCCCAAGTTCATCGTGGACTCACGCAAGCGCCATATCCCGATCGAAAGGCCGCCATACGAGCTGTGGCCCATCTTGCCCAAGGGACTCCTGGGGGCGAAGAAGCAACAATTTCTGCCGGCCGACAACGACGCACTCGTCGAGACCTACGACAAGGCGTGGGCCCAGATGCTGCGCCAGCAGTTCGACGAAGCCGAGGCGCAGCGCTACGAGATCCTCAAGCCGTTCCGTCAGTTCGTCATGAAGCATTACCGAATTGTCAACATGTTCGGTCCGCACGTGCTGTTCGAGTTGAAGCCCGGCGCGGCCGGAGGAGAGTCGTCGTAACCGTGGCCAGTCTGCGTCTACTCATGCTCAACTACGAGTTTCCACCGATCGGCGGTGGCGGGGGGCAGGCGCATCGCTCGCTCCTGACCCAGTACGCTCAGCGCTCCTATCTGAGCGTGGACGTATTGACCTCGGCGCCGAGCCCGGCAGATACGGTCGAGATGTTGGGCGAGAACATCCGCATTCACAAAGTTGGGATCCATAAGAAGCATCTGCATTTCTGGCGGAAGACCGAGGTGCTCGAATGGCTGCGCCGGGCCAAGGGGCCGTATCGGCGCTTGCTGCGGGACAATACCTACGACCTGGTCCATGCCTTCTTCGGTTTCCCCAGCGGCTGGCTCTGTTACCGTACAGCCAGGCGGCTGCCCTATCTGATCTCGTTGCGCGGCTCCGATGTCCCCGGTGACAACGCCCGGCTCCAGTGGGAGTACAAACTGCTGGGACCCTTGGTGTTCAAGCCCATCTGGAAGCGGGCGGCGGCGCTGGTGGCATGCAGCGAAGGGCTCAAGACGCGGGCGCTGCGCTTCATGCCCTCGGCGCAGATTGAAGTGATCCCCAACGGCGTGGATCTCGAGACGTTCCGCCCGGCCCCAGCGGCACCCCGCGCCCAAGACCAACCACTGAAGCTGTTGACGGTGGGCCGGCTCTCGGCGACCAAGCGCCTCAACATGTTGATCGAAGCGGTGGAACATCTGCGGGCCACAGGGGTCGAGGTGAAACTGGATATCATCGGTGGCGGGGCGCTGGAAGCTGACTTGCGCCAGCTTTTGGGCCGCAAGCAGTTGCGCGACAGCGTGACGCTGGCCGGACGACGCTCGGCGCAGGAGATGCCTGAGATTTATCGCCGGCACGATATGTTCGTCAGCGCCAGCAGCCAGGAAGGGATGAGCAACGCCATGCTGGAAGCGATGGCCTCGGGGCTGCCCATCGTGACGACCCGTTGCGAGGGGCTGGAGGAACTGATCGCGGACAACGGTGTGATCGTCGAGCGTTCGGAGGCCGACGCGATTGCCTCCGCGGTCAAAACCCTGGCGACCGATCCGGCCCACCTGGCCCGGATGGCCGCGGCCGCCTCGGCGCGGGCCGCACGCTTCACCTGGGCCGCCGTGGCAGAGCAGTACCTGGACCAATACCAACGCATCCTCGATGAAGCACGAACAGGATCAGCATGAACTGGAGAAAACCACTCATCTACACCCTGCTGCACCTCAGTGGGGGGCAGATCCCGCGCTGTCTCAAGCAGATGCGCGACCTGGAGCATGGCAATGCCGAACAACTCGATGCGCACCGGGATGAGAAGCTCACCCGGTTGCTTCTGCATGCCTATGAGAACGTGCCTTACTATCACGACCTGCTCCAGACGCATGAGGTGGTCGTGGACGGTCGGGTGCGGCTTGAGAATTTCTGCTCGCTGCCGCTGCTGACCAAGGACATCATCCGGCAGCAGGGCGAGAGGATGTACGCCCGCGATCGGCAGGCCCGCAAGCCCTACGAGAACACCTCCGGGGGCAGCACGGGCGAGCCGGTTCGCCTCCTGCAGGACGCCAATTACGACCACTGGAACATTGCCACCAAGCTCTATTTCAATCTCGTGGTCGGCAAGGACGTGGGCGAGCCCGAGATCAAGTTTTGGGGGTCCGACCGCGATATCCTGGCGGGCAACCTGACCTGGAAAGACCGCCTGATCAACGTGCTCTACAACCGGCGGTTCTTCAATTCGTATCGCCTCGGGACGCCGGAGATCGAGAAACTGATTGCCCTGAACAATCGCTTCCGGCCGGCGGCCTACTGGAGTTATATGGAATCGGCGCACGAACTGGCGAAATACCTGCGTCAGAACCCGCGCGAGTTTCATCCGCCGCGGGTGGTAATTAGCACGATCGGCCCGCTGACCGAGGCGGTCAAGACGTTGATCGAGACGGAACTGAAATGCCACGTGTACAACCAGTACGGCTCACGCGAGGTCGGAGCCATTGCCTGTCAGTGCCGGGAACAGAAAGGGCTGCACACGTTTCCGTGGTGGAACCACGTGGAGATCGTGGACGAGAACGCGCAGCCGTTGGAGCGGGGTGAAGGGCTCGTGGTGGTGACGACGCTGGAGAACTACTCGATGCCACTGATCCGCTACGAGATTGGCGACGTGGCCGTAGCCGGCGGGCGCGGTTGTGCGTGCGGCCGGAACAGTTTTCTGCTCGAGGAGGTGGTGGGACGGACCCTGGGCTATTTCAAGATGCCCGATGCATCGAAAGTGCATTCGCATTTCATCGTTCAGGCGCTGTTCTTCCGTGACTGGATCAAGCAGTTCCAGGTGGTACAGGACCGGCTCGAGCATGTGCTGATTCGCGTCGAACTGAGTCCGGACACCCAGGTGCCCGAGGCCGACCTGGCCGACATCCGCGCCAAGACCAAGGTGCTGATGGGCCCGGCGTGCGACGTGGATTTCGATTTCGTGGATCGCATCGAACGAAGCGCCAGCGGAAAATACGTGTATACCGTGTGTGAGGTGGAATAGACGGACGCCGACGTTCGCGCCGGTGACATCGCCTAAGAATTTACCATGCCGATCAAAGTTCTGCACGTTATCGATCATCTCGGCTACGGCGGAGCACCGATGGTCGTTAAGAGCATCGCCGAAGCGGTCGACCCCGCGCGCTTCGAGACCCTCGTCTGCTCGCTGCGGACGAACCCGCGACCTTTGCCGGTCCCGGCGCCGGTAATCGATCTCGGCTCGCGCAAATTCAGCCCGTATCCGATCTGGGGCATCGCGCGGGTTTGCCGGCAGCACGGGGTGGATCTGGTGCACGCCCATCTGACCCGTGCGACCATTTGTGCGCTGCTCGCGCGCGCGCGGCACTCGGCGCCGGTCATCGTGCACGAGCATGGCCCCATCTACGCCAAAGGTGCTGTCTACGGCGTGTACCGCAAGCTGTTGCGGATGCTGCGCCGTCGCCCGGCAGCGGTCATCGCGAATTCACAGGCCACCGCCCGGCGGCTCGAAGAGCAGATCGGCATGGCCCCCGAGAAAATGACCGTGATCTACAACGCGATCGACCTGGAACGGTTCGACGGCGCGCGGGCCGACCGGGAGCGGGCCCGGGCCGGGCTGGGTGTCTCCGCGGAGGATTTCGTGATCGGCTTCGTCGGCCGCCTTCAGGCGTTCAAAGGGGTGGACATCCTGGTGCGGGCCATGGGTCTGCTCCTGAAGAAGTCAGGCCGCTATCGTTTGGTAATCGCGGGCGATGGGCCCGAACGCGCGGCGCTGGTGGCGCTGGCGGCGACGCTGGGAGTTTCCGAACGCGTCGACTTTCTCGGCATGCGCAGTGACGTCGAGGGCGTGATTCCGGCGTTTGACGTGGCCGTGATGCCGTCGCGACACGAGCCCTTCGGTATCGTGCTGCTGGAGTTGCTGCGCATGAAGGTGCCGGTGATTTCCTCGGGTGTCGATGGCATGGCCGAGCTGGTGGACCACGAGAAGACGGCTTTGGTGGCCCAGCCGAATACACCCGAGACCCTCGCGGATTGTATCGAGCGTTTGGAGGCCGACGACGACTTGCGGACGCGGCTGCCCGAAAACGCCTACGCGTTCACCGCTCAGTTCGGGCTCGCCCAGCAGATTGCGGCCCTCCAGGATCTCTACGACCGGACCTACCGCGCCGCCCACCCGTAGACCTGAGGTGCGCTGTAACCCAGCGACTAAGACTCCAGGATGTGCTTGAGCAACTGCCCGGCCTTCAGCGCCATGTCGCGCACGTCGCCCAGGCGTTCGGCCAGATGGGCTCGCACGGCGTCCTTCTGCTGAAGCAGACCATCGATTCTCTCGACGACGGTTTCCGGCGTGATCTGGTTGGGGACCAGGCAGTAATCCGTGTGGCCGAAGAGGTCCGTGTTCACACCTTTCGACTTGATGCTGTAGCTGAACGACAGCGTGGGCACGCCGCTGGACAGCGCCGCGATGGTCGAGTGCATCCGGGCGCCGGCGAAGACCTCCATCTTACTGATGATCCACTTGACCTGCGGTGCGTTGTACTCGGGAGAGACCAGGGTGACATTGGGGGCGGTGAGCGTGTCGCGGGCGAGAACATCTTGCAGTAAGGTGTCGTCGCAGAAGCCGAACCCTCCGACGACGTGCGGCACCAGATAGATGGGGCGGCCCGTCTTTTCGGCGAGCAGATTGATGATCCGCACGGCCATCTCTTTCCACCGTTCCACGTCGCCACCGGTGACGAAGCGGGCCAGTAGCGGGCTGAGGTTCAGACCGATGGCGCCGTCGGCGACGTCGTAGCCTCCGGGCGGCTCCTCCGGGGGCATCACGAAGGCCGCATCGGCGACGCGATGCACGTTGTCGGTCAGTCCCTGTCCTGCCAGGTACTCCACCGTGGCGGGCTCGCGGGCGAAGATGTGCACCTTGCTCAGATGGTCGATCATGTACCGTTCGTAGGAGGGCGATCGACTGAACGGGCCCACCGAAGCGCCCCACAGGACCATCGGCTTACGATGCGCCAGCGCCAGTTCGTCCAATTCCGTGCAGGCGACGGGGCCTTTGGTCAACCACAGCGGGCCCTTGGTGTAATCGAGGCTGTAGTTGTCCCCACCCAGAGCCAGCACGGCCTTGGCTTGGGGCAGGTAGGGTTTTAGATCCTTGTAGATGATGTGACGCAACACGCGGGGGCAGAGGACGCGCAGGCCGTTGATGAGGAAGAAGTAGGGATCGCCCGTGCGATACGACTTGTACATCTTCTTGTGAACGATCTGCGGATTGGTCTCGTGCGTACGCTGGTACTCGAACTGCGCTTCGCTCTTGTAAGAAGTCGCCACTACGAACTTCGAGTCGGGAAAGTGCGTGTTGAGGATGTGCGCGGTACCGCGCAGGATGCCTTCGCAGCCGCGATTGAAATTCGAACTGTTCCCGGCCAGGACAAAGAGCGGCTTCGAGGTGTCCATAAGATCGAGTTCGGTGGTTTGCGTCATAGCCTGTCTTTCACGATGATGCACGTTGGCTTGGATTGAAGCGCCGAAGCCTCTTCTTCAGAGCGTTCGGCGCGTGGCGGACGAGGTTGATCAAGCTACCTAGGAAGATCCAGAGCCGCAAGCGATGCTTGAACAGGTCGAGTCCGTCCCGCGCCTCCTGGGCCAGGAAGGCTTCCTGACTGAGACGGCGCAGCTTCAGGCGCAGCCGCTGGAGGCACCGGAACAGCCACGAGCCGGCCCTGGGGTCGGGCGAGACGCGCTTGCGCGGGCGCCACTGCCGCCTTTGGGCCGCGCGATGGAGCCGATATTGCAGACCCTCGCGCCGTTGTCGCAGCGCCCCGGATTGCGATCGAATGACCTTCTCGATCGGCAACGGCTCCAGCGACACCCGTCCGTCCCGCGTCCCTTTTTCCAGCAGGGCGAGCATCTCGGGCTTGCGGCAGACGACGAGACTGGTGCCCCGGGAGTCCCGCACGTATTCGGGCAGCCAGGCGTCGCCAATCACGACGTCGGCCGTCTCGGCGAACACGTCGTCGCAACACTCGCACGCCTCCAGCATGAACAGGTTGTTGCCCCAGGAGCCGGCCCAGACGTCCTGCATGAGCACCTCGCGGTGCTCGTCGGTATCGCGCAGGGAAACGGAGAACGCGTACTTGTGGGCAGGCTTGCCGGCGACTTTATGGCGGAAATCGACCGTGCGGATCTGGCTTTCGTCGACGCCGCAATGGCGGGCCAGGTACGCCGCGTATTTTTTCGTCTTGAGATGGCCGCAGACCAGGCCGATCGTATAGCCGATGCGGTCGCGCAGGTCCGGGTCGACCTTCATCGCCAAGTGCAGGCCTTTGAGGAAGCACGGCAGGGCGATGAACAGCACCTTGCCCTCGAAGGTCTTGATCCGGCCGATGATCTCGGACATTTCGACCGGATAGTAGCGAGACTTGCGGCAGCGGGCCAGGTCGGCCCGGTCGGTCACGAGTCGAAACGCAAACAGATCGGGTTCCTGTTCGGCTGGGCCTACGCAGGCCACGGCGTCGACCTGACCGCCGGAAAGAAGCTCGCCTGCCAGCCAGGTGACGAGGCCGCCGGAAGTGGCCGTCATGCGTGTGGCCTCGTCGGTGACATGCCCGGCGAAGCACTGGAGATAGAACCCGGTCTCGGGGCGATGCTCGATGCCTTCGATGTCGCCATAAAGGCCCGCCGCGATCGTGTCCTCATTCTCCTCGTGATCGGCAAACGGGCAGACTTGTAGACTTTGCGGACCCCATCCCGGTGTTTCAGGAGCCACGAGCTCGGGCAAACGCGCGCCGTATTCGTCGGTGCGCATGCACAACACGGTTGGCAACGCGCCGGCGCACAGGCCGCAACCGACACACAGGCCGTTGGCGACGACCTGCGAAATGACACTTTCCTGGTTCGTTTCACTCATGACATCGTCTGTTCATAGTTACAGGTCAGCACAGTTGCAGCAACTTCATTATTCTCGCGCGGAAATATAGTTCATAGATGACCAATTTCACGAAGCACGCCACCACGGTCGCTATCGCCGCGCCCAGAATGCCCATCGACGGAACCAGTGCCAGGTCGAGCGCCACGTTCAGCAGAACCTGGATTACATTGACCGTGTGCGTGAATCTGTACTTCTTCATCGCATCGAAGAGCGGGTGATAGAAGCTGACGTAGACGATGGCCACGGAACCGACGAGGAGGACACGTAGCACCATCGTCGCGTCCGGGTAGGCGTCCTGATAGATCAGTTCGAAGAAGTACGGCGCCAGCACGAACACTACACCGATGAGAACGACTCCCAGCAAGAGCAGTTTGCGCATCTTGTGGAACACATAGTCTCGCATCTTCTCGGTATCGTCGAGATGCTGGTTGATAAAGGGCAGAAAATAGGCCCGGAGACCGAGGGTCAGCGTGGCGATCCCTTTGAAGATCTGATAGCCCAGGTTGTAGTTACCGATGGCGTCCATGGAGACGAAGAGGCGAAGCACGAAATTATCGCCCCAGTTGATGAAGTAGACGGCGGTGGCCCCCAGGAAGACCCACTTGGTGAAGTGAAACATGTCGCCAAAGCACTTGCGTTCGAGGGCGAAGGGGCGCAACACGCGGAAGTCCAACGTCGGCAGGAAGGCGGCGAGCAGGACAACGCTTGCCGCCGGGTAGATCAGCAGCACGGTGCGCAGGGCGACATGCCCCGTCGCATACAACGCGGCGATGAAGACCACGATGAGAAGCCCGAAGACCAGTTCGGCCAAAGAGCTCCTGATGCGCTGGCCCAGTGCCATGAACAGGCTACAGAGAAACGTCTTCAGAGAGATTCCCGCAAACGCCAGAAAGATGAAGAACAGGTCGTTGAATTCGATCTTGGCGAAGTTGGTGATGGCGCCGTGCAGCGGAAAGGTGATGGCGGCGAACAGGAACAGGCTCATCGCCAGGAACGTCAGTTGGACGGAAAACGCCTTGTTGATTTTGCCGCCGGTGTTCTTCTCCTGGCCGGCGAAGATGATGAACGGCGTTTGCGGCGAGACGGTGAAGAGCATCGAGAAGAAGAACACGATCATGATGGCCAGCGAGTAGCTGCCGAACATCTCGGGAGAGAGCGACTTGGCCACGGCCAGCGGAGCGATCATCCCCAGGGCCCGTCCCAGGCCGTGCAGCAGGGTGAACGTCATGAGCGTCTTGCCCTGCTTGAGCTGCTGTCTGATCTTGTTCCACATGAACCGGCCGTTACCCCACAAAAGAAACGCGGGAAATCCCGCGTCCGTCCGTTTGTCACGATCCGGCGATTATCACCGATAGTGCAGGCGTTCAGCAAGCGCTTTCCCGACTGCGGCTTCGACCGCACCTGCGCCGCTCGTGCCGCGACTTTCCACTTGCTGAAGCTCGCCTGGCATGGTACAGTGAGAATGCGATACGCGGAGGTACTTCATGCAGGTTCAGCGGAAGGCTGCTGTTGATTTGGAGGGAGTGGACCATGCGATGCCGTGATGCTCACCGTTTTGTCGTTCTCGTGTTGGGGCTTCTCTGTTGGTCGGGTGTTCGCGCGGCGCAGGGGCAGGAGTTTCCCTGGTGGAGCGAGCCGGTGCCCTTGACGGAGATCAACACCGCCTATCACGACAAGGCGCCCTTTCTGTCCTCCGATGGCCTGACGCTGTATTTTGCCCGGGAAGATGAGCCGGGCTGGGGTCCCACCCGCCTCTTCCAGGCCACGCGGGCGAGCCTGTCCGATCCGTTCGATTCCGTTGAGGAAGTCGCCGGTCTGAGCGATGCGGTCCACCACGTGAGTTGTCCGTGGGTCTCATCCGATGGCCTGCGCATATACTACTACACGGTTGAGGGGGGGCGCAGATGGATCAAGTGTGCGAAACGGGCCTCGGTGGAGGTCGCGTGGCAGCCGGGATCGGGCCTGGCGGCGTTGAACGCCAGGGGCAGCGTGGCGAATCCCACCCTCACCCGGGACGAGTTGACCATTGTCTTTAGCGGCTACGACCTCA